>Ga0187847_10001046_pt1 | contig 26583 bp, 25 predicted proteins | sample June2016WEW_4_10_FD_132458 | JGI IMG/M metagenome (GOLD analysis project Ga0187847, IMG submission 132458) | Peatland microbial communities from SPRUCE experiment site at the Marcell Experimental Forest, Minnesota, USA - June2016WEW_4_10 | ecosystem: Environmental > Terrestrial > Soil >...
GGCACGACTGAAGTCGTGCCCTGACACGATTGATGGCCGAGTTTAAGAATATCCCAGGTTTGAAAATCCGGACTTGGGGTGCCCGGCCTGGAAGGTTTCCGCATCGCAGGGGCTAAAGCCCTCGTCTTTTATTTGATCTTTTCGGCACGACTGAAGTCGTGCCCTGACACGATTGACGGCCGAGTTCAAGAGGCTTCCCAGGTCCGGATTTGAGACCTGGGTTTTCGGCTAGATCAGTTCGGTGCGGCCGGTTATGCCTAGCTCCTTGACTATCTTGCCTACGTCCTGGGAGTGGTCGCGGTGGGCGATCAGGAGAGCGTCCTCGGTGTCTACGATTACCAGGTTCTCGACACCGACAAGGGCTACGAATTTGCGGGGGCTGTATATATAGTTGTTGCCCGCGTCGATGGCAAGATGGCCGCCGGTATCGGAGACATTGCCCTCGCCATCTCCGCGCAGACGGGTCTCAAGCTGGTACTCGTAAAGCGAGGCCCAGGAGCCGAGGTCGTTCCAGCTGAACTCGGCTGGGATGCAGAAGAGATGGGAGAGATGCTCGCCCTTGGCTGAGCGCGGCTCGAGCACGGCATAGTCCACGGAAATGTTTTCACACTTGGGATAGGCGTTGCGGAAGACCTCATCGAACTGAGGCGTGCCGTAAGCGGCGGCGATGGCCTCGAGCAGCGGGGCGGTCTCCGGCAGATGCTCGCGTACAGCGTTCGCAAGTGTGCGCGCCGACCAGAGGAACATGCCTGAGTTCCAGTAGTAGTTGCCGGCGGCGACGAATTCCTCGGCCTTGTTCTGGTTGGGCTTTTCGATGAAGCGGCGCACGTGCAGGGCGGCGTCGTCGCGGGTGTAGTCCGTGGTTTCGATGTAGCCGTAGCCAGTTTCGGCGCGGGTGGGCTCGATGCCCAGCACCACGACGCTGTCGCCGGCAGCGGCCACGGCTATGCCCTTCTGCAGAGCTTTGAGGAAGCGCGGCTCGTCGGCAATGACGTGGTCAGAGGGAAAGACGCCCAGCACCGCATCGGGATTCTGATGCTCGATGAGGAAGGCAGCCAGTCCGCAGGCGGGTGCGGTATTGCGAGCCACAGGCTCCTGGACGATCTGCTCCTTAGGCACGCCCTTCAACTGGTCGGCAATTTCATGGGCCAGATATTCATTGGTAATGACCCAGGTTTTCGCCGGAGTGGCCAGAGGTTTGAGCCGCTCGACGGTTTGCTGGATCATGGAGCGCTCACCGTCCAGCGCCAAAACCTGCTTGGCGTGGGCGCGGCGGGAGCGCGGCCAGAAGCGCGTTCCACTGCCTCCGGCAAGTATCACAGGGCGAAAATCGATAGACTTCGGCATTGAAGACACATCCTAATGGACAAACGTTATGTTTGCACAGGGGGAACGATACATTTTTTCAGGGTTTGACCCAGTAGCGCGGCTCCGCCCTTGCTGTGGGCGGCTTTCCCCATCCCATATTGCAAAACGGCTCTCGCGGCGACTTACGGTTCTCGGCGCGGCCAGGTTAAGGTTGCAAGAATCCGGCTACGCCAGCTTAGCCAGAAATTCTCCCATGCGGCGAGTGCCCTCATCGATATTCTGCTTGGTCACCGGATAGGAGATGCGGATGTGTTCGGCGGTGCCAAAGGCCTCGCCGGGCACGCAGACCACGTGGGCCTCATGCAGCAGCCGCGTGGCCAGCTCGGTTGCAGTTTTGATCCCACCCTTGCCGATGTAGGCCGACATGTTGGGGTAAACATAGAAGGCTCCTTCGGGCTTGGTGCAGGTGATGCCGGGAATCGCGGTCAGCTTGGCCAGCATGTAATCGCGCAGGTCGATGAACTCGGCGCGGAAGTTGCAGACGCACTCCTGCGAGCTGGTTAGGGCGGCGATGGCGGCTTTCTGCACGATGCTGGTGGCGTTTGAGGTGGATTGCGACTGGAGCTTGCTGAGGTTGGCTGTGACGGACTTTGACGCCAAGGCGAAGCCAGCGCGCCAGCCGGTCATGGCATAGGTCTTGGAGAGCGAGCCGAGGATGACGATGTGCTCCTTGGCCCAGGTGAACGAGCCGCCGGAGACAGGCTTGCCGGCATAGTTCAGATAGACGTAACACTCGTCCAGGAGCAGGAAGATGCCGCGATCGTGGGCCAAGTGGACGATACGTTCCAGGTCCGCGGCCGAGACGACCGAGCCAGCGGGATTCGAGGGCGAATTAAGAATGATGGCTTTGGTATGGGGCGTGATGGCCTTCTCGATGGCGTCGGCCGTGATGCGGAAGTTCTCGGCCTCTTGAGTTTCAAGGAAGACGACCTTGCCGCCGGCGTACTGAATGATGTCCTTGAAGCTGACCCAGTAGGGGACGGGCAGGATGACCTCGTCGCCGTGCTCGATGAGGATTTGGATGGCATTGAAGAGAGCCAGCTTGCCGCCGGGGGTGAAGATGGCCTCGTCGATGGCGTAGTCGGAGGCGAAGTCGGTGGCATGGCGCTCGACGATGGCTTTGCGCAGCTCGGGAATGCCGGGCACGACGGTATAGCGGGTGAAGTTGGCTTCAATGGCGGCGATGGCCGCGTCCTTGATGTGGCGGGGCGTGGGGAAATGCGGTTCGCCGGCGCCGAAATCCACCAGGTTGACGCCTTGAGCGCGCAGCTTGGCGGCTTCCGCGGCCACGGCCATGGTTGCTGAGACCTCGATCCGGCCAATGCGGTCGGCAAATATTTGGGAAGAAGCAGAGACTGTCATAGCTATCTATATCTTGACAGATTTTTGGGCCAACGCAAAACCGGCCGGAAATGTCAGGGTAATTGTATGAACCTCCGACAATTCCACCACAGTTTCACAGGTTCATGGTGAATACGGGGCTAACAACTGAGCCCTTGACGCGCGAGGCGCTACGCGCTACAGTGCAAAGATGATTCAATCTTTCCGGCATGCGGGATTGGAGAAGTTTTACTTGACCGGAAGCAAGGCGGGCATTCAACCGGCACATGCCACCAAGCTGCGCCGGCAGCTGACGCTGCTGAACACAGCCAAGAATGCGAATCGTATGAATGTTCCCGGCTGGGATTTACATTCGCTCAAGGGAGTTCTTGCGGATCATTGGTCGATCAAGGTCAACGGAAACTGGCGCATGACCTTCACATTTGAGAATGAGAATGCCATTCTCGTGGACTACCAGGATTACCACTGACGGATGAGGAGAATCATTATGGCGATAACGATGTATAACCCTGCGCATCCGGGCGAAATTCTCCGCGAGTACATGGGCACAGTACAGGTTAGCGTGGCGGCAAAAAAGCTGCGCGTGGCGAGATCAACGCTTTCGCGGTTGCTGAACGGACGGGCGTCGTTTACGGCCGCGATGGCGCTCCGGCTTTCTGACGCCTTTGGAACCGAGCCGGGCATGTGGCTCGACTTGCAGCAGCAGTACGATCTTTGGCACGCGTCGCAGCGGAAGCGACCCAAGGTGGAGAGGTTTTCACGGGCGGCATGAGGTTCGCGGGATCGAGACTTCGGGGATTCGGCATAGAATGAACACCCGCGGGGAATAACCAAGATATGTGGAACCAAATCTGGAGTCAGAACCCTATCGAAGTATTGAAACTGTTATCCTCGATTGCAACGCCAGTCACAATTGCTTTCATTGGCTTTGTCATCAATAGATCGATTCAACGCCAGAATGCCATCGCGCAGCGACAGTCGTCGTGGCTCACAAAATGGGCCGACGATTTGTTGAAAACTGCGACTGGATTCAACGACTCAGCAACCAGCTTTATGTTGCTATACGCGGCGAGTGAATGGAAGGTAAGAAGTAACTTGCCTGGATCTGTTGAGGAGCAGAAGTCACTTCACCTTGACGTTGTGCCAGTCGCGTTGGCCATGCTAAAGGAGCGATGGGAGATTTCGAAGTACATTGGTTTTGCACCGGTATGCGGCAAAGGCCTTGAAGATGCAACCCACGCACTTTTTGACGAAGCTAATAATTGGATGCGGAATACCGGTGGCAATATGGACGCGTTTCGGCAAAAGCAGTTGGTGTTTAATACAAACGCAAGAAACGTCCATGCCGAATTGCTGGGGTTGAAGGAATCGAAGGATTAGACGAGTAGGAATGCTAACTCGCGCCGATGCGGTTGCGGAGGCGCTTGAGGACGTTGGGCTGCGCGGAGGAAGCTGCCCATTCACGCTGCATCGTCGAGATTAACGGTAACTTTGCGGCCGAGCGCTGATGCGATGTTAACCAGCGCGTCAAGCGAGAAGCGCGAGATGCGCCCGCGCAAGAGGTCGTTGATGCGCGGCTGCGTCACACCGCAGCGCTTTGCAGCCTCGGCCTGGGTCCAGCCACTCTCTTTGATCAATTCCTCGATCTTCATCATGAGATCCGAACGCAAGCTGAGGTTAGCCGCCTCTTCTGGAGCGTCTTCAATCGCATCCCATACACTCTTGAATTCCTCAAACTTCAGTTTTTTCATTATCTGCCCCGCATCAATTGTTGGAACCGTTCCCGCGCAATTTCAATATCATGTGGTGAAGTTGCCCTGGTCTTCTTGTGAAAGGCATGTAGCACATATACAGCATCGGCTAGGCGAGCTGTGTAAATCACCCGGTATGTGCCCGATGTTTCCCAAACTCGAATCTCCTCGACACCCTTGCCGATGGATGGCATCGGCTTGAAATCATCAGCCGGAAGTCCTATTTGCACACGATCCAACTAGTGTCCAGCCTCACGACGAGCATCGTCTGGAAACTCACGCAACGCCTTTCGCGAGTCGCCGAGAAAGCGGACCACTTTCATTGTTGCATTATATTTGATTGGATATAAATTGCAATCGAAAGTTGCGATTTGCATCCAATCAAGTCAGCCGCGTTTGATCTTGCCGACCAAGTTGAGAATTTAATCTTGGCTCGCGCCGATGCGGTCGCGGAGGCGCTTTAGGACGTTGGGTGGGACCAGTCCGGTTACGTCGCCGCCGAAGCTGAAGACTTCCTTCACCATGCGCGAGCTGACAAACGAGTAACGCCCGGCAGGCTGTAGGAAGACCGTCTCGATCTCGGGGGCTAGACGCCGGTTCATCAGAGCCATCTGAAACTCGTATTCGTAGTCGGAGATGGCGCGGATGCCGCGCAAGACTGCCGAGGCTCCCTGCTTGCGCGCAAACTCCACCATCAGCCCGTCGAATGTAGCCACCGAAACATTGCCCAGAGCGCCGGTCGATTCCCGCAGCATCTCCACACGCTCTTCAACGGTGAAGAGAGGATTTTTCACCGGATTACTGAGAATGGCAACGGTGAGGTGGTCGAAGAGCTTGGCTCCGCGTTGGATCAGGTCGAGGTGACCGTTGGTCGGCGGGTCGAAGGTGCCGGGATAGAGGGCTTTCAAGTTCATGGACGTAACTCTGATGAGATTCTAGCAGCGCATGGCTAGCCAGGTTGCGCTGTGTGCTCCTATGGACGTAGGATTGGCGGGGCTTGGTGAGCGGGGTTGATCGTCTCGTGATGTGCGACGTAATCCTTGGGGTGGTGCAGTCGTTGTTCGAGCCGGCCATGCTTGTCGCCGTTGCAACGGGCGGCCTTGACAGTGGATCGAAAAACTTCGCTGCCAAAAAGGAGTTAATTGAATGTCTACCAAAACCATTATTGAACCGTTTCGCATCAAGAGCGTTGAACCTATCCGCTGGACTACTCGCGCCAAGCGGGAGGAGTTACTCCGCGCCGCACACTACAACCTTTTTCTGCTTCGGGCAGACGATGTGCTGATCGACTTGCTCACTGACTCCGGAACGGGTGCTATGTCCACGCACCAATGGGCGGCGATGATGGAGGGCGATGAGAGTTATGCCGGCAGCCGCAGCTTCGATCGCTTCAAGAACTCGGTGCAAGAGATCGTCGGCTATACGCACGTTATCCCGACACACCAGGGCCGGGCCGCGGAACGAATTCTCTTCAAGGTAATGTGCGAGCCGGGAGATGTGGTGCCGAACAATACGCACTTCGACACTACGCGAGCTAATGTGGAGTCAGTCGGCGCCGAGGCGGTTGACCTGTTGCCTGCCGAGGCGCGAGAGCCGGGCACGCGCCTGCCGTTCAAGGGCAACATGGATGTGGCGGCGCTGAAGGCATTGATTGCGCGGGTGGGACGCGACCGCATCCCGCTGGTGATGCTAACTGTGACCAATAACTCGGGGGGCGGGCAGCCGGTGTCGATGGAGAATGCGCGGGCGGTTGCAGCGGTTTGCCATAAGCATGGGATTCCGCTTTACTTCGACGCCTGCCGCTTTGCAGAGAACGCCTACTTCATCAAATTGCGCGAGCCGGGTTACGCAAACAAGACGCCCAAAGAAATTGCTCAGGAGATGTTTGCACTAGGAGACGGCTGCACCATGAGCGCCAAGAAAGACGGCATGGCTAACATAGGCGGCTTTCTCTGCACTAACGATGACTTACTGGCGCGACAGGAAAAGGATCTGCTGATTCTAACTGAGGGTTATCCCACTTATGGGGGACTCGCAGGGCGCGACCTGGAGGCAATTGCGGTGGGGATACAAGAGGCGTTAGAGGAAGATTACCTGCGCTATCGCATTGCTTCGACGGCTTACCTGGGCGACCACATCTCCGCGCAGGGCGTGCCGATTGTGCAGCCGCCGGGCGGTCATGCAATCTATATCGACGCCAAGGCCTTTCTGCCGCACGTTCCGATAGAGCAGTTTCCTGGCGTGGCGTTGGCGGCGGAGTTATATCTGGAGGGCGGTATTCGATCGGTCGAGATCGGCAGCCTGATGTTTGGAGCGGCGGCGCAGATGGAGTTAGTGCGGCTGGCGATTCCGCGTCGTGTTTACACGCAGAGTCATATCGATTATGTGGTGGAGATTATTTTGCAAGTCTTCGCGCGGCTCGAGCAGATCAAGGGTCTGCGGCTGACTTATGAGGCACCGTTTCTGCGGCACTTTACGGCGCATCTGGAGCCGATGGGGTGAAGTCATCGCTGAAGTAAGTCGATTGGCTGGGTGAAGTCGGTTACTCGAAAGTGCTGGGCCAGTGTTGGATGCTGGCGCTGGAAAGCAAGGAACATCTCCCAGGCGACGCGGCGATAGCTGAAGTGGCCGGCTGGTGCGCTGCGCAGTTCCGTGATGTACTGCGCTTCGGCGAAGTCCATTTTGAAGAGCGAGCGAATGCGCGTGGCTAACGGCAACAGGTAGAGGGCGGATTGGGCGGCTTCGGGAGCTTGACTGGCCATGATCTGCGCGCTCGCGCGATGGGCTTGCTCGATGGTGGATTGGAAGTCAGCTAGGACGCCGGCCTCGGCGAGGATGTTTACCGCCGGGCCGAGATCGCCAGAGGTGGGTGTCTCGTAGCCGTGCAGAGCCGTGAAGGGCTGGATGATCTGGGTGCAGCGGCGGTGGCGGTGCATGTCGCGGAAGCCGCCGATGTCCATAAGAATGTCAAAGCGCAGAACCGCTCCCGCGTGGAAGGCGCGCAGGGCTTCGTCGTGCTTGCCGCGGTGGCGAAGACCTAGCTCGATGATCTCGGTGATGCGGGCTTCGGGCAGCGCGGCGACAAGATTGCGAATCTGCCGGTAGGGGTGATGGCTAACTGAATAAAGCAGCGTGGCAGCCAGCTCGACTTCCAGGGTTTCGGTGCGCTCGACGAGATCGACCAGCGGGGCATCATCAATGTGCAGGCCGTGCAGGAGTTCAGCGGCGGCTTGGGCGAGCGCGGCTTGCGTTTGGATGGCGTAGTCGTTGGGCTGGGCGTATTTGACCAGTGTGGGAGCGGTGCGGACCTCGCGGGTGAAGAGGTCGACGGCTTCGGCGGCCATGGTGGGGTCGGCGATCGTGAGGCGATCGACAAAAGAGGCGGCGGTTTGGGCGTTGACATTCCAGGCGGGGCCGGTTGCGGCTTCACGTAACTTGGTTCCCAGATCGCGGATTTCGGCGGCGGGATGAGAGAGCAGCCGGGAGACCTGGGTTTCGAGCGTGCGGGCGTTGACGATCTGGCCGAGCGAGGTGTTGGTAGCCAGCGGAAGCAGGTAGCGAGCCACGTCGAAGGCGCGCGCTTTGAGAGTTCGCTCGTAGGACTCGGGCTTCATCTCTTCTGGACAGGGGACGCGCCGGCGCAGGGCTTCAAGGACGGCGGGGTTAGTGCGCTGGTAGGTGGCAAAAAGGCCTGCGATGGTCTCGGAATAAAGCTGGGCGGAGCCGGAATCGCCGCCAAAATCGGGAAAAAACCAGCCGGATTTTAGGAAGTTTTGGTAACGGGTGGACCGCTCCTGACCGTCCCAGCGTTGCTCGTCGACCAGCACGATGGCAGCCAGCAGGCTGAGCCGTTCGACGGAGAAAGCGATATGCGCGAGGTCGGCTATGGAGCGGTGGCCGTAATGGAAGTAGAAGGTCGAGAGAAACTGCTCGGCGCGCTGGGCGCTGATTTCGGCCAGCGATTCGCGCATGGAAAGGGCTGAGCGGGAGTATTTGGCCATGGCATACGCCAGCACCTCGGGGTCGGCGCCGTGGACGGCGTAGACTTCGGTTTGGTTGCGGGCGCCGGAGGGCATCAAAGATTTGCTGGACATTGGAGAGGGCTCGCGAACAGAATACGGCATTGGGGTCAATCGAGGTTTGCATCCGCGCTAAGGTTCAAGGCGTCTATAGCGCGTGGGGTATTCATCTAAGTAGACGGAAAGGGAACCATCTCGGTATTGCCGGCGGGATTACGGCCGTCCCCGTCGTGTTGAACAGGCTGTGGAAAAGATGGCTCAAACGTTAAACCAGGGCCGTGCCAAGGCTATGGCGCACGCGGTATGCTTTTTCAGGCAATCGCGCGCGTTATTCTCGCTGCTCCCACGTTAACGAAGTCAGAGCGATAGGGCAATACAGGAGCTACCGGGCAATGCTGGAGTATTTGATACGCACATCGCACAGGCCGCGGCCCTTGCCGCCGGGCCGCTGGGTGCTGACCGAGCGCTGGAACGATCTGCTGTTTGCGCATTGGCCGGTCCCGGTCTCGTCGATTGCGCCTCTGTTGCCCGAGGGCTTGCAGGTGGATACCTTCCAGGGTTCCGCGTGGCTGAGTGTGACGCCGCTCTGGATGGACCGGATCAAGTTCCGGGGCTTTCCGCCGCTCCCAGGAGTGCGCAGCTTTCCGGAACTGAATCTGCGAACCTATGTGCGCGATCCGCAGACGGGAGCAGCGGGTGTGTATTTCCTTTCACTCGAAGCTAACAACCTGCTGGCGGTTGCAGCGGGATATGCATTCTATCGCCTGCCCTATCATTGGGCGCAGATGGATCTGACGCAGCGGACGGAGCGGGAATTTGCGTTTTATAGCCGCAGACGTTTTTCCGGCAAGCCGGTGGTCTTCAAGGCGCGCTATCGGGGCTTGGGGCCCACGCGCAAGCTGGCGGAGAGCCGTGCAGGCTCGCTCGAATACTTTCTGATGGAGCGCTATTGCCTGTTTTCGAAAAACCGGGCAGGACAGCCCATCCGGGCCAACCTGCACATCTCTTCCTGGCCGCTGGAAGAGGCCGAGGCGGAGATTGAGCAGAACGATCTGGCCGCGTCGGTTGGAATCGAGTTGCCCGATATCGAGCCGGTGTTGCACTATTCGCGTCGGCTGGTGGTTTATGTCTGGCCGACGGAGTTAGTGCGGCCGGCGCTGGTTCCGCGGCGCGTGCCGGTGACGGTTACTCCTTCAGGATAGAGCCGGCTTCCAGGTTCCGGCCTAGCCGATTCCTCTTTACCAGGTGTAACGGACGGAGTAAGTCAAAGTGGCATCGCCTTTGGCTGGAACCTGAACAGGGAATTGAATGGTGTGGCTGTCGAGCTTGTTGTAGTCGGTGGATTTCTGCTGTATCTCCCAGTTATCGCCGCGGTATAGGTGCTCGAGGACACTGACGTTGACGGGTTGAGGCTTCTGGTTAGTGAGTTTGACCTCGAAGGTCTCGTCAAGGGTGTGGTTGCGCTGATCGATGTGATAGTCGGTCTGGCGGCGCGAGCCCTTTACATCGAAGGCGCTGCCGGTCGAGATCTTCACGGTGTCTTCGGTGGGCGTGTGGTTGATGGTGCTTTCGCCAACGAACTCCATCTGGCTATCGGCATCGCTGCGATAGAGGCGGATGCGGCCGGCGGGAAGGGGAATGCCGAGGTGGTTGGACTGGGTGTTCTTGAACTCTTCGAAGATTTGGATTTTGGTGTTGCCGGAGTTTAGTCCGTAGTTCTGATCCTGGATGAAGTTACCGCTGTAGTTAGTGTAGGGTTGACGGTTTTCCGCAGCGCCGTCGTAGAGATAACTACGAGAGAGGGTAACTCCGGAGGCTTCTATGAACTGAATCTGCTTGATCTGGCCATCGCTGAGCGAGACGGTGCGGTTCAAGTCATAGAGGTGGAAGTCGTCGAAGGCTTTCTGAGTTACTTCTCCATTGACGGCAACGGTTTGAGCGGTGGCGAAGACCATCCTGTCTCTTACGGCGCCGTAATTGGGGGGAGTTATTTTGGCTATGTCGCCAGCCATGAGTTTGATTCGGGCCTGAGGAAACTCCGTGCCGCTCTGGTTGTGGATGGTGACCCAGCCGATGAGGTCGGCCTTCTCATTGCTGGCGGCATTTGATGCGGTAACTTTTCCGCTGCTGTCGCTCGAATTGGGGGCGACGATGTTATAGGTTGCTTCCCAACTTAGGCCGCCGGTGATATAGGCGAGTTCGGCGGAAATCTTCTGGGCTTTGTCGGAGTCGATCTGCCAATGGAGCGTCGGCTTAAGCAGCAGGCCATCGGTTGAGGCAGGGAAAAGTGGGGACCCCGGAAGCGAAAACTGCATCTGGCCGTTGACCTCGATGAGGGGCTGATTTTGCTGGTACTGATTTCCTTGCTGGGGCGCGCGAATGATCTTACCTGGAACGGTGGGGCCGGTGATAACCTTGCCATCGGAATAGCCCCAACCGCCTGTCTGGAAGTTGATCGTCTTGCCTTCGTACTTCTGCAATAGCCAATCTTGGGTAACTACGCCGGCATCGTAGTTCTGCTCGATGATGCGGAAGCTGTGTTTGGTGGTTGCGTCGCGCAATGCTGGATCTCTCAAGACAACCGAATCGGGCTCGAGCTGGCTGGTGACGCTGGTTGTGGTGACTTCGTTGAGGCCAGGGTGAAGGTCGAGATCGACCTGGGTGCGCGCGACGGCGAAATCCTGGTTATAGATGGTGAGGGCTGTGGACGGCGCTGAAGGCTGGCTGGCGGGTTGCTGGGCGGCAAGGGACGTGGCGGCAAAGACGGCTGCGACAAAGTAGCGGAGGTGCACGAGAGAATCCTTTCGCGTTGGGGGAAGCTGAATGGATAGACTGACGAGGTAGTTGAAGGTTTGTATAAAGTGGAATTTTCGTTTCACTTTCTCAGTCAGGAACCAGATTACTTCTCTAACATACCGAATCTTTCTTGTAATTCCTCGCTCTATGCTTGAGGCGGATGGAAAGCGACTTTACTGGGGTTATTTCAGGGTTAAAACCGTGGCTCTCGCCCAGTTATAATGAGGGACGAAAGGGCGCGAGATGTGCGCGTGGGGTTCACGAGAGATATGGCGGATTTGCAGGGAAGAATAGCACTGGTAACCGGAGCTGCACAGGGCATTGGACGCGCGATTGCGCTGGAACTGACCAAGGCTGGAGCGACGGTGGCCGTGGCGGACATCAATGAGGTCAAACTGGCCGCGGTTGCGGCGGAGATTGAAGCGCTGGGCGGGACGACTGCGGCGTTCAAGCTGGATGTCTCGAACCAGGAGTCGATCGAGGCTGGCGCGAAGGCTGTGCTGGAACGCTTCGGCAAGGTCGAGATTCTGGTGAACAATGCCGGCATCACCCGCGACGGGCTGATGCTCAGGATGAAGCGCAACGACTGGGACCTGGTTCTGGACATCAATCTGACCGGTGCGTTTCTGCTGACGCAGGCATTATTGAGCGCCATGCTCAAGAACCGCTGGGGCCGGATCGTGAACATGGCCAGCGTGGTGGGACGAGCGGGCCAGGCGGGCCAGGTGAATTACGCTGCCTCGAAGGCCGGACTGATTGGGCTGACGCGATCGATGGCGCGCGAGTTTGCCTCGCGAGGGATCACGGTGAATGCCGTAGCGCCGGGCTTCATCGAAACGCCGATGACCGCGGTACTCGATGAGAAACAGAGCGCGGCAATGCTGGCGCAGATTCCGCTGGGGCGGCGGGGAACGGACCTCGATATTGCGCATGCGGTCAAGTTTCTTGCCTCCGACGATGCCTCCTACATTACTGGCCATGTACTGGACGTGAATGGCGGGATGTTCATGGGGGGCTGACCCTCGAGCATTTTCGCTTCAAATATCGACATTTAGAGCAGCCAAGTGGCTTTCATAATTAAAAGCCACCTGGCTGTATCGTTTTTATAAGAGCGACGATGAAAAAGCTGTGAGCGGACCGCTGCGGAAAAGTTACGTCAGCGTCCGAGTTTTCCTCAAGTTGCGTCTGCATGCCGCCGATAATCCACTCGGGAAGGTGCGTATGGCAACGCTAACTACAGGAGTTCCGAACTCGCAACCAATCATACCGGAGCTTGGAGGCGGGCTGCGCTACGTGGCGCGTCAGCCCATCATGGACCTGCGCGGGCGGGTACACGGTTACGAATTGCTGTTTAGGGCGGGCCCAGAAGCGGGCTTCCGGGGTGACGGCAACATGGCCACGCGCACGATGATCGACAACACGGTCATCTTTGGCCTCGAAAAGCTCACGGGCGGCGTGCCGGCCTTTGTGAACTGCACGCAGGAATCGCTGACCGAGAATCTGGTGCATGTTCTTCCCGCCGGCATGACGGTGCTGGAAATATTGGAAAGCCTGGACCCGACGCCTGAGCTGATCGACGCCTGCCGCAAGTTGAAGGCTGCGGGATTCCGGCTGGCGCTGGACGACTTTACATGGAAGCCGGATTTCGATCCGCTGGTGGAATTGGCTGACTACATCAAAGTGGATTTTGTGCTGAGCGGGCCCGAAGAGCGGAGGGATCTGCTCGGGCGGCTGAAAAACGTGGCGGTGGCGCTGGTTGCCGAGAAGATCGAGACGCAAGAGGAGTACAAGCAGGCCTGCGAAGAGGGCTTCACGCTCTTTCAGGGATATTATTTCTGCCGTCCCGCGTTGATCGAGAACCGCAAGATTCCCGCCAACCGGATCTCTCACATCGAGATTATGCAATATCTGCGCAACGATGTGATCGACCTGCGCAAGTTGACCGCGCTTCTCAAGCGCGACGCCTCGCTTACCTACCGGCTGTTGCGGCTGGTCAACTCGCCGATGTGCGCGATGCGCCAAGAGGTACGTTCGATTCAGGGGGCACTGGTGGCCGTAGGCGAGGACACTTTCCGCCGCGTTGTCTCGCTGGCCATCACCAGCGAACTCAACTCCGGACAGCCAGCAGAGATTCTGCGCATGGCCTTTGTGCGCGGGCGATTCTGCGAACTGGCCTCGGTGCTCTGTACCCTCGACCCCACGGAGCAATATTTGATGGGAGTGTTGAGTCTGCTGCCAGCCATGATGCGCCTCCCCATGGAAGAACTGGCCCCGGCGTTGCCGCTGCGCAATGAGATTCGCGAGGCGCTTCTGGGCAAGGCCAATCCTGAACGCATCCTGCTTCATTGGCTGGAGAACCATGAGCGCGGCGATTGGGAAGCGTGCGATGCAATGATACGCGCCGATAGCCTCAGCCTGGAGAACCTGGCCGAGTGTTATGCCGAAGCCTTGTTGTGGGCGGAGGAGGCGGTTCAGTCCGCGATTTGAACGGGTGGCGCCGGCTGTGAGTAGCTTCCTATTCTGTTTGCGCCGGACTATTTGGATTGCGGCGCGCTTGGTTGTGAGCCTGGTGCGGCATCGCGCGGAGCGCCTGGCTTTTCTCCCGGCGGCATGCCCATTACGGCCACCGACGCGGCTACGAAGCTTCCATCCTTAACGGCGCCCTCGACGCGCACCATGTCGCCCACTTGGACATCGCCCAAGGTAATGGGTTCGCGGCGCTTGCGGAAGGTGGTGTTTTCGTCGGCAGCGAAGGTGTGAGCGGCATTGTCGATCCCGCCCATGATCGTAACCTTGGTCTCATTGATGGCCGTCACCTTGCCCATCAGCCAGGTTTTGCCGTAGTTGGCCTGCATCTCGCGGATCTGTTTGGCGCGCTCGGGGTCCAGCTGCGCGACGACCGTGGCACCCACGGATTTGGCATTTGCATCCACTTCGCCCATGACGGCGACCGCATCGCCTATCTTGATGTCGGTGGACTTGATGGTCTGCGGGGGATTGCCCTCACCGCCCTCGCCGCGGCGTTGGATTCCCTTGAGAATGCGGGTGTTGACGCTGAAATGGATCGTATAAGTTTCGCCAGCATCGGTCTTGATCGTGTAGTGGTCGGCGGCGACTTCGGTGACGGTTCCGATCACGCCGCGCCCAGCGCCCATCATGCCGGGGCCGGCGCCCCATCCGCCACCGCCGCCGCGCTGGCCGCCGTGATAGCCGCCCGTGCCAGGGGTTGGACTCTGACCGGCAGGGGGAGTGGTTGGTGCATCCTGAGCTGACGCGGCGCCCAACGCCAGCCCCAAAACGACTGCGGAAAACAGACGAAGCTTCATGGCAACTCCAAAGGGCGCGAGAGGACAACCCCTATCAGCAATAGACGTGCGAAGTGTTGCCGGGGACGACGGCATTTCCGCGATGAGGCTGGATTCGAGCGTCGCCGGCAGGAGCTGGCTAGTGTCCTGTCTCTAAAGTCCGTTGTAAAACTCACGAAAGACAAAAGCAGATTCTTCGACTCACCACCCCCGAACTGAAGAACGTTCGGGGCCCCGTTTGCTCAGAATTACAGCCTCTGTTTTGTTACGAACCTTAGAGACAGCACACTAGAAGGGCGTCGCCAAAGCTTCCTCTACTGTGCGCTCTGGCTCTGAGTGTGGATGCTTTGGGCGGTCAGGAGCTGCTCGAAGGCGGGATTCCCGCGCAGGCCGGCGAACTCGCTGTCAGCAATGATCTTCTTGGGATTGGTGAATCCCTCATTGAGCGCTTTGCGCAGATACTCGATGGCCTGATCTTTCATGCCAGCGCGGACGCAGCTCCTGGCCATGTAGTAATTCATCGCCCCGCGGTCCGAAGCAGAGGCTGGATTATCTACGCGGGGACCGCCGGTGTCCTCAAAGATTTTTGGATCGATGGCCAGTGCGGTTTTGTATGCCTCCCAACCTTTTTTGTACTTATGCTGGGTCAACTGGTTGGTGCCGAGATTCTTCAGTATCAGCGCCGAATCGGGTTCAATCTTGAGCGCCCGGTGGTACATCCGCTCGGCATTGCTGTATTGCCTCATCGCGTCATAGACGGTGCCCAGATTGTTGAGAACGCGGGCATTTTTTGGATCGAGCTTCAAGGAAGCCTGGTAACAGTGGGAGGCGTCGACCAGGTTGAACATCATTTGATAGGCGATGCCCATCTTGTTCAGCGCGTCGGCTGAGTTGGGGGGAGCATTTTTGTAGGCGGCGATGGCGGCCTGATAGCGTTGGTGCGCCATGAGCGAGTCGCCTAGCTCTTCCGGGCTTGTTGGGGCTGGCGGCGCGGACGTGGTGAGCGGCGATTGCGGCGAGGAGGCCGGTGCCTGGGTCCCGGTCTGTCCCAAGGCGGCCACCGGCGCGATAACGAGAGCTGCCAGACATGCAAAAGCCGACAGCCAGCGGTGTTCATCCATCCTGCACATATTCCCTCCTGGTGAAGGAATCAGGGCGATAAACAAACCTCATCGTACCTAAGCATTAAAGCACCAAATGAATACCAGTGGCGAGCAAAATGGATCTTGCCTCCCAGCATGCCCGCTAATTATTGGATTATGAGATGCGAAAAGCGTAAGCATAGTCATTCGGTTTATCGAGCGGCAGCGCAATAGTAAGCGCGGTCTCATCGCGAGTGAACTGGAGCGGGGCATCCCGGCCAAGCAGCATCGCCTGACTAATTGGCTTCATATAATCCTTGCTGCCCTGCGCCAGCGTCTTGATCTTCAGCTTGCCGTCAGCCGGCCAGCCAAGCGCGAACGCGTAAAGCACGCTGCCTTTGGTCGTAAAGCGAATATCCTCGGCCGTGAAAGGCCGCGCCTTCGACTCATTAAAGCCGCCTGACTTCTCGACGTCCGGCAGGCCTTCGCCATAGGTTGTGAAAGGCCGCGTCCCATAGATAGCTTCTCCGTTGACCTGCATCCATGAAGCCAGATCAGCAAGAAACTTGCGTTCATCCTCATCGATTGTGCCGTTGCCGCGTACCGGGATGCTGAGCATCAAGTTGCCGTTCTTGCTGACAATATCAATCAGCGTTTGAATAACGGAGCGCGCCGTCTTGTAGCGATGTTGCTCGAAGATCGCGCGGTCATAGTGCCAGTCTCCGATGCAGGTGTCGGTCTGCCATGGTTCAGCCAAGATTTTGTTGGCGCGCCCACGTTCGATATCCAGAATCGTAGCGCCCACATGTTCGGGCTTGAAATTCTTCGCCGTTACCACCGCTTCTAGTTTGCCGCGCCGATGAAGATTGCTGTTGTAAAAGTGCGCCGTGATATCCAGACCGGCCTGGCCGAGAGGTAACTCATCATCGTCGAGATACAACATGTCCGGGTCGTAACTATCCAGAAGATCCTGGCAGCGCAGATACCAGGTCCTCACAAACTCCGGATTGTTCGGCGGCGGCTCTTCGGTCCATACGCGGTCGTGGTGCTCGTGCCACTCTTGAGCCGCTTTTATCGTCGTGATTCGATCCGGTATCACGATGTTAGGACCGGTATATAACTCTTGCGGATCGAGTCCTTCCCACCAGGTGCCTTTGCCGTCTTCTTTTTTTAGCCGATAAGCATCGTAGCGAACCCCAGCAAGGGGCCCCTCGGCATCGTATCCATAGGCGGATTGGAGCCAGTGCCACGCGTGGGAGGAGTGGTTGCTTACTCCGAAGCGCAAGCCGTGTTCGCGGGCAATTTTCGCCCACGTTCCGACAATGTCTTTCCGCGGACCGATTCGTGTCGAGTTCCACGCGTGATAGCGTGAGTTAAAGCAATCGAAGTTATCGTGATGACAGGCCAGAGTCATAAAATACTTAGCGCCGGCCTTCACATAGAGCTGCATTAACTCTCCCGGCTGCCAGCTTTCGGCCTTCCATAAATTATCAATCTCCATGAAACCGGTTTTCGATGGGTGACCGTAATGGTCGAGATGATGCTGATATTGCGGAAAACCCTGAAGATACATTTGGCGAGCGTACCAGTCGCCATCTTCCGGCACACATTGTGCGCTCCAGTGTGCCCAGATTCCAAATTTCGCATCGCGAAACCACCCGGGAGCCCGATACTGCTTGAGCGATTCCCATGTTGGCTGAAATGGTCCAGGGGCGATGATCCGGCCACTCCCAGCCGCTGACATATCTTCGGTTCGGCCCATTCCAAGCAGTGTACGTGACTTTAAGGCCACGGCAGCTAACAGTGCTTGCTTGAGTAGTCTTCGCCTCGGAATTCTCACACCATCTCCCGCGGTTGGATTCTGCTTGTCATAACTCATTGGGTCTGGACTTATGCTAACTCACAACAGCTCTCCTATCGGTAAACCTGCGGGATAAAGTTCTGTTCCTGGATAGGTGGGCGCACGTATTTTGTCTTATCCAGCGCGGGCAGAGCCAGCGGCGCGGGGGTTAGATCGCGATAGGGAATCATCGACAGAAGATGACGGATAACATTCAGCCGTGCGCACTTCTTGTCTTCCGCATTCACGACGTACCACGGAGACTGCTTGGTATCGGTCACGGCGAACATCTCGTCCTTGGCGCGCGAATACTCGGCCCAGTGCTTGCGCGATTCGAGATCCATCGGACTCAACTTCCAGCGTTTGGTGGGATTCTTCATACGATCCTGAAAGCGCCGCTCCTGCTCTTCATCGCTGACGGAAAACCAATATTTGATGAGGCGAATCCCGGAGCGTTGTATCATGCGCTCAAACTCCGGGCAGCTCTGCAAGAACTCCTGATACTGCGCTTCAGTGCAGAAGCCCATTACATGCTCGACCCCAGCCCGGTTATACCAACTGCGATCAAAGAGAACCATCTCACCGGCGGCGGGTAAGTGCGCGACATATCTCTGGAAGTACCATTGTGTTTGCTCGCGCTCGGTTGGTGTGGCCAGCGCCGCCACCCGGCAGACGCGCGGGTTGAGCGTCTCGGTGACCCTCTTGATAGCTCCGCCCTTGCCTGCCGCATCACGGCCTTCAAACAGTACCACCACACGGAGCTTCTCCTGGCGCACCCACTCCTGCAGCTTGACAAGCTCAACTTGCAGCCGGCTTAGTTCGCGCTCATAGTCGCAATCTTTCCCCAGGCGCAGTGTTTTGCCGTTGGCCAGCGCGGGCGCGGGTAAGTCGCCGCCCTTCTGGATACCGGTCAGAGGAGTTATCTGCGCGTTTGCTCCGTTGCCGCCCTTTTTGTCCTTATCCTTCATTAGGATCCTCCCAAAATTTTCATTAGTCTTTCTCAACCCTTTGCGGACCACTCTTTTTATCGGCAAAAAACTGCTGTAGCGACAATAATAATACTTTGAACAGCGGGTGCGGATTCCTTTTATGCAGCCGTTCCGCCAGCGCCGCCAAGACATTCCACGCTCGACGATGGCTTCGGTGCGCAGGCTGGGTTTGTTTTTGAAAAACGCGCATAATAGTTGAAGAGATTGCCTGCGGGAATCTGGTCGTGGCCACCGGCAGCCAACCCGCGGAACGAGAGCGACGAACGAGCCGGATGAGCACTCAAGTAATGCCTCTCACGGAGGCCGAAGAGCACGCCTGGAAGCCTGCGGCGAATCCGTGGATGATTGCCTCGTCGGTGATGCTGGCAACCTTCATGGTGGTGCTCGACTCCTCGGTGGCCAACGTTGCGCTTCCGCACATTGCAGGCAACCTATCGGCTTCGACCGATGAATCGACCTGGGTTTTGACCAGCTACCTGGTCTCGAACGCCATCATGCTGCCTGCCGCGGGATGGATTTCGCGGCGCATCGGGCGCAAGCGGCTGCTAATCATCTCTATTCTGATTTTCACGGCGGCATCGCTGCTCTGCGGCATGGCGTTGAACATGCCCATGCTGATTGTGGCCCGGATTTTGCAAGGCGTGGGCGGCGGCGGAATGCAGCCGCTGGCGCAGTCCATTCTTCTGGAGAGTTTTCCGCCGCGCCAGCACGGCACAGCGATGGCAGTCTATGGCGTCGGCGTCATCGTGGCTCCGGTGATTGGCCCGACGCTGGGCGGATGGATCACCGACAGTTACTCGTGGCGCTGGATTTTTTACATTAATCTTCCTATCGGCATTCTTGCGCTCTTTATGGTGAACCTATTTGTCGAAGACCCTCCGTATCTGCGCAGGGCATTTCGCGGAGCGATCGACTATCTCGGTTTTGGACTAATGGCTCTGTGGCTGGGAAGTTTGCAGTTAGTGCTCGATAAGGGCCAGGAGGCGGATTGGTTCGAGGCTCCGTGGATACGATGGACAGCGGCTATCTCCTTGCTGGCGCTGGTCGCCTTCATTGTCCGCGAACTGACGGACCGCGATCCGATTGTGCAGTTGCGCGTATTTCTTGACCGCAATTTTGCAGTGGGAACGATGATTACCTGTATGTACGGGTTCGTTCTCTATGGCGCGACAGCGATGTTGCCGCTGTTTTTGCAAACGATGATGGGTTATTCGGCGCTGCAAAGCGGTCTCTCCGTCAGCCCTCGCGGATTGGGCGCCATGGCATCGATGATTTTGGCGGGAGTTATGGTGCGGCGCATTGATGCCCGCTTGCTGATGACCTTCGGCTTTGCCTTGCTCGGCACTTCAACATGGATGCTGGGCCACATCAATCTCGAAATCGGCATGGCCTCGATCATTGTGCCGAACGTGATTAACGGCTTCGCTATGGGATTCATCTTTGTCCCGCTGACCACCATGACGTTGAGCCGTCTGCGCAAACAGGAGATCGGCAATGCCTCCGGCATCTATAACCTGATGCGCAGCATCGGCGGCTCGATCGGCATCGCCTGCATCATGGCACAACTGGTGCGAGGCTCTCAGGTCCATCAGACATATCTGGCGGCAAACGCCGGAACTCCTCTGGCTGGAGGGATGGTTCGAGGATTGCAGGCCAAACTTTTCTCGCAGGGCGCGGACTCAGTTACAGCGCATCAGAAGGCTTTGGGCGCGCTCTATCACAGCGTGCAACAGCAGTCGGCACTGCTGGCCTATGCTGATAACTTCCGCTTGATTGCTGTGCTTGCGCTGCTGTGTATTCCACTGGTTCTGTTCTTCCGGCGGGGCGAGAAGCATTAACTCTCTGCGCGCACCAGCAGGCAAGTGATGTTATCGTGGCCGCCGGCATTTTTGGCAGCGGCGACCAGGCGGGCGCATAACTCATCAAGCGGCAAATCGACGGCGAGCATGGATTCAATCAGTGGATCGGTAATCTCGTTGGTCAACCCGTCGGAACAGAGCAGGAAGAGGTCGCCGGGCGCGGCCTCCAACTCAAACAGATCCGGCTCGACACTGCTCTGTGTGCCCAGAGCGCGGGTGATAACGTTGCGCATCGGGGAGCGCTGGGCCTCGTCGTGAGTCAAGTGGCCCTGGCGAACCTGCTCTTCGACCAGCGAATGGTCGAGGCTGATCTGCTCCAGTTTGCTCTGCTCCGGGCTCAGATTGTGCAGCCGGTAACAGCGGCTATCGCCCACGTTAAAAACCAGAACGCGGCGCTCCTGGGTCACGAGGCCGACCAGCGTGGTTCCCATGCCATTGAGCTGGGCGTTCTGCTGGGAGCGAGAATAGATCGCCTCGTTGGCAGCGAAGACAGCCAGCCCCACCACATCTTCGAGAGCTGCCGCCCCGGACTCCACCGCAGCCCGGTCGCTGAGCCGGCGCACCACCTCGTCGACGGCCAATGAACTGGCAACCTCTCCGGCAGCAGCGCCGCCCATGCCATCACAGACGACAAAGACTCCGCTCTCGACGGAGAACCCGAATGCATCTTCGTTGGAAGGGCGCTTGTTCCCGCAGTCGGAAACCGCGGCAGCCGCATAGCGAACAAGAGATGTGGTCAAGAAAACTCTCCCACTGCCCAGTTTACACTGGTTGGCAATCACCGGTCGTGAGCAGTTTTTCGGTCAATGTTCAGGCTGGTGAGCGACGGGATCCGCCAGAGGCAGCGGTGGAGGCGGAGGCAGCTCGAACACTCGGATCGCGCCGCCGCTAATCACTGCAACACGCCGACCGGAGGACGAGATGGCCACATTTCCACCTGCATCGAGGATGGGAGAGGCCGCCGCCTCCAGAGCCATCTTGCCATCCGCCGCATCGAGAACCTCGACCAGTTGTCCTTTGATGTCTTGTTGATCGAGGGGCGAGCGGTCGGTAACCGGATGATCAACGGCCAAAGCTTCCCGCGCCAAGCGCAAGCCGTCCGGCGACCTCACCAACAAAGGCCAGACCGTCGATTCCGAAGTTAGCGCCTCCCAAAGACGGCGGCCATCGGTTCTCATCGCCACTAGCTTGCCGACGCCCGAAGGCGTGCAGGTGGTTACCAACACTTCGCGTTGCGAGACAAAATCGAAGAGCGGCGAGCAGGTGGAGTCCACCTGGCCCAGGATGGTGCTGCCGCCGCTAAAGTAATTCAAGTTCAGCAGCCACGCGTTGCCCTTGGCGCGAAGGCTCTCAAGATAACCCACGTCATTGATGGGCAGGTGAACGCTTGATCGGACGCGGCTGACCAGCATCACTTGCCCGGAGTCGCGGCGCAGGATGCGGACGGCCAAATCGGGCTCGCCGGCCGGCTGCGCTTTGGCTGCGGGTTCGCGCGAGTTAGTCACCAGAAACTGCTGCGTGGGGTCCATCCCCAGCCACTCCAAGGAACCGGGAAAGTGCAGATAGGGCTTCAGCTCAAGCGACGCGTCGCTCACCTCGAGATTGTCGCGGTCACGCAAGAGGAAGCGGCCGTCCTTGAGCATCCACAGGTAGCGCGCGCGGTCGTGAACGGTCCACAGCGCCTCGGCCTCGACCGTTCCGGCGGGCAGTTTGACGACCACGGCGCGAATCTGGCGCTCGCCGTCGCTATCGGCATCCCCAGCCTCGCGATGGATCAATCCCGGCACGCGAAAGGTGAACAGCAGCCGGTCTTCGTCGAGAAAATCAAGTGAGACAAGGCTGTTGCGCTGGCCGAGGTAGATGGCTCCAGGCGCGGAAAAGCCGAGCGGCTCGACGGAAACCGTGAATGCTGGAGGCTGTGAGGGCTTGTCGGGGATCCGGTCTGCGAGCATGCGCTCCCTGGTCGCGTGGGGTGGCTGCGGCGTATTCGCTGTCTTGTCTTGTGCCATTGCCGACGGAACCGCGCACAATGCCGCCACTGCCGCTACCAGCCAAATCCTCAGTTCCGCGCCCACCAGCCGTTTTGCCATCGATCATCATTCTCGCCGATGCGGGCGGTTTTGGGCAGTGATGCGGCTCGGTGCGCTGAAAGGAAGATGGTTTTTGATTTGGGATCGTGAGGCTGCCGCATGGAGGAGGTTGTACTTCGGATCATTGTTGGTTTGGCGGTTAGTTGCCCGTAACTGCGGCCGGTAAGAGATAGAATAGTACCGTTTATGGATTCAGAGAGATAATCCTCTGGTTGGACTTCGACTGAAAGAAGCTGGCAATGGTCAACAGTTTTTTGCGGCAGGGTCGTGCCATCACAATCGCACAGATCCATGCGGCAATTGCAATTGTTCTGTGGTCTGCAGGCGGTTGGGCACAGGGCGCAGTCCATCAGGCTTCAAGACCTCAAAGCGCAATCAAATCGCTTACGATAAACGAACAGAATGCCTCGGAGTTGAATCGTCTTAAGGAATATCCCAACCTCGAAGTCCTGTCGATTTCCTGCCTGGAAGACTTGCAGGCCCTGCCTGAAGCCATTGGTGAATTGACTCACTTGAAGGAATTCCGAATTGAGAACGGCAACGGCTGCATCATGAATGTGCGACTGCCAAAATCTTTTGGAAAACTTCATTCTTTACAGACACTGGTGCTTCAAGGAGCCATGGTCCATGCTCCAGATTTCGCGGCAATGCCCAACGATGTGCGGAATCTGCCTACCGGTATGTCGCAATTGAAAAATGTCACTGAACTTAATTTGAGTGCCGATGGGTTGACCAAAGTTCCAGATTTCGTTGCGGGACTTGCGGGCCTGCAAACGCTCGACTTGACCTTTAATTGGCTGAGCGACCTGCCCCGACTTCTTGAATCGTTTGCCGAGTCTGAAACGGGTTAGCCTGGGAGAAAGTTGTCTAATTACACAAAATAAACAGAAACAGGAAGAACTCTTGCGAAGATTTCCCCGGATCGCATTCAACTTTGATGACGAATATACAGATTGCGAGGATAACTACCCGAACGGCGTCGCCAAACGGTGAACCACAGTTGATTTGGCTAGAAGCAATAATTACTGGGGTGCGGCTCAATATCTCGAACTCCGGCTACGCAAGTTGGCCCATTTCCTGCGCCGGACACGTGTGCGAGAGTTATAGAGGGATGCTAGAGAACGCAAAAATTGATCGTGGTCCGCAGCGACCTGGATATGTTGCTGAAGGGGCGAGCCGGCGGCTCTCGTTTCTGGGCTACGGTGCATGCGCATTGGCTGGGTGCCTGTGGGGTACGGGCTTCTACTTCGGCAGGCTGGCGCTCAACGAGATGAGCGTCGAGTATATGGTGCTTTACCGCTTCGTGTTTGCTTCGCTGGGCATGTTGCCGGTGGCGCTGGTGCATCGCCGCCGCTTTCGGCTCACCGCCGCCGAGTTCCGCACGCTGTTGATCTGCGCGACGCTCGGCGTGCCCGTCCAGTTTCTGATTCAGTTTCACGGCCTGGCTCGTACCACGGTCAGCCACGCTTCGCTGATGGTGGGCTCGATGCCGGTGATGCTGGCCGCCGCGGCTGCACTGTTTGCCGGCGAAAGACTGGACCTCTTTGGCTGGCTTGCCCTTGTTGGCTCGACGGTGGGCGCGGCGCTGATCGTTCTGGGCGGCAGCCGTGGCCCGGCCACGCAAGGCGAGCCTACGCTTGCCGGAGACCTGCTGGTCGTCTTCTCGCTCGTTACGGCATTGGCGTGGATTTTGCTCAGCAAAAAATTGATGGAGACGCACAGTCCGCCGGTGGTGACGGCCTACACCATTTTCTCCGGAACCTTGATGCTGGCCGCGTGGGTGCTGGGCCCCTGGCTTCTGGCTCCGCTGACTCATGCAAGCGTGGCGCCACCGCCCTTTGCTCACTTCACTCTTACGGCCTGGATTGCGCTGGCCATCAGCGGCTTGCTGTGCACGGCCACCACTACGCTCTTGTGGAACTGGGGCATCCACCACGTGCCGGCTTCGCGCGCGGGAGTCTTTCTCAACATCGAGCCGGCGCTCGGCTCGGTGCTGGGCGTTAAATTGCTCGGCGAGCATCTGGGCCCTTACGCGTGGGTGGGCGGCGGCCTGATTCTGGCAGCGGCCGTGGCCTTGACCACCCGCAATCAGACTTCAAATTTCGTCACGGAACCGCCCATTATTCTGGAATAATTACCGCTTATTCTGGATAACTAACTCGATTTGCTCTACTATCGATTTCATGGCTTTTAACACGGCATTCATAATCGAGGACGAGGGAAACTCCGGGGCGGAACGTACACGGCGGCGCGACCTGGTGGAGTTTGCCGTGGCTTATGCGCTGATTTTGCTGGTCATCTGGATGCCGCGCCTGTGGCAACACCGGCTCTGGTGGGTCGCTGCCACGGTGATCGTGGCCATCGCCGCGAGATCGTTCGACGGCCTGAAGGCAATGGGACTGAAGACGGGAAGCTGGTTACGCTCGCTCGCGGTGGTGGGCGGAGCGTTGCTGGCGTCCGCCGTGGCTGTTGTGATCGCCGTCAGGCTGCACACGCTGCGCATCCCCGGCAGCCCGATGCTTTTCATCGAGGCTTATACCGGCTATGCACTGTGGGCCTTCGTGCAGCAATTCCTGCTGCAGTGCTTTTTTCTGTCGCGCCTTCTGCGCTTGCTTCCCAACGTAAAACTTGCGGTGGCAGCGGCCGCTGTCCTCTTCGCGGTGGCGCATCTGCCCAACCCGATTCTTACGCCGATCACTTTGCTATGGGGGCTGGCCGCGTGCCTGCTTTTTCTTCGCGACCGCAACCTATACGCATTGGGCATGGCGCATGCTATCGCCGGTATCTCTATCGCCATCGCAGTTCCCGGACCGCTTGACCATAACATGCGCGTGGGCATGGGTTATCTGACTTATGTTCCCACGCACAAAATAATTCCATCTGTGCGGCCATAGAGACCAGATTGTACCCATCGCGGTGTTCGCCGATGGAAGAGGCCCGCCCGCAAAAGACCGCTGAACCAAACCTTGGTCATGTGACCAGGGCAGATTACCAGTAACATTCGCCTCAACCTGACCGATACCTCCATTAGTGATTTATGGAGGCTAACGTGACGCTTTTAACCTGGAACTACGCCTGTACCGTGGGCGTGAGGGCCATGGATGATCAGCACGGCATTCTGATGGATACAATGAACGAGCTTCGCCTGGCGGTGGTGCGCGGTGCAGGCCGGGAAAAGATATTTGAAGTGCTCGATCGGCTCATCGAGTTCACCCGCATGCACTTCTGGAGCGAGGAGCAGCTGATGGAGCAGCATGGCTTTCCCGGCTTGGCCGAGCACCGTGTGGAGCACCAGCGCATTCTGGCGCAGATTCTTCAATCCTCTCATCGCGTGCAACAGGGCGACAAATTGCAGATGCGCCCGCTGCTCTGCTTTCTGCGCGAATCTTATATAGAGCATATCGAGGGTCCGGATCGGGAGTATGGCCCATGGCTGAATGAGCAGGGCATTAATTGAAGCCTGCGTGCGCCCGCTTTGCTGAAGGTGAGCAGCGGGCGCCGGTCAGTGAGATTAATCCCATGGCGGTTTTTGCCGATAAATTTATTGCCGTGAATTATCCGGCGGAAGAGGAACAGTGCCTCTATTGACATGGAGCAGCAAGTATTCCGTGGGCGTGAAAGCCCTCGACGATCAGCACGCTAGTTTCATTGCGATTCTGAACGAGTTGCATGCCGCGATGTTGAAGGGCCAGGCGCAAGACATAACCGGCCCTATGCTGAACAAGCTGATGGACTATACACGTGAGCACTTCGCCACCGAGGAGCGGCTGATGGAGTCCACCAAATATCCGGGGCTGGCCGACCAGCGCGTCAAGCATAGGGAATTCACCGGCAAAATCGAAGACTATGTATCCCGGTTTAAACGTGGCGAGGGCGGTTTATACCTTGAACTGTTGAAGTTCGCTCGCGACTGGATTACCGAGCACATGCAAACAGTGGACAAGCGGTACACCGCATGGATGAACGAGCGCGGTGTGCATTGATTCGGCGCGTCAATGCTCGCGCACGATTCCGTTCAACTTCTAGAGCAATAATAAGGATAGTGTAAGGTAGTAGAGGCGATACTCCGCGACGTACAACAGATGGCACGAGCCTATGAGGACGATCTGCGCCTGAAAATTTTCCAGGCGCATGCGAATGGAC
>Ga0187847_10001049_pt1 | contig 26530 bp, 29 predicted proteins | sample June2016WEW_4_10_FD_132458 | JGI IMG/M metagenome (GOLD analysis project Ga0187847, IMG submission 132458) | Peatland microbial communities from SPRUCE experiment site at the Marcell Experimental Forest, Minnesota, USA - June2016WEW_4_10 | ecosystem: Environmental > Terrestrial > Soil >...
ATCTCCCAGCACTCGTTCATAGGCATCCATTTCCTCGGCGTCGGGCGATTTGCTGGCGATCATCTCCGCCGGTTGACCGGCCAACTTCTCCCCCGGCCCCATCACCGTCATGCCCATCGCGATGGAGACGTCTGGGTTAATCCGGAACCGCAAGTAATTCGGGTGCAGAACCTCCGCCGGGATCTCAGTGGGCGGCCTCCGCAAGCTGCAGACAATCTCCGTAGAGGTGACCGGCAAAGACTTACCCGCGCGAATGTAAAACGGAACGCCTTGCCAGCGCCACGAATTGATTTCGAGTCGAATCGCAGCGAAGGTCTCCACTTGCGAATGGGGAGTCACACCATTTTCGTCAAGGTACCCTCGAAACTGTCCGCGTACGATGTCTTTCTCGCCGAGCGCTGGAATTGCCTTCAGTACTTTAACCTTCTCATCGCGAATGGATTCGCTATCCAATCCTACCGAAGGTTCCATCGCCAGATTGCAGAGCACCTGAAACAAGTGATTCTGGATGACGTCGCGGATCGTGCCAGTCTGGTCGTAGAAACCACCGCGGCCCTGGACACCAAAATCTTCGGCCATGGTAATCTGCACGCTCTCGACATAGTTTCGGTTCCAGAACGCTTCCATGAACGTGTTTGCGAAGCGGAACACGAGCATGTTCTGCACCGGCCGCTTCCCCAGGTAATGGTCGATGCGGAAAATCGCAGTTTCATCGAAATACCGCAAAAGAACCTGATTGAGATGTTGCGCCGACTCCAAGTCGTGACCGAATGGCTTTTCGACGATGATCCGGGCCTCTGTCGTGCAACCGCAGTGCGTCAAGTTTTTCACGACAGTCTCGAACATTGCGGGAGGGACCGCCAGATAGTGCGCCGGCCGCTGCGCCGTTTTCATTTCCCTGCCAAGCGCCTCAAAAGTGGCCGCATCTTGGTAGTCGCCATCAACATAGCGGAGCAGACTGGATAGTTTCGCAAAGGCCGCGTCATCGACTCCGCCATGTTTTGCAAGGCTGTCGAGGGCGCGCGCCTTGAACTGTTCGAGCGTCCAACCGGCTTTAGCAACGCCTATCACCGGCACATCGAGGTGACCACGCTTCGCCATTGCCTGCAGCGTAGGGAAGATTTTCTTGTACGCGAGGTCACCGGTTGCACCAAAAAACACTAACGCATCGGAATTCATCACAGTCTTCTCCTTAAGCAGCGTTGGTTATGCCATTGAATCTCTCCGCCCGCCCTCACACCGCATCGCAGACAAGAGCGCGTTGGCAAAGTCAGCCTCGCCTCGCGAACTGAAGCGCTCCGCTTGGATGCTCCCGAGCCCTTCACCAGAATCCGAAACACGTCCGGCAAGTCTTCGGAGAAGAGGGTCCTGCGTCAGTACTTCGGCCATCGAATCGAGCCACCAAGAAGCGATTACGCTCCGCGTCGCCCGACCGCGCGCAATGTCACGCAGATTCGGATCGAACTGATCATGCCCGGGATCACGCAATGGCGCGGTCTCATCGTCAGTCGAGCGATTAGCGGCACGTAAAACACCCAGCCCCTCGCTGGCAGTGCAGGTAACCCTACTCCGCGGTGCCATCCATCGTCTCCGGGCCGGCGGTTCCCGGAATATCGCCCATTCCCGCCTCTTCAATTCTTACTGACGGGGTGCTCCATCTTGGATCTCCTGTAATAGGTAATTATGTTGTTGGTCGAACTATCGTGCCCGAGCTGCGGATCTGCTTTACCCTCCAGTTCGGGAATGATGCGTTGCGCCAGTACCTTTCCCAGTTCGACTCCCCATTGGTCGAATGAATCGATGTTCCAGATCGCTCCCTGCGTAAACACGGAGTGTTCGTACAGAGCTATTAGCTTTCCGAGAGTTTCCGGCGTGAGTTTGTCGGCCAGGATCGTATTCGACGGACGGTTGCCATCGAATACCCGATGCGGAACGAGCCACTTGGGAGTGCCTTCCGCCTCGACTTGTGCCGACGTCTTTCCGAAGGCCAGCGCCTCGGTTTGTGCGCAAACATTGGCAATCAGGATGTCGTGGTGCCGCCCGAGCGGATTGAGCGACTTCGAGAAAGCGAGGAAGTCGCAGGGAATGAGTCTCGTTCCTTGGTGAATGAGTTGGTAGAAGGAGTGTTGACCGTTGGTTCCCGGCTCTCCCCAATAGACTGGACTCGTGTTGTGCGCGACCTTCTTTCCCGCAAGCGACACGTGCTTGCCATTGCTTTCCATCGTCAGTTGCTGGAGGTAGGCCGGGAAGCGTTTCAGGTATTGTTCGTAGGGCAAGACTGCTACCGTCTGCGCTCCGAAGAAATCGTTGTACCAGATCGCCAGAAGACCCATCAGGACTGGCAGGTTCTGCTGGAAGGGAGCGGTGCGGAAGTGTTCGTCCATCTGATGGAAGCCGTTCAACATCGCCTGAAAATGCTCAGCGCCAATCGCGACCATTGTTGATAGGCCGATGGCGGAATCCATCGAGTAGCGTCCGCCAACCCAGTCCCAGAACTCGAACATGTTGGCCGTATCGATCCCAAACTTGGCAACCTCCGCCGTATTTGTCGAGACCGCCACAAAATGCTTCGCCACAGACTTTTCGTCGCCGCCCAGCCCAGCGAGAGACCAGTCGCGAGCCGTGTGCGCGTTGGTCATCGTCTCCAGGGTGGTAAAAGTTTTCGAAGAAACAATGAACAGCGTTTCGGCGGGGTCGAGGTCCTGCACTGCTTCGGCAAAATCGGTGCCGTCGACGTTGGAAACGAATCGGAAGGTCATGGAGCGGTCGGAGTAATGTTTGAGGGCTTCGTAGGCCATGACCGGCCCAAGATCGGAGCCGCCTATCCCTATGTTGATTACGTTTCGGATGCGCTTCCCGGTATGACCTATCCACGCGCCGCTCCGCACGGACTCGGAAAATGCAGTCATCTTGTCGAGCACGGAATAGACTTCGGGCACTACGTTCTTTCCATCAACGACAATGGAGGTGCCGCGCGGCGCGCGCAAGGCAACGTGCAAGACTGCGCGCTTCTCGGTGATGTTGATTTTCTCCCCCCGGAACATGGCATCGATTCGTGCCCGCAAGCCACACTGCTCCGCCAGTTGAAGAAGAAGGCGGAGCGTTTCATCGGTGACCCGGTTCTTCGAGTAATCGAGGTAAAGACCAACGGCCCCGACTGCAAAACGCTCACCGCGCTTCGGATCCTCTGCAAAAAGCTGCCGAAGATGGAGCTTTGAAACCGTTTTATAGTGTGACGTCAGCGCGCTCCACGTGGTCCGCCTGGTCGTCGGCCGCTTTGTCAGTGCTTCGACTCGTGCTGCCATATACGTACTCCTTTCGTTTTCGGGCCTTTATTCTCGCAGGCTCCCTGATTTTGATTGAACCGACCGCCTTCAGGGTGCCACTTTTATTTCGCGAGGCACGTTGCGGCGGCCGCCGAGGTTATGAACACGCTGCCAACGCGGGGAGCAGCGCATAGCGAGGGCCTCCTGAGATGTCCGCGTAGCAATCGTGATGCCATGCTGAATTGGCCGAGATGGCCTCCAAGGTCTCCCCGAGCTTTCTCGAAGAAGAGCGCTTCGTCTGAGTTCCTATTTCGCAGCCTCGCTGTGCTCCGGGAGTGCCAGTTCCCACAATGGTGAGTCGACGGGTCGAAATGACCGGGTTCGAGGTAGGCCCCGTAACCGAAAGCTCGCCGATGTCTGGTTTAAGGGTACCGCTGTCCATGAGGTCACGGGTGATGTTGCCGAGCCAGAGACTCTGGCCCTCCTCGTGAAGCAATTGTCGCCCTTTCATCATGTTACGTCCTGACCGGTCAATTCGTACCGGTGAGCCGGTAAGCGCGCTTGTCCACTTGCCGGGGGAACATGATGGGAGTCGTTCGAGAAGCGATCGCCGGTTGCGGGAGGCTGTTTTCGTAGGCTCAAAACGCTCAAACTCGGCGCGGTCATGGTCAGTCACGGCTGAAGATTGGAATCCGGCCAATTCGCAGGTCTGCATGGCGCGCCGCAACGGACCAGTAAATACCATTGCGAAGGTCAGTTGTCGTAACGGATCGTCCAATCGTCGCGCATTATCCTCACCGCGCTCGGTGAGTGGCAGATCGGTGAGGCCGCGGCGCTGGCCGTTAAGTGTGCAAGCTGTTTCCCCGTGCCTCGCCAGGTTGATGATAGGAAAGGTTTCACTCATGCATCACTCGCTAGGGTTTTTCAGACTCGCCAGCCCATAGCTGGCGGCTCCAATCAGCGCCGCGCGTGCGGTGATGACATGAACCGGAATGCGCTCCATCATATCTTTGAAGCGTCCCTTTTTTGTGAAGGCATCCATAAATCGTGGCTGTTGCAGCACGCTTGACAGATGGATAGCCACCCCACCAGCCATGTAGATCCCTCCCGTGGCGAGAACCTTCAGTGCGAGATTAGCCGCTTCGCTCGCGAGGATCGAGACTAGAATCTCGACGGTTGCCCCGCACAATTCGCTTGGATTGTGTCGGTCAAGTGCAGCTTCTACGATTGCCTTCGTGTGATCTTTGGAAGATGCGACGAGCTGAGCGACTTCGGGCTTTTCGGGTATTCTCTCTTCGTCGCGAAGAAATTCGTAAATGTTGGGGACACCGATTCCCGAGCATACGCGCTCGACTCCGACATGATCGAATCGCCGCAAGAGATATTCAAGCAAATGAATTTGCCGTTGATCCGTCGGCGCGAAATCGCAGTGACCACCCTCGGAACTGTGGGCCAGATACTGCGCGCCATCCCAGGTGAGAAACGATTCGCCCAAGCCAGTACCCGGTGCGATGATCGCTATTGCCCCTTCTTCGACAGGATAGCCTTTGTTCAGCGTGATCAGGTCGACCGCCCTTAAGACCGGCACCGCCCGGGCAACTGCCTCAAGATCATTCATCAAGTGAACGGAGTTCAGCTTCAGTTGGGCCTTGAGCGAGCCTTCATCCATGACCCAAGGCAAATTGGTCGTTTTCACTTGGCCATCAATAACCGGGCCGGCGACATCAAAAGCTGCCGCTTCGACTGATAGTTTGGTGTGGGAGAGAAACTCGGCCACCATAGCCTGCAGGCTGGGATAGTCGGCGCTGTGAACCTCGATCTGCGCCAAAGGCGCATGGGGCCCGGCTTCTTTCGAATAGATAGCCAGGTCTGTTTTCGTGCCGCCAATGTCTCCCGCAATGAGCATTGCCAGTCCTCCATTCGTTGTCCGCTACGCTTTTATGTACCGTTCGCTGTTCGGCTTCGACCCGCCAATGCCGAAGTACAGGATATACAAGTAGCAGATCACGGGCAGGATAAAGGCGTGGTGAATGCCAACATGGTCGGCGATGACTCCCTGTATCACCGGCAGGACTGCACCTCCCACAATGGCCATGTTGAGGATGCCTGATCCATTTCCTGTCAACGGGCCTAGTTCGGCCACCCCCAAGCTAAAGATGGTCGGGAACATGATTGAATTGAAGAGCCCGACCGCCAGAATCGTCCACATCGCACCGCGTCCGCCCGAGAGCATGGAGGCAATGACCAGAGTCGTCGCAAAGATCGCGCACAGGGCAAGCAGATTCCCCGGCTTGTATCGACGCAAGAGTCCCGCGCCCAAGAAACGTCCAATCATGGCTCCGCCCCAGTAGAACGAAACAAAGCCTGCCGCGGTCTTAGCCGAAAGCCCGGCGATCTCGGGCGATTCGAAGTAGTTGACCAGAAAACTTCCGATCGAAACCTCTGCGCCCACGTAGGCGAAGATCCCAATCGCGGCCAAAACCAGATTGGGGTGCCTCCACACCGAATCGCTAACTGTTTCACCACGCCGATGAGTCACAGTTGCGATCTTTGGCAGCCTAAATGTGCCAATCAAAATCGCCAACAATAGAAGGGCCACGCCAATGACGGTATATGGCATTTTCACCGAAGCCGCTTGTTGCACGCGGTATGCATGCAGTGCTTGTGGCGTCAGTCGCTGTAGTTCTTCGATCGCCAGGGGCGCCGCGCTCAGAATGAGAAATCCCCCGATTTTTGGCGCGATGGTAGTCCCGAGTGAGTTGAAAGCCTGAGTCAGATCGAGCCGGCTCGATCCCGTTTCTGGCTTGCCCAATACGACTACATAAGGATTCGCCGCCACCTGCAGTCCGGTAATACCCGCAGCGAGAATCAGGAGCGCGGTCAGGAACAAACCGAAGGAAGCGGCGGACGCTGCGGGCAGGAATAGAAATGATCCCAAAGCCATTGTTAGCAGCCCGACCACCATCGTCCGCTGATAACCGATCAAATTCACAATTCTCGACCACGGCACGGAAAACAAGAAGTAGGCGGAAAAAAACGCGAACTGAACGAGCATCACCCGTGCATAACTGAGGTCGAAGATTGCCTTCAGATGAGGCACAAGAATGTCATTCAGGCAGGTCAAGAAACCCCACATGAAAAACAGCGTAGTAACGACCGCCAGAGGACGCATGTAATCAGGGGCTGCCACGGCGACTGGGGCACTCTGGGAACGGCTGGAACCGCTAATAATTTCTCGAGTTGCCATTTTCTTTTACCTCACGTGCAGAGACGATTCCGGAGCTGCAGCTTGAAAACGCGTGTCGTACAGTGACCCTCGTGCCTACCCGTGGACCCATAAGCTACCACCAGTGCTCGAACTGTACGCCGTAAGTCAGCCCACTCGTTCGATTCTCGAAGGGCACGCCGCCCACAAAGCCGCGGAATCCGTCCGACCAGTTGGCATACGTCAAGAAGACGCGCAGCACCGGGCGGCCGAAGAACTTTCTGTCCGGTCCGATTTGCGGCGCGATCGTGCACTTGCGTAGCCAGCCGTGGTATGACCCGGGAAGATGCGTGTGATCAAATCCGCAATCACCCGCCAGAGACAGGTGCCTCGCGAAAAACACTTCAGGCCGCACGCCAAACGACGCCCACTGTACCCAGTCGTGCTGCGGATTCCCGTCCTTGGTCCTCTGGTAGACGAAGATCGGCATAACGGCAAACTGGTCGTTTGGTTGAACGACCAGTTGCTCGGTGAAAAGAAACTGTCTCGAGTAATTGATGTACGGCGTCGGGTTCGGGATAGTGGTGCCATTCCCCGGATTACTGAAATTGCTCGCCGCTCCGGTCCCGTAGGTGATCATGAACGTGTTATAGCCGCCATGCCACTCCAACTGCTCGTGTTTAAATCCGAACGCGTAGCCATCGCTTGTGGGAATTTTGGTCAGGGGGGTTACGCCGGGAGCTGTGGCCGATGTAATAGTACCCCCTTTTGACGTCGCGTAATCGAACCAAACGCCCCACAGGCCCACGGGCGCTCTCAGCCCATAAAGACGAACATCAATGTTGCTCTTTGCCAAGTTGCCGTTTTCGGTGACGATGTCGGGCCGTGCCGTATTTACAAAGGCAACGGCCATCTTGCCGATTCCGATATTCAAGTCTTCAACCCCACCGCCGTAACCGCTCATATCGAGAGGGTAGAAATCGTCGCTGTCAATGTGCTGTCGGCGATAGTACCTCTCACCCGCCCAGAACTTAGCGCCCGGTTGGCTCTCGAAGACGTTGCCGGCCTGAACGAAGGCCTCGCGGAGGCGGAACTGATCGCCACCAACACTAGTGGCGACAGGAGCATAGTTTTCAGAGTTCGAGGTATTAGCTTCTACCATGAACTCGCTCCTAAACCACGCCTTGTTGGAGTTATGGTCGGGATTTACCCAGTTGTTAACAAAAATCAGTTCTCCATAGGTTTCCGCTTCGTTTCCCAGGCGGTACTTGGCTTCAGCTCCGGGCGCTTCAAATGCGACCTGTTGCCCGCCGACGCTGTTCAGGCCGTAACCAGAGCGAATGTACCCGTGAAACTCAAAGGTGCCTTCCTGCTCCTGCAGCTTCTCAATCTTCTCGTCTGCCTCTTTCAGGAGGTCGTAGGACGGTTCCGAAGACACTTCGCCTTGAAACCTTGCCCCCGCCTGATTGGACTCGAAAACCGTCTTTCGAGCTTCCTGGGTTGCCAAGGCTGCCGCCGAAACCGTGGCTTGTTTTGCTTTGATGCTGTCATCCTTGTCTTTCTCAACCTGTTGTTCTCTGTCTTGCTTTTCTTTGTCGATTTGCTGTTGCAGAGCTGCAATCCGCTGCTCAAGGTCGAGCGTGGTCGCCTCATACTGCCGCCGCAGTTGCTGCAGTTGCTGCTGTAGTTGGTCAGTTTGTTGAGCGATAGCCGCCGCGCTTGCGAAGAAAACGATTGCGGCCCAACAAGAGAACCGCCTGCGGCGCTGGTTCCAATGTCGGCGCAACCCGGCGATCATTAGGTCTGTTCTCCTGCGTTCCTCGTGTTGCCTGCCGCACAATTCCGCCAGCGTTCGTGTTATAGCATTCGTAATTCCACTCGAAACCGTCACACCGCACAACGGAGTTGTGTGCTGCACTACAAGCAGTTCCAGGTTCCATCCTCGGAATAATTCGCAACCGGAGCAGCTAGGGGGGGACCTCCAAGAGGCGAAAATGTGGCGGGCTTGCTAGATCTCTGTCAGCGCAGCTGAACGAAATTCCGTGCCGGATCGCTCATGGAGACTGAGATCACGAGCCGGGAAATATTGACAGATGTCGCATCTGCGACAGGAACAGCCCATTCGCTTCCTGAGATCGTCTTCTTGTTGTCGCATCACAGAAAGCCCGTGATTGGGGTACGGGACGCTCTCACCAGGGTCGGGGGAGCAGTTTGCAAAACGTCCTGGAGGCAAATCACGGCAACAGGGCAACAGAAGCCGAACTGGCTCAGCGACAAGCCCGAACCCAGCCAATCAACTGCCACAGATCCTATTGCCACGCTGAGCCCTGATCTGCCACACCGCGGCGCCGGCTTTTTGAGTGGCGAGAGGTCTTACTTGAGGAATTCCCTTAGAGACGGTTCGGGCGTTAGGTTTTCCCCGCGCCCTGAAGGGTCGGCTGTCAGGAAACTGACGAAAGCGGCAAAACTCTGACACACAATCCGCATAAGCAGCGAGCTCCACGGGCAGGGGGCGAGGACTCTAGATCCCTAGTTCGGAACCCAAAGTGACTGAAAGCCGGGCTTCGTGACCGTGCCCGGTGCTAGCCCCCGCCTTGACACTCAGAACATGATGTGTCAATTGAGACCAGATCCTCGTGTCATTCACACTCTCACGAACGGCTCCAGTATCCAGAACTGGGACAGCGATTCGGTCTGGGCGGCAGTTGTTTTAGACCATATCCACACACTGCATGTTCCTGGGGTTTCTGTGCTTCCTCCAATCATTGTTCTCATTTTCGATCCTTGGCTTTGGGTGTGAGCCGGCGCAGGATGAATTCCTGCGTCAGGTTGGCGGCTGCTCGCTGGCCAGTTCCGATAAGGAAATTCCCCAAGAACAGCCCGAGGCCGCGATTCGACGCCGGATAGTAGGCGTTCGAGATTGCTGCCGAGGCCAGGTCGCCACCTATGGTCGAGTAATTCGGCTGCCATCGCCCATTGTCTCCCTTGCACACGAATGGGCTGGTGAGCGCGTGGACAACACGAGACCCATTTGTGCCTGTGCCTTGGTAGAAGTATCGCGGGTCCTGATGCAAAAGCGATGGCAAAATGGCACCGCCGATCATAATGTCGGTAATGCCATTCGCATAGGCAGCGCCATAGCGCTCGCCGTAACCGATCGCTCCCTCCCGGTAATTGGGGTTGTCTCCTGCCTGCTCGCTGGCGGCCAGAAATCCTACTCCGATGAACGTGACAGGATCGAACGCGACCTTGGCGGCTAACTGAAACTTCAGCTTGGTCGTGAGCGGTGCTGCGTTTGGATCATAAGATACGTAGAAATTCGGGATAATGCCGAAAATGCGTTGCTGCTCCTCGGTCTTGACCTGCTCGGTGGCGATCTCAGCGGCGGAATAACCGACATTCACCGTCGTCAGTGCCGTGGCGATATGGAGCTTGGGCACGCTGAGGATTAGGTACTGGCCCGGGTTGAGGACAACGTTCGGTGAGCTCCAGCTTCGAAATCCCTGGGCGCTGATGGACACGTGATACGTTCCGGGCTCGAGATCCTTGCATTCGAAGAATCCGTTGTCATTCGAGACGACCGTGCGAGCATTCCTGGATACAGGGCTTTGGAGAGCAACGATGGCGCTGGGGATCGTGTCGTTGTTCACATCGACGACGGTGCCAACAACAATTCCCGGCTGCGGCCTAGGAGCTTCAGGCAACATAGACAACTGCTCCTGCGCCTCAGAGGTCGCACCGCAAACGGCTAGCAACAGCGCCAGGATGCCCGACTTCATTCCGCATTCTCCTTACAAATCGCAAAAGTCCCGACCGCGAGCCGGCAAGTAGCAAAACGGTGAATGCAACTGACGGACCAAATCGACGGCGTTGGCGACGTCTCGTGGTTCGTGGACTTCTACGACAGGCAGGAATCAGTGCAAGCGTGACGGTGTCGAGAAGTGTCGACGATATCTTCGACACTTCTCGACACTTCTCGGCGTAGCCTCACTCAGCCCATCTTAGAAGCCAACAACTCATCGAAGAGCACAACCCCCAGGCGGACGTATTCCCATGTACCACCTAAGGGAGGTTTCACGGAGGAAGTGGCGGGAATATTCGCTGAGGTTGGAGTACTCGATGAACGGGAAAGTTGGTCACCCGCGGCACGGTTCAGAGAATTTTGATTTACTGGTGACCCTTTGGCATTTGTTTTGCAGCAAAATCGGCGTTTGTGGGACGGTTCACTCATCGGAACCGACTCGGGGGAATTCTGTCTGAGGTGATTTTCAAATGGCCACAGCCGCCAAGTTTCGTATCGACGTAGCGATTCATGATCTCCTGATGAATTCCGCCCAGCGCCCGCCGGCGCCGGCGGAAGCCCAGGGGCTAACCCTCCCAGAGCCAGTCTTTCCGCAGTTTCGGGAACGTCTGAACGACCCAGGTCCGGAAACTCCGCCGGAAAAGCGAAAGTGGGGAGTAAAGGATGTTTATCGCTACTCGCGCGGATGGTTGTTTCCCTACGTGCGGTCGCGGCTACTGCCCGGTGATTTCCATCCCATCACTGCCTATTTATTTGTCGAGTACAAGTGCAATCTCGATTGCTGGTATTGCTGGTCCTACAACAACAAAGTGAAGGGCATGACCGAGGACGTGGCTCGCCGTTCGATCGACTGGCTGCACGACAACGGATGCCGGGTACTGGCGTTGATGGGCGGCGAACCTCTGCTGCGGCCCGACTTTATCCACAAGGTTGTGTACTACGCGGCGAAGAAAGGTTTTTGGGTCTATATTGCTACCAACGGTCGTTTGCTGCGGCCCGACGTCGCCGATCGCCTTGGCGATGCCGGCGTATCGGTGTTCAACTTTGCTCTGGACTCGTGGGATCTGCAGCCGAGCCTTCCCAAGGCGTTTGTTCCGGCGCAGAAGAATCTTGAGCACATCCTGCACAAGCAATATGTCCATGGCTACCTGGTGTTTTTCAATATCAATATCTGCCGCAATAACATGGCGGATGTCAGAACTCTGACTGAATACGCGCACGACCATCGCATTGCTACGGACTATCACATCAATGAAACTCCGATGCTCGAGCAGGACGATCATTTCAAGCATCTCTATGACAATCCCACGTACATCCGTCCGGAGGACTGGCGTGAGGTTGACTCTCTGGTCGATTGGTTGATCGAGAAAAACAAGTCGGGCTATCAGATGGTGAACTCGGTGCAGCGCCTGCAGGAGATCAAGGCGTTTGTGCGCATGTCTTCCGGACTCGATCTGAAGGAGTATGGCTGGAACGGCGATGGCACCAACGGAAATGGACATAAGACGAAGTTACTCGCTACCATGCCTGGGATTGTGCAGGAGGATAACGGTGAATTGCATTTTGCGGAATGGAACTGCCGTGCCGGTCAGAACAATGTCATTATCCGCACGGACGGTACCGTGGCACCGTGTTTCCCGATGTATGGGGCAACGTTCGACTGGGGAAACATCGATCACCCGAAGTTCGATCAAAAGCAACTATCAGGGTTGAAATCTACGTGCCAGCAACACTGTTTTTCAACTCTCAATCATAACCTCGCATATTGCTATAACGACGCTCGAGTGATCAAGTGGCTATGGTTGAATGCCAAGAACAGATTCCAGGGTGGGGTGCGCAGCTTCGAGGATTGAAGCTAGACGACGCACTCTTTTCTGAAATTGATTGCCCATAACGAAATTCGCAGCGACGCGCTGATTGGGTACAACCTCCTCAGGACCTGTCGGTAGTCGATCGGAAGGGGGAAGTGCACAGGAGATCGGACGCACGCAGCACCGTGCACCCGGACAAGAAGACATTCATGGTCACATCGGAGGCCGTCTCGGGGCTGGTTCGCAATTTGGCGCTGAATCCGCCAATCGACAGCGAGATCGAAACAGCCGCCAGTAAGGAGCGCCATGACAGCGCGATCGTCCCTGCAAACTACACCTGAAACCGCTTGGCGAGCAACAGGTGGGACCGTACCACTGCTTCGTCGTTTAGCCTATTCCTAAGCGGAAAGACAAATACTTATTCGAGGGCAGGGTATGGATTGACGACCACGATTGTGCTGTCGCTCGGATCGACCGCCGTCCAGCGTGGAAGCTTTCTTCCTGGATCGAGCAATCCGATTTCGGTCGTCGAGAGCAGGCAATCGGCAGCGTTTGTCCTCCCTATAGAGATGAGACGCTTGTCCAAGTCAGGCTTTACGGTGAGAAAGCGCTGATCTTTTGCTCACCAAGATTACGTCTTGCGCTCATCGAGCGACGTTGCAGCGAGCGCCAGCGAAGCGCTTCTTCCAGCCCGAAGTTTTCCAATTTGACTTGGCGTCCGGTAGAAAAATGTCATTCAGGCGAACCACACAAACACTCCTTTCACCAGGGACAGTTTTCGACAAGAGTCGGCGGGCTTCCACGACTCGCAGACGACTACCAAGGGCAAGTACTTGTGTTCGGCTGCGGGCGAAGGGTGCGTCGCGAGTCGTGAGATTTGCGCCGAACGTTATCGAAGACGCCGCTTGCTGGGGAAACAGCGGATTGGCGGAGTGAATCCGCACAGGCCTAGCCCCGTTCAGGGCGGATGACCGCCGGTTGCCCAGTTATACAGGCATGTACCGCAATCGATTCGTACAAGTCGATCCCGGTATTTGCTCCCTCCATCTCCGTGTTCCCCAAAATCCAAAATGCGAGTCCGCGCTGCCAGCTGGCATGCGTAGTCACCTGTCGATAGGTCTCACCGCATCGTCGGCTATGTTTCCATCGACGAAACAGCGAAACCGACGACAAGTCGACCGCTGGGCTCGCGAACGACCCGACCCCGTAGATACTTTGCGACGAGCTCATGAAGCAAAAAACTCGGCGTCGACATTGGGGTCGTTCAATTTGCCCGGCTCTCTCGCTAGGTGCTATCGACGGATTGCCCCTCCGGCCCAACTCCCGGCGCCATCGGGTGCTTCGGTTGATAGATTCCTATCTGCCCACCGCCTGGAAGTCGTACCTTTGAGATGGAACCCCACCGAGCTTCTTGCACTTCAGAGCACTCAACGTTGTTCCTTGCCAGGGACGCGACTTCGGCCTTGAGATTGTCGCAGAGGAAATATAGCTCATGCTTGCCGTTATCTTCCGAGGGGTGTATCGCTGCCTCCGCTGGCGGCAACCGGAAGATTAGCCAGCCACGACCGGCATCCACGGATGTGAAGCCCAGTACGTCCCGAAAAAACCTTCTGTCCGCGGCGGCGTCCTTGCTATGCACGACGATATGTGCTCCAAAGATCATTCCTTGCTCCTTCTGTAGATCTCGTGATGAGGGCGATGGATGTTTGTTCCCAGGATGATTGGCATGTTTTTCAATGTTTTCGAAGGGGTACTCGCGCGATCTCTTCCAGACATCGGAACAAGCGGGTGAACGATGTTCAAGACCATACGGTACCGAAGAGATTGTACTTGTTGTCCTGGTTCGGTAGATAATCCTGTCGCACGGTCACCAAATCGACTCGACCCCTCAATGGTATTTAGTCTTCAGACGCGAGATAGATAGGGAATCAATACCCGATGCTGGCCGTCATCGGCCGAGCCGATCGGAGTCCGGTGAACCGGCATGCCAGTCTGAAGTTCCGGAGTCGCGGCAAGTTCTGACGCCTCGGTCGAACGCATCGCTTCGTCATGCACCGTGAGCGGTGAGATTTGTTCCCAGCCAGTTCCCGACTTGCAAAGGTCTCCAAGCGAACGGACGGTGCGCGTTTTGGTAACAACGTACGCGGTCAGACTTGTTGAATCAGCAGCCGTTTACAATCGGCGATGGTCGTGCTGTATCGATTGAGCAAAACCCTCGGAATAGATCGATTGTGGTCTGCTGGTGAGGGCCGGCGCAAAACTAAAGAACAGACCGCAGATCGCCCAGAGACGAGGAATGAGACTGTGTGAGCGATACGGCACCAGGAAAGCAGCGGAGTGTGCGGGCGCTCGAATGGCTTAACTTCTTTCTCGCCGACGTGCAGACCGGTCTCGGTCCATTCCTGGCTGCCTATCTTGCTTCGAGTGGATGGAATCCCAGCAGCGTGGGCTATGTGCTGACTTTCGGTGGGCTGGTCGGCGTCGCGATGCAGACTCCAGCCGGTGCGGTCATCGACGCAGTCCATCGCAAACGGACATTACTCGCGGTCAACCTTGGATTCTTGGTTGCTGGGGCGTTCCTGCTGTTGGGATATCTGAGTCCCTGGAGGGCCTACGCCGCGCAGTTCCTAATCGGTGGTTCAGGTCCGTTCTTGGGGCCCACAGTCGCGGCAATCACGCTCGGGATGGTAGGGGCTGCGGCTTTCGACAGGCAGTTCGGAAAGAATCAGGCGTTTAATGCCGCGGGAAATGTTTTCACCGCGTTGCTTGTCGCCTATGTCAGTTATCAATTCGGATACCGCACGATATTCGTCGTAGCTGCCCTACTCGCTCTTCCTGCTGCCGCGTCTCTGTTTGGCATCGATGCCAAGCAGATCGACTATGCTAGAGCTCGGGGGGCGATCCAAAAGGAAGGCAAGATCAACGCCGAGGGATGGTCTGCTCTCCTCAAAGACCGAATTCTCGTTTATTTCCTGGCGACGGCTTTTCTTTTCCATTTAGCGAACGCGGCGATGTTGCCGGAACTAGGGGAGATGCTATCGAAAGACAATCTGAAAGCGGCGGCCCCGTTCATGTCCGCCTGCATTATCGTGACACAGCTTGTCATAGCAATTTCTGCAGCGTGGATTGGAAGGCGGGCTGCGATGAAGGGACGAAAAACGCTCTTACTGCTCGGCTTCGGCGTCCTTCCCATTCGCGGCGTTCTATACACGCTTTCGCACGCTGTCGGAGCGCTGATCGCCATTCAGACGCTCGACGGAGTGGCGAATGCCATATTCGGTATTGTCTCGATCCTGGTCGTCAAAGACAGAACCCAAGGCACGGGGCGTTTCAACGTGGCCGCTGGATCACTTGCGACGATGGTTGGCATCGGGGCGGCTCTGAGCACAACAATCGGCGGCATATTGATCCAGCATCTCGGCTACCGAGCGTCTTTTCTCGGATTATCAGGGATCGCCTTGTTCGCCTTTGCCATGCTTTGGTTCGCAATCCCTGAAACCCTTTCTCGGACTTCCGTTACCCCAATAGCCGCCCCCGAAATTGATCCAACATCGCCGAAAGGAGTTTTCACTCAGTGACATCCACACCAATAGAACGCCGAGCCCTCAGGTTGACCGATCAATCCGACATCCTGAGCTGGCGCTTCAAGTCTCTTGGCGAATGGCCCTTTGTGATGATCATCTCACCTGTGGACGAGAGACTCCTCACGAACACGGAGGCGGCGCCGCAAACTGTGATCGAGAAGATGGCCGTCCGCGTTAAAGCTTGGAGCGACAAACAATGGTTTCGCGGCGATGCGGAAATTGGTGACCAGAAAATTCATCTTGAACAGATTGGAAAATCCGCGGTGTGGCAGGCAAGTGTAGACATCGGTCGACTTCCCGACGGGATCAATCCATTCGCCGCGCTCCTCGAGGATGAGGCTGGAAAATCGGCGCGCGATACTGTCCGACCGCTCATCAACCCCTCATCGCGACATTGGAAACCAGCAAGTCGATCCTCCAGGGACAGCGAAAATGCAATCGGAGCGTGGCCGGAGCGCGAGACCCAGTTGGGGCCGAACAAGAACGGGAGAACGTGGTAGATGCTCTCGCCCGCGCTCGCTCACCTTCTCCTGTCGCTCATCGTCGGCGTTAGCGTCCTGCTCATGCTAATCCGTCCCCGCAATATTCCGGAAGTGTACTGGATTTCCGGGGGCGTACTCTTATTGCTCGTCTTCCGACTGGTGCCCTTGCCGCTCGCGGGCCGAGCTGCCACGAAGGCATTGGATGTCTGTTTTTTCCTCATTGGCATGATGTTATTGTCCGAGCTCGCACGCGAGCATGGAGTCTTTGATTGGTTGTCGTCGGTTGCCGTGCGGAGTGCCCGTGGTTCCTGCTCAAGACTGTTCGCGCTGGTCTATGCCGTCGGCACAATTGTCACCATCTTCATGTCAAATGACGCGACGGCCGTGGTTCTGACACCAGCGATTTTGACAGCGGTACGCAAGGCCAAGGTCGAGCCCCTGCCTTATCTATTCGTTTGCGCTTTTATCGCGAATGCCGCGTCGTTTCTTCTGCCAATTTCCAATCCAGCCAACCTCGTGGTGTTTCACAACCAAATGCCGCCGCTCGGGCGATGGCTCTTGTCCTATGGTGTCCCGTCTCTTTTATCTGTCACTGCGACATTCATCACAATGCGCTGGGTCTTTCGAAGAGAAATTTGCGCCGCCATTGGAGGCGAGGTGGAAGCGAAGCCGCTCAGAAGTGAGGGCCTTCTGGTGCTGGGTGGGTTGGCCGGTATGGTAGTCGTCCTGCTAACGGTCTCGTCGCTCGGCAAAGACTTGGGACTGCCGACCTGTTTGGCTGCTCTAGTAATCACAGCAGCGGTCTCCATCAAGGCGCGATGCAATCCACTGGGGCTTGCACGCGAGATCAGTTGGGCAACGCTCGCTCTGGTAGCGGGACTCTTCGTTATGGTCGATGCAATGGAGAGCATCGGTGCGATGCAGCAGACGACAAAATGGCTGATCTGGGCCCAAACGCTTGGATCGACGACGGGCACGTTGATTACAGGACTTGCCGTCGGTGTAGCGAACAATTTGGTAAATAATCTGCCGCTTGGACTGATCGCCGGGAGCACACTGCAGGCGGCGCACACACGGGGTCTGATCGCCGATGCCGTTCTCATCGGCGTCGACCTCGGACCCAATCTCTCCATCACGGGATCGCTCGCGACCATCTTATGGCTGATCGCCTTGCGTAAGGAAAAGCTGGATGTGAGTTTCTGGCATTTTCTAAAGGTTGGAGCGGTGGCGATGCCGGTCGCCTTATGGGCTTCGCTCGCCGGTGCAATCTTGATGCAAATGTTGTTTCACAATTCTTAGTGGTCGGACCACGAACAAATTGTGGAGACGATAATCCCACTCATCATTCTTGGGGTAGCTCTGCAGTCCGCATTGCAGAGAACCCGTTACGAGCTAATAAGAGATCCGGCGGCTGATCGCACGGCTTCGCAATCCACTGTCATCCTCGTCTGACAATCTTCACGCCGGCATGGAGCATTTCGCCGATCACTGCGCCACGTGCCACGCCAACGATGGAAGTGGCGACACGTCATTCGGCAAAGGTCTCTACCCCAAACCACCAGACATGCATAAGAAAGAAACACAAAACAAGAGCGATGGCGAGCTCTATTACACGATTGAAAACGGCATTCGGCTGAGTGGAATGCCAGCTTTCGGCGAAGAACATGCCAAAGCTGGCGATATGGAAACGTGGAATCTGGTGCTTTTCATCCGCCATTTGCCAAACCAGACAGCGGAGGAACTCGTGCAGATGGAGCAGCTAAATCCCAAGACCGACAAGGAGAGCCTGGAAGAAGACGAAGAACAAAACTTTCTGGCATGGAGGCAGTACGGAATCCTCCAAGCCTAACCCACACAAGCGCTAAAAAGGAGAGAAAACATGATACGCACCATTGTTGCCTTGCTTTGCATGACGGTGATGTCTAGTTTCTGCTTCGCTCACGGGAACGAACAGCACGTGATGGGAACAGTGATCAAGGTATCGCAGGAGTCCGTCACCGTTGAAACCCATACGAAAGCCACCGTCGAAGTGATGATCAGTTCCAACACGAAGTTTAGCAAAAACGGCGCCCCGACGGCGCCGAGCGACCTGCATGTCGGGGACAGAGTCGTCATCCACGCCATGTTCATGAAAGACGGAAAGCTCATGGCCCACACAATTCAGGTCGGTGTTGCCAAGACTTCCGCGCAGTCTCATTGACCGAACATAGGCATGGCATGTGTGAAGGGCAAAGAGTGTTAGGGCCGGTGGTAAAGGGAGCCATTTTAGCCGGTCTGGGTCGGAGCCAGTGATCCAGTAGATGAGCGCCCGTTGGCGGGGACGCAGTAAGAACTCAACAGACTCTAAATTTTCTTGCACTCGCGTGCACGGTTCGCGTATAACCCCTGCCCGAAAAACCAGTTTGGAATCTTCTCGACACGTTTGTTTTACGACAGCGCCGAGGGTCTGCTTTGGCTCCGGCAGGAGGGAAACGCCAGATTGCTGTCGTGACAGCCACTTTGGAGACCGATTCTCGCTAAAACACTACCTGGCAGCGAGCCACATCGTTGTTGCTACTTACGGCGGCGTGCAGACAATTCCAGACAAGCAGCTCGCAGCGGTCGGTGCGAAACGTAGTTCCACTATTCGGATACCTTACTTCGGCGTGGCTTTGCAATGCCTGCCAGGTACAGAACTTGGTGCTGACCTTGACCACTGGCACGACCTCAGCCGTCAAACGGAATCGCGACGTACGCCTCGTAAAAGCACCTCAAGAGTTGCATCCGTTTTATTTCTTGATGGCTTGGCATCCAAGGCTGAACAGCGATCCGCCGCATGTCTGGCTCCGTCAAGCTGACGGTAATGGGATGGAACAGCCAGTTGGCGTGCGGTCGTCGCAACGAGCTTCTCGATCGCAGACGGGTTATCTCGCGCACTGAAGCCCCGCCGGATCGTCAACCATCCGAACGCACCGGCTCCAGCGATACCTGCAACAGCGATCGATAGAAGGAGACTGCGTCTGGTCATGGGCCTACCTTTCCTGCGGGCTTGTGCCCATCTGGAATGGAATGTTCACTTCACGGACCGGTTGGTCGATTCCGCCTGGCTGGGAAGGAGCTTCGAGCCCATCCGTGAGCAAGTAGGACTGCAGAGAGACTGAGCTGGTTGCGAACGTCTCCAGTGCACTGATGTAAGAGACTTCCAACTGCATCAGGGTCCTCTGGGCGATGAGAACCTGGGGGTAAGCTGCAGCCATCTCCTGGTATTTCTTGGCATACATCTCGTACGCCTTTTGCGCCCTCGGGATCATCTGGTTCTTGTAGCGGTCGACCGCAGTTTGCGAGAACTTGTAGTTCTGCACGACGGCTGCCGCCCGCTCCCGCAAAACGAGCTTCACGCGCTCCACTTCGTGCTTCGCCCTCTCGACATCTGCCCTGGCAATGGCAAGGTTTCCCTGGTTGCGGTTAAAGATGGGAATTCTCACCCCTACATCGGCAAAGCCCTGCAATCCGACAGGTCTCCCATCAGGCTCGGACAACAACTCGCCATTCTGTTGCATGCCGCCGCGGATTTGGAGGTCGGGAATTGATTCCCGCTTTGCGCGAGCCAAGGCAGCTTCCGCTCGTTTGACACCGAGCTCGGCGATTCTTACGGCTGGACTCTCGTTGGCGATTTTCTCCACCAGTTCAGCTGCATCGACCGGCGATGTGTCCTCCAGTTTTCCTTCGAGCCTCATCAAAGGAAGCCGCGGGTTCCCCACGACAGCGGACAGTGCTTTCCAAGCCCGCTGCTGATTCTGTTCGGCCATGGTGACCGCGAGTTCTGCCTGCTGCGCTTCCACTTCCGATTCGAGCACGTCGGGAGCGTCCGCTTGGCCGACATTCGCCAGCTGATGGGAAGTCTCGACAGCATCGTCGGAAAGCTTGCTGAGGTTTTGACGCAATTCCAACGCCAGCTGGGCAGCCAGCGCTTGGATGTACGACATGTGCACGTTTGTGACAACGCGCACTTTTTGCTCCTCGGCTTCTGTTTCTGCCTGTTTAAGCTCTTGATCAAAAATCGCTCGATTCAGCCCCAGTTTCCCACTCAGCACGATGTCCTGCTGGACGAAAAATCCTTGCTCGCCGCCGTGAAACGACCCGCCTCGGATCTGCTCGCCCTGGTAGCCTACGGTTGGGTTTGGATAGAGGCCAGACTGCTTCTTCCTGCCTTCGGCCGCTTGGATATTGGCGACAGATTGCGCGAACGTTGGGTTGTTTTGTAACGCCATCTGTTGCAGTTCTTCGAGTGTGATCGTCTTCTGCTCGGAGACCGGAGTTTGCGTTCGGCCTGGCACGGCAAACAGGAACAAAAAGCAGGAGAAGAGTACAAATCGGGCTACCCAACGAAGAGGTGCTACCGCTTCGATTCGCAATTCCATGGCTGGCGTAGTCAGGCTATTCATGTTGGTGCTCCATCCCCGGCATGTCCATCTTCATTGGCTTATTGCCTTCTCGCTTTCTTCGAAGCTCCATGATTTGGTCGTACTTGTCTTGAGGCAACACGCGTACAAACGTCATCATTCCCGCCATGAAGCTGCTCCAGCCGGGGCGTAGGCCAAAGTTTTCTGTTTTGTCTACCATCTGATCCATCGCCATCATGGGACCTTCCATGAAGGCATCCTGTGGAAAGCCCGGCACGGAATTCGCATCCTTGCTGACTTCGGACTTGCCCATTGGCATTCCCGGCATGTTGGGCATGTCTTGGTGCTGCATCGGACTTTCGCTTCTGAACGGCGAGTTTGAGAGCGGTTGTTCCAAGGTGGAACCAACGCCTAGTCCCCGACCCAGGCTGGAACCGTTTTCTTCGGACGTCGCGCTCCCCTGCCGTAACATTTCCATGCTGCGTTCCATGTCGAGTCCGGCGGGCATTCCGTTTCGCCGTGTCATCGGTCCGACGTTCGACGACATCTGATTCATCATGTGGTGAGGTAGATGGCAGTGCAGCATCCAGTCACCTGGATTGTTTGCGACAAATTCGATATCGCGCGCTTGCGCTACACCCACGAGCACCGTGTTCCCTGGGCCCCATGTCGACTCGGGCTGTCGTCCCCCCTCTGTGCCAGTGACCACAAACTGATGGCCGTGAAGGTGGATCGGGTGGTGATCCATGCCAAGGTTGATGAGGCGAATGCGGACACGCTCACCGCGCCGCACGATCAAGGGAGTCGTCGCCGGCCCGGCTTTGCCGTTGAGGGTGAGCCAGTTGAACTCCATGTTCATGGAGTTGGGGACAGTTATATTGGGCAGGATGGCATACTCCTGCAGAATGATGGCGAAGTCTTTATCAGCGCGCGGCCTATAGGGCTCCCTGGGATGCATGATGAACGCGCCGATCATGCCCATCATTTCCTGCATCGCCATATGTGAGTGGTAGAAGTAAGTACCCTCTTGGTGGAGCGTGAATTCATAGACAAATCGCCCGCCCGGAGGGATCGGGTCCTGGCTACTCCCCGGCGAGCCATCCATCTCGACCGGGACCTCAAATCCATGCCAGTGCATCGATGTCGCTTCGGGGAGGTGGTTGTCGACGATGATGCGGATGCGATCGCCTTGGTTCACTTGAATCGTCGGGCCCGGAGCACTGCCGTTGTATCCCCAGAGGTCAATTACACGTCCTGGAACAATCTCCTGTTTGACTGGCTCGGCGATGAGATGGAATTCCTTTACTCCGCCGTCCGTGCGCCACGGAAGTTGCGGAACATCGGGCGTTTGCACTGGAACGATAAGACCGCTGGGGCGCTCGGCAGGATGGCTCATGTGTCTCATGTCCATGCCCGTTCCGCTCTCGTGCACGGTTGCAAACAGGCGAGGCGCAGCGGCGAAACTCGTGCCCAGACCGAGCGTATTTCTAAGGAAATCACGTCTGTTCTTCATGGTTCTTCCTCTTCAACAATTCTGCGGACCCAAACGTCCCGCAGAACTTCAAAGGACAATGGATCGAACGGAGATGCGTGGCCTGGCAATCGACATCAAATCGCTGCCTTTGCCACCATTGCTAAAAGAAGCGGAGAAGACTCAGATGCGGAGAATACCGTAAGAGGCGGTGGATGCAGAGGGGGAGAGGGATGGCGGGCCGCTATCCAAACTCCATGGGTCTTCGACATGGGGAATCAGGAACTTGGAAGTTGCGTCCAGGACTACGGCACTTGTCTGGACTACTGTCACCTGAGAAACAAGTTTTCGTGAAATGTTGAGCCGCTCAGCTGTGGCACAACCTTTCTCGCACGATTGCGCCTCCACTACGAGAGTCATAGCCCCAACAACGGAGTGATGCATGGCCGAGTGATTGTGAGCCATTCCCGGCATCGAGTCCGAATCCTGACCGCAGTGGTGATGAGTCCCCGTTCGCGAATGGCGCTCACAGATGAGCGCGCAAACCCCCGTGGGGCTAATCATCCCCCCGATTAGAGCAGTGAGGAGAACTATCGAAGCCGCGGTTTTTCGGAACATTTCCAAGACTCTACCTTAACGTGCGAGGCAAGCGCAAGCGCAAACTCACTTTAGTGTCCAACACGCGGACGTTTAACCAATATTACCATACCCGGTATGGTATAGCAAGAGGCAACAATAAACCATGAGCCACACAATTGACGAAAAGCAGGCCCTCGCTCAGGTGGGAACGGATTGCAAGGTCTGAGAGTAGTGGCCCTGAGTTGCCGAGGTCAAAAACTCTGCGCTTGTGTTCTGGGCAAATGGGAAGAACGCCTCAACGGTTCTGCGCCAGGAAGTGTATGATTTCCGGCAGCCGTGTACCTTCCTCCGGTTTCAGCAAAATCGCATCTACGCCTGCCTTTTTGCTTTCCCATTCAAGCTGAGGAGAGCTGTACAGTGTGAAAAGTAAAATGGGCAGAAGTGGCATTAGACTCTTTATTCTCCTCGTTGCTTTCAAGCCATCCATCACGGGCATCTGAAAATCTATAACGGCCACGTCTGGGCAAGATTCCTGCGCTTTCTCGACTGCCTCCAGTCCGTTTGCGGCTTCAGCACAAACCCTTAGCTCTACGTCCGATTCAATAATGGCGCGGATTTGTTTTCGTATAAACGTGTTGTCGTCCGCAACCAGAACGCGTATTGCCATCGAATCAGACACTTCGGACTCCGTGACTCAATGGCAACTCAAATATTGGACTCATTGAAGATGTAAAGATATGGGGCAAAGAGTTGAGTTTCTAAAGTCATCCACTGTAGGGATATCCCGCCGCCCTGCGGACCAAAATGTCCGCGTCACGCATACAGGACAAACTGCGTCAAATGACGAACGCATCGAATAATTACGATGAAACCGATTAAGCGTTTTCCAAATCCGCATGGTGCATTTGATTCTCCAACCCGCCATTTGCTGATTCGCGTAATTTCGCGAACCTGGAGCAATATGCTGGAAACAATCAAGTATCGTCCGACCGCTCGCTCGCGTCGCGCCATTAGGTCGATCGTAGCAAGTGTCGCGCTATCCTTAATTGGCGGAGTGGTTTCGTGGGCGCAAAATTCGATGCCGCCCCAGCCGCGGAAAACTCCGGGGCAACAGAGTTCACAAACCTCACCGAATATCTTGCCGCCGATGCAACTCGATGGCGCCGCCGTGCTGCAACACCTGAACCGGGTCATCAGTTGGTACCGTCATTCCACTACAGGCGTTCAGTCTGTCGGGTTGTCCAGCGACACCATCTATCAGGACAATGCGCAGAGTCTCGAAGCTGAGGTCGTGCGGCTCGCATTCCAGTCCGCGAAGGCCGAGGCCGAGCTGATCAGGACCCAGCTGAAAATCAGCGGTGCAACCCAGCCGTCGGGTGAATCAACTCAGCAGCAGAAATTGGTCGAGGCCCAGGCAAAGACTTCTTCCCAGATCGATCAATTGCAATCGCAGATCGAAAATCTAGACGCGCAGATTGCTAAAATACCAGCCGCCCGGCAAGGCAACCTCATTTCACAGCGAGACGCCCTTCAGGGCCAATTGGAACTACAGAAGGCTCTCCTCGATGCTACTCAAAAAATGGCGGCGTTCGTGGAAACCAACGGCGAGATCGCCGGTGGGCTCGAAGGCAGTATCAATCAGCTGGCCCGATCGGTCCCCGAGGTTCTGGGTTCGAGCACAAGCCCTCAAAAGACGGTTGGTGCGGCTTTGCCGGCTAAACCTTCGCTTGGCAACTCCGGCGGTCTGATCAGCGAGGCAATGACGCTGTATGACTACATGAGCGCCGTGCACAGGATCGATGGAGCCGTCAACGAAACCAACTACGCGCGCGAGGTGGCGGACCAGTTGCGGACCCCGCTCCGAAATGCGTTACGGGCAACCATTCAGCAGAGTCAGAACCTGGCCGAATTGTCCTGGCGCTGTCGGTGATTCTGGTTCTCTCGGAAGTCTGGCGCCGTATCACGTTCCGGTATGTGAGTGAACCTCGCCGCCGCAGGCAGTTTCTGGTCCTGCGCCGTGTAGTAATCGGTTTCTTAATTTTGATTGTCCTAACCGTGGGCTTCGTCAGCGAGTTCAGTTCTCTGGCCACATTTGCCGGATTCATCACCGCTGGCATCGCCGTAGGGTTGCAAGCCGTCCTTCTTTCGGTTGCCGCGTATTTCTTTATCATCGGCCGGTATGGCATCCGGGTCGGCGACCGAATCAGCGTTGCTGGCATCACCGGCGACGTTGTCGATATCGGTCTTGTGAGGCTGTACCTGATGGAACTGGCGGGTACGGGATTGGATTTCTATCCTACGGGACGCATCGTGGTGTTCTCAAATTCCGTTCTTTTCCAGACGGGCACACCGCTCTTCAAGCAGATTCCAGGAACCGAGTACGCATGGCACGAAGTCGTGGTGATGATTGTACCGGACGGAAATCATAAGACAGCGCAGGAGAAGCTGGTGGCAGCCGTAAACGCTGTCTATTCCGAATATCGAGAGGAAATCGAACGCCAGCACTATGCCATCGAGCGCCATGTCGATATTCAGGTGGAGGTGCCGCGCCCAGAGGCACGTCTTCAGTTCGCCGATGCGGGCCTGGAACTGCTGGTGCGCTACCCAGTAGAGATCCGCAAGGCACCGGATGTTGATGAGGAGATGACAAGAAAAGTCCTGGATCTGATCGAGACCGACGAGGCGCTGAAAGCCGCCGTCTCGGGTAACCCAAAAATCCGCTCGGCAGTGAAGGGATGAGACGGTGGGTACAGACTAGATCCAAAGATGGACCTCTCTGTAGACGACGTAAAGGAAAACTCTTGCCCGTTTACCATTTTCAACGTATAGCTCGCTCAATGTGGATCGGGGGAACATAATCCAGCGCAAGCGCTGCCATTCGCAGCGCGCGAGGAGGAACTCTTGCGTGGCGATACCGGCCGGAGCTTAGCTCGAACCATGCTGTGGGTGACGGCCGGCCGTTGCGGCAACTATATCCATTTCTAGGAGGCCCCATGAAAAAGAGGATATTCGCGTGCGCAATGAGCGCATGTGATAGTCGAGGAGCACCAAATCTACAGGATGGGAGGCAAATAGTTGCAAAGCGTCTACGCCGCTGGTGGCGACCAGGCCCCGGCACCTACCTTCTTCTTCCAACAGCATCTTGCGACCTTCAAGGCCATGCCATTCATCAATCGACACATAGGACTAGGGGTCTTCGCGGCATGAGTCTTCTCCGATTTTTCGCGGGGCAAGCACGTGAAGAACTTGCCTTTGCGTTATTTGCGGAGTAGCGCCGCCATGGTCCAAGCACGATCTGTACCAATCTTGCAAAGCACACAGCACAGGAGAACGCAACGTCTAAAAGGAACTTCGGTGTGTAAAGACTACCGATGGCAGGACACTTGTGCCGCCGCCCGCACTTTTTACCCGCAGTTGCTGTTTCCACCACGAAACTATCAACAACTTCTAGCGCCACCCGTGCCACGAAGTCGTTGCAATGATTGATTCTCTTAGCCCTGAAAAGGACGCGCTCTGCGTGGTGACAGCGTCCTCTAGAGTCAAGGCGATGTTTTTCTCTCCCGCTTCGTCTCGAACGATGCGAACGATGCTCGAATCGAGACAAATCTCAGACGTGGAGTGCACCTTTGCGCCTCTTCGCCTATACCGATCTGAATTCGGTCTGCTACAATTCATCACAGAGCATGGACAGATGCTCAGCGTCGCAATAGCCTGCGGATGGTTTTTGGAGGTTTTTCATACTGTCCATTTACTGTCCATTTCTGACCGGAACTGGTTATATTCGGTGGAACGGATTGAAGCAGGCAAAACGGTTGACAGCAAGAGTAGACAGTAAACATGCGGGTTTGGCCCTAACCGTATGAAAAGCAAGAGGGGACGTAGTTCAGTTGGTTAGAACGCTGCCCTGTCACGGCAGAGGCCGCGGGTTCGAGTCCCGTCGTCCCCGCC
>Ga0187847_10001050_pt1 | contig 26526 bp, 24 predicted proteins | sample June2016WEW_4_10_FD_132458 | JGI IMG/M metagenome (GOLD analysis project Ga0187847, IMG submission 132458) | Peatland microbial communities from SPRUCE experiment site at the Marcell Experimental Forest, Minnesota, USA - June2016WEW_4_10 | ecosystem: Environmental > Terrestrial > Soil >...
ACTGATGGGCGGCATGCGATTGCGGCTGCGCACAGATCGCGTCCTTTATGGGTCTGAGGGGCGCGTGGATGGCATCCGCATCCAGCCCGGATACACGCAGCTTCCCGGCAACGGACGTGAGTTGTGCATGTCTCCCGCCTCCTTCCGGTATTTTCTCCATCGGCCCCGCCTTCACTGGCAGCCTGTATGCCTTCAGGTTGCGGACATACGAAGGGGCCGGAACAATCGGCACATCCGCAAGGACCTCGTACCGCTCACCACTTTCCGGGTGAACGCTACCGGCTGCCATAACGTGCCCGGTTGCACACCGGACCTCACCTCCGTGCGCACCGTCCACCCATGGCGCGGTTGGCAGGTCATCCGCCGCATAGTACATCTGTGTTCCGAACTCAGCCTCTCCGGTCTTCCCATTGACGCGGCGGCCCGTCCGCACAGTGTATGTCTCGGGTAGCGTGTGTGCCGCTGCCCACGTGCGGAAGTCTGCTTCTGTGACGTTGCCGTGGTCACAGTCAAGGACGGCAAGCCCGCTCTTGCGCAGTGCAATTGCAACGTTGGCATTGGGAAACTTGGACCACCAATCCCGTATCTGTGACTCATCCGTGCTGGCGTTGTGGAAGGCACCGTAGAGCTGAGGTTCCTTGCTCTTGGGCTTGCACGGAAAGACAAACCATCCGCGCTGGATGCAATTCAAAGCAATCTGAAGGAAGGTCACCAGCGTGCTCCTTCCGCAAACGGAGAAACAACGCTGTCATCCAGCAATACCGTGTCGAAATAGGACTTTCCGGCATGATTCCGAATGAGCAGTAAATAGCCGCGTCCCTTTTCACAGCGCACCTCCATGCGCACCCAACGGCGGTCCTGCTCACCGGGGTCACGTTCCCACACCACATCAACGACGTGGGTTTTGCCGCCACAATCGCACGGTTCCTTTGGGTTGTCCCACGCGCATTTCAGAAAACCGTTCTTGCCGTTGGTGATAATGTCCAGAGCAAAATCGCCCCAATTCTGTGAGGGAATCTCACGGTCAAGGTGTCCGCATTGAGACGCCGTTTTGTCTTGGTTGAACATTTTTATTACTCGCTTTCTCCCGCTGACTGCGGGCTGCTCACATTCGGCAGTGGGCACGCCTATTTTTCCGGTGCGAATTTTCTACAACGTCCTCAGAGTGTCACGGACAGATTGCGGAAACCACTGTTATGATTGCTTACGCATGAATGCATCTATTCGTAAGAAGACAACAATGCTAAAACGGAATGGCCCAAAGGTTGTTTCTCCCTTTGTTGCCAACATCTTTTTTGCAAGCCTCTTTTCGCGTCTGAAAGAGCGTCCTGAAGACCCACAGACCATGCGCGTTGAGCACATCCTTGACCTACTCTGCAAATTTGGAGAGGGTCCCGGTTTAGGGTTTTTGCCCTTGCTCAAGCAGCTTGGTGAAGCCCTGAGTTGCTACAGATGGGGCAGCCGTGTTTCTTACTCACGCAAAGGTCTTCAATCGGCGTTCATTCCTGCGGATGCGGAAGGCTTAACGGCGGAAGATGTTTGGGAGCACGAGGCCGTCAGCGGATTGCTGTGGCTAACTCAGGACCCGCGTCTGCTATCTCGCATACGCCGCTGCAAGAATAAGGAATGCCAACGGCTGTTTTTCGCGGCGAATCGGACAGACCAAGAATTCCACGCCGGGAAATGTCGGCAGTACTTCTACGACAGCGACGAAGGAACACGCGCAAAGAAGCGAAAATACATGCGGAAGTACTACGAGGACCAGAAAGACCGTGCCCGAAATCCCAAGAGCGGCATCGGGCTGGAGCGGCGGACGAGTCGATCTAGCCGGAAAACAAAGTAAGCTGCGCAATGCAAGACTTCTGAGGAGCCACGCCGGAGCCTCACAGATGTAGACTTTCAAAAGAAAGCAAGAGGATTGTCAGACCCTATGCCGGAGCTTCAGTTCAAAGGGAAAGAGTTCGTTTACAACCACCATTTGACCGTGCCGTATCGTCCACTGGTGCCGGATGCGGGCAAGTCTGTGGGGGAGCCGTCCCTCAATGGCAATCTCATCATCCACGGGGACAATCTGCACGCGCTCAAGGCGCTCTTGCCGATGTATGCGGGCAAGGTGGACTGCATCTTCATTGACCCGCCATACAACACCGGGAATGAGGGCTGGAGCTACAACGATAACGTCAACAGCCCGATGATGAAGGAGTGGCTGTCCACTAATCCCATCAATGCGGAAGATATGTTGCGCCACGACAAGTGGTGCGCGATGATGTGGCCCCGCCTCACTCTTCTCCATGAGTTGCTGTCCGAGACTGGCAGCTTTTGGATGACGTTGGACGACAACGAGAGTCAACACGCGCGAACAATTCTGGATGAGATATTTGGCGACAAGAATTTTGTTGCAACCTGCATCTGGCAGAAGGTGTTTTCTCCAAAGAACACGGCTCAATTCTTTTCAGCGGACCATGATTATGTGATTGTTTATGCCAAGTCGAAAACAATCTGGAGACCCAAACTCCTTGAGCGCACGGAGGAAATGGAGGCACGTTATAGCAACCCCGACAATGATCCACGCGGGGCTTGGACCTCCGGGGATATGTCGGCAAGGAACTACTACAGCGAGGGCAGATACCCGATTACCACTCCATCGGGAAGGAGATTTGAAGGGCCACCTCCCGGAACATATTGGCGAGTTAGTGAGCAGAAATTCAAGACTCTTGACCGAGACAAACGAATTTGGTGGGGCGAAGACGGAGGCAATACACCTCGTATCAAGAGGTTTCTGTCGAATGTGAAACAGGGCCGCGTTCCACAGACAATATGGTTCTACGAGGATGTTGGACACACGCAAGACGCGAAGAAGGAAGTCTTAGCGATCTTGAACGCGAAAGGGGATGATGACGTATTCATCACGCCTAAGCCGACAGCCTTGTTATCTAGGGTCCTTGAGTTAGCTACGGATGATGACTCCTTGGTCCTCGATTCGTTTGCAGGTTCCGGGACAACAGCTCATGCAGTGTTGGCTGCAAACGTAAAGGACGAGGGAAGCCGCCGCTTTATTCTCGTTGAGGGCGAGGACTATGCCGACACGCTTACGGCGGAGCGCCTTCGGCGGGTCATTCAGGGCTACGAATTTCAGGGAACACAAAAAGAAGAGCTACTCCGTGAATCGCTGACGTGGACAAAGCTGAAAAAGGCCGATAAGTTGCTGGCGAGCGTTGCCGAGATAGAGGCGGCAAACACAGCGCGATTTGACGGCATCAGTAAAACGGTGAAAGACGGCGAACTGATTGTCACGGGTGAAAAGAAGGTCACGGAACGCACGGAAGGTTTGGGCGGAGAGTTTACCTTTTGCACGCTTGGACCCGAATTGGATGTAGACAAGATTCTGACCGGGGAATCATTGCCTGATTACCTTTCGGTTGGCGCGTGGCTTTTTCATACGGCAACTGGTGAAGCCTTTGAATCGGCCAAAGCAAAGGCGAAGGACTGGTATTTGGGGGAGAGCGCGGCCTATTACGTGTGGCTTGTGTACCGCCCTGATTTGGATTTTCTCAAGTCCGCCGATGCTGCGCTCACCCTCGCACTCGCAGAGAAAGTTGCAAAGGCGAAGCCCGCCGGGAAGAAGCATCTTGTGTTTGCGCCCGCAAAATATGTGCCCAACACCAAGCTGTTGCCGATGGGCGTTGAATATGCGCCCTTGCCATTCGCCCTCTACCGAATTGAGAAGGGCTGACGCGCATGGAGCTGAAGCCCTATCAACAGGACAGTCTTGACACGGTTGACCTCTACCTTGAGCAGCTTGTTCTATTCAGAGCCAAGGCGGAAAAGACCCGCGCCCTTGCGCTCGAAAACCCCGATGTGGAAGTGCCGATTCCCGATTTTCCAAGGCAGGCATGGAACGCGCTGCGCAACAAAGGCGTCCTTCCGGTTTCTCGCCGGAGCCATCAATACGTCTCTCGCAAAGATGGCATTGGAAACGATGTGCCGAGCGTTTGCCTGAAGATTCCAACGGGCGGAGGCAAGACTCTGCTTGGGGCGTATTCGGTTTCTCGCATCATGGGCAGCTATCTGGAGAGCAATTGCGGCTTTGTCCTCTGGATTGTGCCCAATGAAGCGATCTATTCACAAACAAAGCGGCAACTCACAAGCCGTGAACACCCGATACGTCAAATCCTTGACCGTGCGGCGGCGGGGCGAGTGAAGATTCTTGAGAAGGATGCCCCACTCAATGCAATGGACGTGCAAAACAATCTTTGCGTGATGTTGTTAATGCTCCAGTCCGCGAATCGGGAGACGAAAGAGACTCTGCGGCTCTTCCGGGACCGGGGCAACGTTCACGGATTCTTTCCGGCGGGAGACGATATACAGCGCCATTGGGAATTGATCGGGCGAATTCCGAATCTGGATTGCTATGGGCGCTCCGATACGATGGGCGCAACGGCGAAGGACAGCTTGGGCAATGTGTTGAGGCTCATTCGGCCCGTGGTGGTGATGGACGAGGGCCACAAGGGTTACTCCACCATCGCTATGAACACAATCAACGGATTCAACCCGTCCTTTGTTTTGGAGCTTTCTGCCACTCCGAAAGAAAACGCGAATTGGCTGGTGGATGTGCGGGGCGCTGCGCTGCAAGCGGCGGAGATGATAAAGCTGCCCATCAATGTGAAGGTGAAGGCTGGGGACGACTGGAAAGACTGTCTGCGGGAGAGCTTTGACAGACTCACCAGCCTGCAAGTGAGCGCGGACCGGCTGAGAGCGAACACATCCCGCTATATTCGCCCAATCTTGCTTGTGCAAGTGGAGCGGACCGGCAAGGAACAACGCGACGGGAAAATGATTCACGCTGAGGATGCGCGGGACTTTCTCCTTTCGATTGGGCTGGACCGGACACAGGTTGCTGTGAAAACAGCGGACACGAATGAACTGGACAATCCAGGTAACGGTGACCTGCTGAGTTCCACTTGCCCCGTGCGCGTCATCATCACCAAGCAAGCATTGCAGGAAGGTTGGGATTGCCCGTTTGCTTATGTGCTTTGCACGCTGGCAACGAATCGCAACCTCAACGCCCTTACACAGCTTGTGGGGCGGATTCTGAGGCAGCCGGAGGCGCACTACGTTCCTGAGGAGTTGGCCGTCCTGAATGAGTGCTACATCTTCTGCCACCATGCGAGCACAAAGGATGTGGTGGACAGCATCAAGACGGGTCTGGAGAAAGACGGCATGGCGGACCTTGCCGGGAAGGTGAAAGAGGGTGACGGCAGTTCCGATGCAAAGCAAACTACTCGCAAGGTGCAAAGGCGAGACAAATTCCGTACACTGCGGATTTTCCTTCCAATGGTGAATTGGGTGGACGGAAAGAAGTCGCGTCCTCTGGACTATGAAGAGGATGTCTTGTACCGCTTGAATTGGAAGGCGCTGGACCTCAAGCCGCTGGTGGAACAACTTTCAAAGGCTCCCACGGCGGAGGCAAGCTATGTTGTGCGGGTGGGAATCGGGACCGGCAAGGATTGGCTTGAGGAGACGGGACGGCAGACCGTGGTTGAAGCTGCGAGCTTCGACACTGTGTACGCAACCCGGCTAATGGTGGACATTCTGCCTAATCCTTGGGTGGCACGCGCACTCATTGGGGAGTTGCTTGCTGACCTACGCGGGCGCGGGTTGAGCGATGCGGACCTTGGCGGCGCGTCCGGCTACATCCTTGAGGAGCTTCGCAAGTGGCTGGTGAAAGAACGTGACCGGCTGGCAGAGACGCAATTCTTCAGTGACGTATCGGCGGAGCGGATTCAATTCAGGTTGCGGGCGGACCGGGCTGTGTGGGAATTGCCAATGGCAATGGAGACGGATCGGCCTGAGAAGGCGCGTAAGCTGGTGCGACCATCATCGGGCGGCCCCGTAGAGAAGAGCATTTTTGCGCCCGTCTATGAAGAGGATTTCAACACGGATGAGGCGGAGTTTGCCTGCTACTTGGATGAGCAAGCGGCCTTGGACTGGTGGCACCGCAACGTTGCCAAGGCTGGAAACTATGCACTTCAGGGGTGGCGCAAGAATCGGGTTTACCCAGACTTCGTATTTGCGCACCAGAAGTCCGGCAAGAAACAGCGGATTGTGGTTTGGGAGACAAAGGGCGATCAACTTGAAGGGAATCTGGACACCGTGTACAAGCGCAAATTGCTGGACGCGATGTCAAAATCCTTCAAGGCTGAGGACGTGGTTCACGCTGGTGAATTGGAACTGGTGGGCAAGGACGGTGCAAGCGTCACTTGTGAAATGGTTCTGATGAGCGAATGGAAAGGCCAGATAATCGCCACGCTCGGGTCTGAGGGATAGAGATTCCAGATGCAAGTTCCCGTCAAGTCAGAACGCCGAACGTCCGTGGTAGCGGAACGCCGCACAATGCGCCACATCCGCGAAGCCATCGAAAGTGGAACCTTGGTGCAGCCCTTCAGAGCCTCAGACGTGAATCGGGCCTTGGGCATCGACTACGGCGGGGTTTTCCTGCCTAAGCATCGGGTGGGGAATCCGGGTGGATTTACGCAGCACTTTATTCAAATCGAACGCGGCCTAATATCGCTTGAAATAGCGGAAGCCGAAACCGGAATCGGTTCATGCGGTCAGTCTAAAAACCGCGAAAATCCTTGCTAAAAATGACCCCTTGGGCCATACTATTCAGCACCGGGAGATTTGTTGTAACCGATTGATTCTAAAGATGGTCGGGGAGAGAGGATTTGAACCTCCGACCCCCTGGTCCCGAACCAGGTGCTCTACCAGGCTGAGCCACTCCCCGAACTTGGATTGCAGGAGCGTATCTTCGGGGCGCGGCCTAGCGCGTTTGCCCCCTTGGATTGCGCTTGAACCAGTGTAGCAGAATCCCGGACCCCGGACGGTGCTGGACATGCGCATACTCCAAGTGGAGCAACGATGTCCGAGGCATCTCTTTTGCATTTGGGCAGTTAAGGGATGGCCAATTTCGTACTTGACAGTTTGGGTGACCCTCCTCACAATTACAGCCAGTCTCCTTTATGGCGGACCGAACCTCCCCCGCCAGCAATTCAGAACAACCCAAACAAGCCACATAGGAGGAACTGTGAATCGCAGAATCAGTGTCTTTGTGTTGACTATTGCAACGATCGCGTCGACCGGAACATTGGCAGGCCACGCGGAATCGCTGATGACTCGCCATGTGCGTGAGGCAACCGTTAACGGACAAGCACCGCAAGTCGGGCGCCTTCCTGCAACCCAAATCATGCAGTTGGACATTGTTCTACCGCTAGGTGATCAGGCTGGGCTCGATGCGTTCTTGAGCGAACTCAGCAACCCAACCAGCCCCTCGTTCCGGCAATACCTGACCCCGCAGGAGTTCACAGCGCGGTTCGGTCCGAGCCAGGCGAACTATGACGCGGTTGTTGCCTTGGTCAAGGCCAACGGACTTACGGTCGTCGGTGGCTCACGCGATGGCATGGATGTGCAAGTCAAGGGCCCCGTTTCGGCCATCGAGACAACCTTCCACGTGAATATGCGGACCTATCAGCATCCCACCGAGAACCGTGTCTTTTACGCGCCAGACAGTGAGCCCTCTGTGGACCTGCCGTTCGCACTCTGGCACGTCTCAGGCTTGGATAACTTCTCGATTCCGCATCCCATGCTCGTCAAGCGGAGCGAGTTTGCGGCGTCCCTTGGAATCGACGCCAAAAATCTTGTCTCTCATGCCACCACTGGCTCCGGCCCGTCGGCGTCGTTCCTAGGCAGCGATATGCGCGCGGCCTACTACGGCGGAACGGCGCTAACGGGTGCGGGGCAGAACCTCGGGCTGCTAGAGTTTCTGGGCACCGATCTTGCAGACCTGACCACCTATTTCAAGAATGCCAAGCAAACCAACACTGTGCCGATCACGCTGCTTTCCACGGACGGAACCAGCACAAGCTGTGTGGATTCAAGAGCCGGTGGCGATTGCGACGACACCGAACAGACGCTCGATATGACCCAGGCGATCGGCATGGCGCCGGGATTGGCAAGCTTGACGGAGTACATCGGGTCAACCGATACGGCGATGATCAGCGCCATGACCACGCACAGCCCGTTGCCCACTACGATTGGCTGCTCGTGGGGCTGGACGCCGGCAGACCCGACCACCTTGAACCCGTTCTTTGAAAAGATGGCGGCTCAGGGCCAGAACTTTTTCGCGGCCTCTGGCGACGATTCCACATGGTCGACAAGAAATGAGGCTTGGCCGGCTGACAATGCGTTTATCGTTTCTGTCGGCGGCACGGATCTGGTAACAGCCAGTGCGGGCGGGGCATGGAAGTCAGAGACCGCTTGGGTAGACAGCGGTGGCGGCATCTCACCAGACAAAATTGCTATCCCCACATGGCAGCAACTTTCCGGCGTTATCAACTCCAGCAACAAGGGTTCGACCACTCTTCGCAATGGCCCGGATGTTTCGGCCAACGCTAACTTCACCTTCTACACTTGCTCCGATCAGACGACCTGTCTGGCGAATGAGTTTGGAGGCACGAGCTTTGCCGCTCCCATGTGGGCCGGCTACATCGCGCTGGTCAACCAGCAGTTGGTGGCCAACGGCGACGCTACAATCGGCTTCCTTGACCCACTTCTCTATGCCATCGGCGTGAGCTCAAGCTACGACACGGACTTCCACGACATCACCAGCGGCAAATCCGGCAGCTTTTCGGCTGTAACTGGCTATGACCTGGTAACTGGCTGGGGTTCACCGAACGGAACGGGGCTGCTCAACGCTCTGGTTGCCGATAAGTAATGAAGCTAGAAATATGCCCGCGCATGGGCGCTGGCACTGAACAAAGGACGGCCTGGACCTTTCAGTCTGGGCCGTTCTTCTTTTTCGGTAGAGTTATGGGCAAAACCTGATCCGCATGCCTTACCTATTTAAGCGAGTTATACGGAGTTACTAACTCTTGAGCGCTACCCGGATATGTAATTCCTTCAATTGTTGCTCGGTAACTGTTGTCGGCGCGTCTACCATCAGGTCGATGGCCTTGGCAGTCTTCGGAAAGGCTATGACCTCGCGCAGGCTAGGTGAGCCGGCAAGTAACATTACGATGCGGTCCACTCCGAGCGCAATGCCGCCATGAGGCGGAGTGCCATATTCCAGAGCGTCTAGGAAGAAGCCGAAACGCGCGCGGGCCTCTTCGTCTGAAATCCCCAACGACTGGAATATCTGCTGCTGCACGTCCTTGCGGTGGATACGGATGGAACCCGATCCGAGTTCGAGGCCGTTCATCGCCAAGTCATAACAGTTAGCGCGAACGCTGGCCGGGTCGGTGATCAAGTTGGCCATGTCGGCCTCGTGCGGCGCGGTAAACGGATGATGAGCCGGCATCCACTTACTCGTTGCCGTATCGTACTCGAACATGGGAAAGTCGGTAATCCAGATGGGATTGAAGGCCATTACTCCCGCAGCCGCAGTTCCGCTAATCGGCCGATCCGGATGAATTACTGCTTCGGTAATATCGAATGCTCCATGCCGGTCGGCGTATTTCTTGGCTAACTCGGTTCGGAAATTGCCAGCGGCCGAGTAGACATTGATCTCGCGCTCGCTCAGCCGGCCTTCAAACTTGGTGTCGCTGGCCTTGACCGGATGCGCCGGGTCGCCAGCCACGATAATGACGAAGTCGGCTTCAGCAGCGCCCGCCAGCTCGCGCACCTTGACCGCGGACTCGGGGAAGCCCTTGGCCAGGCGCTTGAAATCGTCGATAAACTTGGCGCCCTTCTTCAGGTCGAAGAGTGGATGGTTGTCTTCGCGTTCCTTGCGGCTCAACTCGCCCACGTTGGGAATGCGGAAGGCCACCACCGGCAGCGCCGGATCGATCTGCAGAGTCGCCAGCGCCGCGTCCGTAAAGGCCAAGCGCACGTCGACGAGCCCGGGCAGGCGCATATCCGGCTTGTCCGTGCCGAACTGCCGCATTGAATCATCGTAAGTAATCTTACGAAACGGCGTCGGCAGCGTGACGCCAGCCGCTGCAAATCCCGCCGCCATGAACTGCTCGACTACAGCAAAAACCGTTTCCTGCTGCGGGAAGCTCATCTCCAGATCGACCTGCGTAAACTCAAGCTGGCGATCGGCGCGCAGGTCTTCGTCGCGGAAGCAGCGGGCGATCTGAAAATACTTGTCGAAGCCGGAGATCATAAGTATCTGTTTGAAGATCTGTGGCGACTGCGGCAGCGCGTAGAACTGGCCCGGATGCACGCGGCTCGGAACAAGAAAATCGCGCGCGCCCTCGGGGGTTGACTTAGTGAGGATGGGCGTTTCGATCTCCAGAAATCCCTGGCGGCTCAGGTTATCGCGGATTGCCAGTGTAATGTCGTGACGCAAGCGGAAATTGCGCTGCATCTCCGGGCGTCGCAGATCCACGTAGCGGTATTTGAGGCGAACCTCTTCGTTTTGGATTGCTTCTTCAGAAGGCGAAAAAGGTGCCAGCCGCGCGTCGTTCAGAACTAGTAACTGTGTCGCCTCAATCTCGATTTCGCCCGTGGGCATCTTGGGGTTGATAGCATCCTGATCGCGCAGGCGCACCTTTCCCACCGCAGCGACGACATACTCAGGGCGGACCTGCTCGCCTTTCATGTGGCCGTCGGGAGTTAGTTCTTTGTCCAGCACGATCTGGCTTATGCCGGAGCGGTCACGCAAATCGAGAAAGATCAAGTTACCGTGATCGCGACGGCGGTTGACCCAGCCCATCAATACAACCTGCTGGCCTGCGTGGGAGGCGCGTAACTCGCCGCAATGATGCGTCCGTTCAAGACTACCTAAAAAATCGAGCACAACCTTATGTCCTTTACTCGCTTGCGGGGGTAGAAAGAAAAATCGCCAGTTCCTCGCGAGGAACCTTAGTCTGAACGCCCGTCGAAAAGTTCTTCACCGTAAGAATACCGGATTGAAGCTCATCCTCGCCCAGAATCACAATTTGCCGCGCCGTCTTGTCGGCCGCCTCAAAGGATTTCTTCAGCCGAAATCCGCCCTCGCCTAACTCAATCCACAGCCCCTGGTGCCGCAGATCTCGCGCCAACCCCAGCGCCGCAGCATTCATCCCCTCGCCCAGCGGCGCAATAAACGCATCGGCCTTGTGCTCAACCGACTTTCCTTCCAACTCGGCCAGCAGTGTCAGCACCAGCCGATCTTCGCCCATTGCAAAGCCGATTCCCGGCGCCCTCGGTCCGCCCAGCATCTCGCTCAACCCGTCATATCGCCCACCGCCGAGCAGTGCATTCTGCGCGCCCAGTCCGCCATGCGTAAACTCGAAAGTGGTTCGCGTGTAATAGTCCAGACCCCTCACCAGCCTGTGATTGCGTGTATACGGAACGCCCGCCGCATCCAGAGCCGCCGTCACCGCCGCAAAATGTGCCTTCGAGTCCTGATCCAACGCATCCGCAATCATAGGCAGCGTCTCGATAAGCGGTTGGTCTTCAGGCACCTTGCAATCCAACACGCGCAGCGGATTGGTGACGGCGCGCCGCTGGCAATCCACACACATCTGAGAAACCACTGGATACAGCGCACCCCGCAGCGCTTCGTTATAGCGCGCCCGGTCAGTCGCCGACCCAACAGAATTCAGATGCAGCGTCCATCCCTTGATGCCCAGCTCATCCAGCAGCGTAGCTAGCATCTCCAGCACTTCGGCGTCGCGCAGCGGGCTTTCGCTGCCAGCCGACGGCGGCCCGATCACCTCCGCGCCGATCTGCGAAAACTGGCGGTAGCGTCCCTTCTGCGGCCTCTCGCGCCTGAACTGCGGGCCGATGTAGTAGAGCTTCTGCAACTGGCCGCTCTCGCCGAGCCCGTGTTCGATGTAGGCGCGCACGACGCCAGCGGTATTCTCAGGTCGGAGTGTCAGGGATTGCGTTTTCTCCGACTGCGCCCGCGCGCGATCCTCCCAGGTGTACATTTCCTTCGAGACAATGTCCGTTTCCTCGCCCACGCCGCGGGCAAAGAGAGCGGTGTCCTCAAAGACCGGCGTACGAATCTCGCCGAAGTTGTAGCGGGCAAAAACGTCTCGTGCGGTAGCCTCAATCCGGTTCCAAAGCGCGGTCTCCGGCGGCAACAAGTCCCGCGTCCCGCGTACAGCTTTCAATGTGCTCATAACTCTTTTAGTCTAAATGTTCGTTGGGGTTTGGCTGGCAGGGCAATAACATGAACGCTATCCAATTCCATCACAGTCTCACAGTTTCACAATAAATAGGGGGAGGGGGGTGCCCATTCCCCGAACGCAACATTCCGTTCCGATCAGTCCGAGAGGACGACCCAACTTGAGGGTAACTGAACGGCAGAAATAATCTGCAAGATGCATTTCATGCGATTGCCATGGCGGAAGGTGGCTTTTACTTCCACACCAGGGGGCAAAAAACGATTCGTACGGTAGCGTTGATCCGGTTCCAAAGCGCCCGTCTCCGGTAGCAACAAATCTCGCCTGCCGCGAACGGCTTTCAGTGTGCTCATCGTGATAACCTTTTGCTCGACTCTTTAAGATACGAGGTGGAAGCCATGATCCTCCATGCAGCGTCGATAGCCGCTCTTTTCGTGGACCAACTGACGCAAGCGCCGGTTGTGGTTCAATGTGTCCTGCCACCCAACGCTGACCCTTGGTGGAAACAATGGATTCAACCTATTTCCAGTCTCGTGTCCATCGTGGCAGTCGTAAGCATTGCGATCTGGTCTTTCGGCGCAACCAGCAGGAAGGAGCATCGGCGCTGGATTCTCGATCAAAAGAAAGCAGAATGGCAAGAACTGCTGAGGGCAGCAGCACATATGCGGAGGGTGGTGTCGCTCGGACTGGAGAGTCCGCAAACCCGTGCGAAGCTAATTCAAGAGGGCCTAAAGCCAGCGGTTCAGGAGCTTGAGGTATCGGCGGCAAATTGTGTTTTTTTGAGTGATTTTTTTGGGAATGAAGTTAAGAGCAAAAGGTTTTATTCGTTCCTTCGTGACACCGACCTTAAGGTCGAATCTATAAATGCGTCCTTTTCGCGAACTCAACACCTGCAAGATCCTCACCCCGATTTGACCGACCAACAAAGAGAGCGAGGAAAAGCTCAGGCAATAATTGAAATTGGCGACCTAGCAGACACAATCGCCCAAGAATTCATAGGTTTCAATGATTGGCTTCGCAAGGAGGCCGCAATTTCTCTTGGCACTTTAGCCCCTGAAAAAAGGTCGGCTCACACGGAAGATGGGGAGACACCCTAGCTTGCCATCCGCTCTTCCCGTTCCAGCGCCTCATGAATCAGCATCTTGAGATAGGTCTGGTAGCGCAGTCCGCGACGCTCGGCCAACGTTCGGGCGCGTGAAATATCCTCGGGGGCAAGGCGAATCGTGGTTGGCGGTGTTACACCGCGCTGCTTCAGGGTTCCCTGGCGCACCCGGCCTTCTTGCGCTGCTTTTAGGAACTCCGTAGCCAGGCCTTCGCGATTCTCGTACAGCCAATTGGCCTCGTCTGTCTCGTTCTCAAACTTCGGAATCTTCAGTGTCTCCATAGAGCCGCCTCATTTCGGCCAGATAATACAACTTGAGTTGTTTGGGCGCATCCCACGCGGATATCACTCTCACCTTTCCGTCGCGCCAGGTTGTCATCAGCTGCAAAATCCTTCCCTTTGCTGTCTCTCCAATGTGCTGAAGCCTCTCTTCTCCGCTGCCGTCTTCCTCAATCTGCATTTCTATGTCGAGCGGGTCACCAAGTATTGCCTGCTCGACTTCTTCCTGCGTCACGTCGTGCATGGCGATATGATCCAGATTCGCCGCATCCCAATCAAAAACCAGCTCTTGCTCATTCATGAATGCTCCTAAATAACGCTCTGTAATATTCAATCGCCTATGTATTCGAATGTAATTACATTGTATTGCAACTGTCTTCGATAGTCAACTAAATTGTTGCGGTCAAGGTGACTGGGGGCGGGCATCCCTGGCTGATAATTAGGCGTTCATACACGCTGCGCCGAGCGCCTTGCATCCTGCCGCCTTCGTTATCATCGAAATCGTTATGGAATATCGACTTCTTGGAGGCTCGGGCCTCAAGGTTTCTGTTCTTAGTTTTGGCACTGCGACCTTTGGCGGCGGCACGGAGTTTTTTAAGGCATGGGGTGAGACGGATGTGGCCGAGGCGCGACGGTTGATCGACATATGTCTGGAAGCTGGCGTCAACCTGTTCGATACCGCCGATGGATACTCGGATGGCCGCGCGGAGGAGATTCTGGGCAAAGCGCTCGAAGGCAAGCGCGACCGAACGCTGATCTCGACCAAAGCCTATTTCCCCATGGGCGACGGACCGAACGACCGTGGCACATCGCGCTATCATCTGCGCCGGGCATTAGAGGGCAGCCTGCGCCGGCTGGGCACTGATTACGTTGATATTTACCACATGCACGGCTTCGATGCGATGACTCCGATCGAAGAGGTGCAGGAGACGCTGGATACATTTGTCCGCGAGGGCAAGGTGCGCTACATCGCCTGCTCAAACTTCTCCGGCTGGCACCTGATGAAGTCGCTGGCTGTGACGGACCGTTACGGCTGGACCCGCTTGGTGGCCCACCAGGTTTATTACTCGCTGATCGGCCGGGAGTACGAGTGGGAGCTGATGCCGCTCGGCCTTGACCAGAAGGTGGGCGCGCTAGTGTGGAGTCCGCTGGGTTGGGGCCGATTGACGGGCAAGATCCGCCGCGGCCAGCCGAGACCCGAGGTGAGCCGCCTGCCTAAAACCGCTGAAGCTGGTCCGCAGGTGCCGGACGAGCACCTGTACAAAGTGGTGGACGCGCTGGACGCAGTAGCCGCCCAGACGGGCAAGACCGTTCCCCAAGTGGCGCTGAACTGGCTCACGCAGCGGCCAACGGTTTCGTCAGTCATTCTTGGCGCGCGAACCGAAGAGCAGTTGCGGCAGAACCTGGCTGCGGTCGGCTGGAACCTGACATCGGATCAGGTAGCCAAGCTGGACAAGGCCAGCGCGGTGACGCCGGTGTATCCCTACTGGCACCAGCGGAACTTCCTTGACCGGAATCCACCGCCGGTGTAGGGTAGCCTACTTCTCTTGCCCGTCGAGTTTGGGCGGCTCCTTGAGGTAGATCTCCGTGTAGTCCAGATAATTCTGCGCGTATTGGAGGATAAGGGCGCGGTCCTTGTCGCCGAGTACACGGCGGAGCTTGGCGGGGACGCCAGCCCAAAGAGTCCGCGGCGGGACGATCGTTTGTTCGGGGACCACGGCGCCAGCGGCGATGATCGAACCTTCTCCGATGCGGCAGCCGTTGAGGATGGTGACGCCCATGCCGATCAGCACCGCGTCCTCGACCACACAGCCGTGGACAGTAGCGTTGTGGCCGACGGTTACCCAGTCGCCCACAACAACCGAATAAAGGTCGCGCTGTCCGTGCAGGACCGAACAATCCTGCACGTTGGAGTTCGAGCCGATGCGGATCGAGTGCACATCGCCGCGCAGCACGGCGTTCATCCATACGGAGGAGTGCTCGCCGAGCGTGACGTCGCCGATCAGTTGTGCGGAGAGATCGACGTAGCAACTGGAGGGAATCTGGGGCAGCCGCCCCTGGTAGCTGCGAATCATGGATCAGGCCTCCGGGTCAAGTTTAAGACATGGTGCGTGGCTGAATGAAGCGGATACTGGCTAGGCTGAATTGGCGAGCGCAGGGGCGCGGGACAAGCCGCTGGGGCCGAAAAGCCGTTCCAAATTGGGACCAAAGGGGCCGAGGGAGCAGTTTAGCCGAACTTCTTCACGATACAAAGAGATTTCTGCTGGATTGGGCGCTGTGCTTGACCTAAGATTCGATCTTTCAAGTATCATGGAAATGCCCCTTTGGCAGGTTTGGAGGTGGGACCCTTTGGCAGAGGTTCGCGTACAAGAAGGCGAGCCGCTCGAAAATGCGCTGCGCCGGTTTAAGCGGAAGGTACAACAGGAGGACATCATCAAGGAAGTCAAGCGTCACTCCTACTACCTGAAACCTGGCGAGAAGAAACGCGTAAAGGCGGCTTTGGCACGCAAGCGGAATCGCAAAAAAGCTCGCAAAGAGCAGGACTAGCATCACAATAATCGTGACATTCGCCGCCCCGGCGACCCCGCATCGAGATGCGGGCAAGAGATCAGAAAAATAAGACCGGGGCGGTCTGTCGCGATTCTTACTTTTGGCCCCATTGCTCTGCACACGGATTGAGTGATCGTCGAATCCAGGTCTTACCGGCTCGCCGGAGAGGCTTGGTATTTGCCGCTGGACTTGTTGTGGTCCGGGCCCTGGTTATTGATTGCAGTACGAAGACAGGGAAGCGGGACCGGCAAGTTCTTACGGATATGGCCGATTTCAATGCTCTTCTCGTCTTCGGGAAGCCGGCCATGGAATTTAAGGACAGAGTTTTGAAGTGTACCGATTGCGGCGCCGAGTTTGTGTTCACCGCCGGCGAGCAGCTATTCTTCCACGATAAACAATTCACGAACGACCCCAAGCACTGCAAACAGTGCAAGGCGAAGCGCGTTCGCGGAGGCTCAAGGGCGCGTCCGGAAACCCGGACCAACTGCGCGCAGTGCGGCGAGACGACGACAGTGCCGTTTAAACCCAGCCAGGGCAGGCCTGTGCTTTGTCGCGCCTGCTTTCAGCAGGTTCAAGGAAAGGCCGCGTCGGCGTCTGAAGTTGCCAGAGAGCCTCGGGCTATGCAAGGGCCAAGCTGAAAAGTATGTCCCCCTTGAATCCCGCGGGGAAGCCGGCCGTGCGGACCAGCGTCGCCAGTTGCGCCCAATGGCGCTGGCTATGGAAGAGCGCGTGTGCGCCGATCTTGCGCCGGGAAAACACCGAGGCCTCTGGCGACAGCCACGGCAAGTCGAGCTTCATCGGCTCGTCCCAATTCAGGGAAGTATCGTTGAGCAGGGTGCGAAAGACCTCCATGGCCTTGATGTGCAGTCCAAAGAGAGCATCCAGCGGACCGGCCGGAACATCTTCCTTGGCCAGAACGGGCAGGCCCGCGATTCGCTGGCCCCAGCGCAGTTCCACTCCCCAAATATGTGCGACGAACTGCTGCACATTCGCGGCTCCGCCAATGCCGCAGGGCAATTCCAGCAACGCCGGGTTGGCGTCGAGGTGCGTTTTCCAAAAGCTGGAAGACTCATGGTTCCAAGTCAGGAGTTCTTCCAACGTGACTGCTGGCTTCATGGTTTCCTCCGCAGGGCGCGATGACCTATGTTTCTCGTTTCCTTGGGTTCCGTACTGATGGTTTCGATCGGAGACCGGTTCCCCCGCTATTCCAACGCAGAGCTGGGCAACAGGTCGCCCAGAAATCCGGAGGGAAATCCTTGAGAGCGGACCAGCGTGGAAAGCTGCGCCCAATGGCGCTGGCTGTGCAGAAGAATATGGGCCAGGGCCTTGCGTGGAGTGGGCTTTTGCGACTCAGGGCGTCGCCACGGGTAATGCACAGATTTTTCGTCCCAGTTGACGTGTGGGTTGTCGAGAAAGGCCCGGAAGTTCTGGACGGCTGCGAGATGCAAGTCGTTCAGCGCGTCCAAGGGGCCGTGCGGCCAAACGTCGTAATCGGTCACACGAAGGCCAGAGATAATCTGGCTCCAAACAAGTTCAGCTCCCCAGATGTGGCGGACGAAGGCCTGAACGTTGGCATTTCCGCCGATTCCGCAGGGCAACTCAAGCAGAGCTGGGTTAGCGTCGAGGTGCGCTTTCCAAAAGCTGGAAGACTCATGGTTCCAAGTCAGGAGTTCTTCCAACGTGACTGCTGGCTTCATGGTTTCCTCCGCAGGGCGCGATGACCTATGTCGCGCCGATAGTACATTCCGTTGAAATGAATCAGCGCCATGGCCTCGTAGGCGCGGGCCAGCGCCTCTTCCAACGAGGGAGCAGCGGCGGTAACTCCCAGCACGCGCCCACCCGCCGTCAATATCTGATCGCCTTCCCGCGAAGAGCCAGAGTGAAATATCTCGACCCCCGGAACCCGAGCGGCGGCAGCTAGGCCGGTGATGGGCAAGCCAGTCTTGTAACTCCCTGGATAGCCCGATGAACTGGCTACTACACAAGCCGAGGCACCCGGGCTCCACTGCAATTCAGTCTCCGCGAGCCGGCCATCCACACAAGCTTCGAGCGCGTCCACCAGATCGCTCTCCAGGCGCATCAGGATGGCTTGAGTCTCAGGATCGCCGAAGCGAGCGTTGAACTCCAGCACTTCAGGGCCGCGAGCCGTCATCATCAGCCCGCAGTAGAGGACGCCGGCAAAAGGAGTATCTTCCTCGGCCATGCCGCGGACGGTAGGCTCGGCGATGTGATGCATAATCCACTCGGTCATGCCTGCGTCGAGCATCGTATCGGTGGAGTAGACGCCCATGCCGCCAGTGTTGGGACCAGTGTCCCCCTCGCCGACGCGCTTGTGGTCCTGGGCCGGAGCCAGCGGCACCACGTGCTTGCCATCGGCGAGGCACAGGAAGCTGATCTCATCGCCTTCAAGGAATTCCTCGAAGATAACTTGCTGCTCCGTCTCGCCGAGCAGCGTGCCGGCAAACAGGCTCTGGGCGGCCTCGATGGCGGTGTGGCGCGACGTACAGATGATGACTCCCTTGCCGGCATGCAGCCCGTCGGCCTTGACGACGATAGGCGGATGGAAGAATTCAACGGCTTTTTCCAGTTCGGCGGCGTTTTTGCAGACGGCGTAATTGGCGGTGGGAATCTTATGTCGCTGCAGAAATCGCTTGGCGAAGCTCTTGCTCGACTCGAGCATGGCCGCGGCCCGCGTGGGTCCAAAGACGCGCAGACCGCGCTCCTGAAGAGCATCCACAATGCCCAGCGAGAGCGGCAACTCCGGCCCCACAATAATCAGGCCCGGCTTTTCGGCCTCGGCCAGGCGGACCATAGCCGCAATGTCTCGAAGATCCACTGGAACGCAGCGCGCAATCTCGGCGATACCGCCATTGCCAGGCGCACAGACCACTTCACTAACGCGGCTGCTGCGCTTAACCGCCCAGGCCAGCGCATGCTCCCGGCCCCCCGAACCCAAAATCAACACTTTCATGATTGCGCCCCATTGCTCCTTGTTTTCGCAGACCCCGAAAGGCTATTCGAGCAAACCGAGGTGGGGAAGTCAAACATGAGAGGTCAGGGCAGTTGCATGAGCGCTACGCAATTCCACCACAGTTTCACGGTTCCACAGTAAATAGGAGGGGGAGGGGGTGCCGATTCCCTGGACGCAGCATTCCGTGCCTACCAGTTCGAGAGGTTGACTAACTTGAGGATAATTGGACGGCGGAAATGATCTGCAAGATGCATTTCATGTGATTGCCGTGGTGTTCGGTCGCCGATCTGGACAGAACCAATTCAAAATTGGGTGATCTTTGATTTGGCTGTGATTCAGGGACAGCGAATATCCGGGCATCTTCCGTACCTAAGAACTGCATGGAGCTTCCACACTTCCCCATCGACCGCCCAAGCCTTTACTCTGCAGAAGAACCGTATCGCTCGCTGCCGAAAGGATTTCGCAATGGTCCGTCTCCGTTCGCAGGCCGCATGGGCCGGCCTCGCCTTTAGTTTGCTTGCACTTTCCGCTGCCGGACAGACGGCACGTCCCGCCCCGGCGGCCTATCCAGACCTTCCCAGTGAAATGCCATCCAAGCTCGTTCCAGCCACCACGGGCTTCGATTATCAGCGTCGCGAAGCGATGATCCCGATGCGGGATGGGGTGAAGCTCTATACCGTGATCCTGGTGCCCAAGGGCGCGAAAAACGCGCCGATCCTGATGACGCGCACGCCCTACGGCGCGAAGGAGCTGACCGGCAACGCTCCAAGCTCGCACCTGGCTTCGTCCCTCTATGGCTATGACAACGCGACGGACGTGATCGTCGAGGGCGGCTACATCCGCGTTGTCCAGGATATTCGCGGCAAGTATTGCTCGGAGGGCGATTATGTGATGAACCGGCCGATTCACGGGCCGCAGAATCCTACTCCCGTAGACGAGGCCACGGACACCTACGACAGCATCGATTGGCTGGTGAAGAACATCCCCGAGACGAATGGCAAAGTCGGGATTCTGGGCATCTCCTACGACGGATTTTTGCCGCTGATGGCGCTGGTGAATCCGCATCCGGCGCTGAAGGTCTCCGTGCCTATGAATCCTATGGTCGATGGCTGGATGGGCGACGACTGGTTCCACAACGGAGCCTTTCGCGAGCAGAACATGCCTTACATCTATGAGCAGGAGGGCACGCGCGAGAATGACAAAGATGCGCGATGGTGGACCTCGAACTTCGACGATTACGACCTCTATATGCAGGCTGGATCGGCGGGCGAGCTGGGCCGCCGGCATGGCCTCGAACAGATGGGCTTTTGGAAGAAAATTCTGGACCATCCGAGTTACGACGCTTTTTGGAGCGACCAAGCGGTAGATAGGGTTTTGGCCGCGCAGCCGCTCAAGGTTCCGGTACTGCTGGTGCATAGCCTCTGGGATCAGGAGGACATCTACGGAGCGCTTGCCGTTTATAAGGCGATCAAGCCGCTCGATACGACGAACGATAAGGTTTTTCTGGTGATGGGCCCCTGGCACCACGGGCAAGAGATTGAGGACGCAGCGGCGCTGGGACCGATTCGTTTCGGCAGCGACACGGGAACCTGGTTTCGGCAGGCCATACTGCGGCCGTTTCTGGATCGCTATCTGAAAGACGATGCACCAAAAACGGAGATCGCAACCGTGACGGCCTTCGAGACCGGCGTCAACCGCTGGCAGAGTCTTGCCGCGTGGCCAGCGGTGCAGGCGACCAAGCCGCTTTATCTTGAAGCGGGGTTCAAGCTTGGCTTCACCGTACCCACCTCATCCGACACGGCCTTTGACGAGTACATTTCCGACCCAGCCAAGCCTGTTCCCTTTCGCGCTCGTCCTATCCAGCCCATCGGCTACGATCCGCCGCTGACCTGGGCGCAGTGGCTGGTGGACGACCAACGCGAAGCCTCAGGACGGACAGATGTGCTGACCTATACAAGCGAGGTACTGACCAGCCCGGTGCATATCGCTGGCCAGCCCATCGCAAACCTCGTGGCCTCGACCAGTGGCACGGACTCGGACTGGGTGGTCAAGCTGATCGATGTTTATCCGGACGAAGTGGCAGACCATCCCAATCTTGGTGGTTACCAATTGATGATTGCCGCAGATATTTTTCGCGGGCGGTATCGCGAGAGCCTCTCGACGCCCAAGGCTATTGAGTCCGGCAAGCCGCTCACTTATCGGTTTGCGTTGCCTGCAGCCAATCATGTCTTCCTGCCGGGACACCGCATTATGGTGCAGGTGCAATCGAGCTGGTTTCCGCTCTACGATCGCAACCCGCAGAGCTTTGTGCCGAATATCTTCTGGGCCGAGCCAGGGGATTACCAGAAAGCCATCCAGCGCATCTATCACGCACCGGGAGAGGCCAGTGCGATTGAGTTGCCGGTGGTGGCGGCAGAGTAAAGTCCATTTGGCCAGGGGATAAATTTTGAGTCGGCTGTGATTCTCCATCAATCCCTGGCCATGAAATCCCCACAAGCGCCCAGTACCTATGTTCATTTGATCTGTCGCTTTCTCTAGCGCAGAGGCATTCCTGCCGATGTGATTGTCAGCGCGGCTCCGCTGAATCCGGCGGCGTATTTGTGTCTCAAAACGGGATATGTTTTCGCGCAGACAGGAGAAATACTCATGAAAGCGCTTCTGATGATGCTGGCATATCTACTGGGATTTCCTGCCATTGTTGGGCTTATTCTTTGGATTTGCGGTTTCACAAATTTTCCGCACAATCTTCATTACTTTGGATATGGACTGTTTTGGATGGCCCCAGAAGGCGTGGTGATCTGGTCGCTCTATAGGTATTACACGCGCGGGCGCGAGAGCTTCTATGCCGCTCTACCAGCGGGCACCCGGTTCCGCTATTTCTCCGAGAGCACGGGAATCGCCATTGACGAGATCAACAGGGTTCTCATTCTTCAAAGCGGCACATTCACGGCGCGCTATGATTTCAAGGCCATCCGATCGGTCGAGTGGCATCTCCATGAGGGCGGAAAAGTTGTGGCGCCAGGAGCCGGTGTTCGCGCGAGCTTTGAGGCTGGAGCACATAACATTGCCAATCTGGTAGAGAACGAAGACCACAGCGGGCTGTTTGTTACGGTTTCGGACCTGGAGCGGCCGATCTGGCAGGTGAGAATGACCTCAGAGAAAGAGCTCAGGCACTGGAACGCGATTCTCTCACAAACCGCGTTGGCATAGGGATTGAACTGGTGCCTTCGGCGGAAGCCTCGCCTCTCGATTGCCGGAATACGTTCCAGCAGTGGCTAAAGCGCAACTGTCGCAGGGAGGATGTCTTCTACATCGACCCACTCAGTGGGGTAGTTGCCGGTGTAGCAGGCGGTGCAGTAGCCGGTGTGCTCGCCGCCTCCGCAACAGTTGAGCAGGCCTTCGAGCGATAAGTAGGCTAATGAGTCAGCTTCGATGAAGCGGCGAATCTCTTCGACGGAGTTATTGGCTGCTATTAACTCGCGCTTGCTGGGGGTATCTACGCCGTAAAAGCAGGGCGAGACCGTAGGCGGACAACTAATGCGCAGGTGAACTTCACTGGCGCCTGCGCCGCGGACCATGCGGACAATCTTGCGGCTTGTGGTGCCGCGGATAATCGAATCGTCGATGAGGACGACGCGTTTGCCTTCAAGCAGGTTGCGGACGGGGTTGAGCTTGAGGCGGACGCCGAAGTCGCGGACACGCTGCTCGGGCTCGATGAAGGTGCGACCGACATAGTGGTTGCGAATGAGGCCGAGTCGGAAGGGGACACCCGCTTCTTCCGCGTAGCCCAGCGCCGCAGTTACGCCAGAATCGGGAACGGGGACAACAACATCGGCGGGGACACTGGATTCGCGGGCGAGCTGACGGCCCATCTGGTCGCGGCTTTCCTGCACCCAGCGGCCGAAGATCCGCGAGTCGGGGCGCGCGAAGTAGACGTGCTCGAAGATGCAACTGGATTGTGCGACGCCGGTCGCATATTGGCGGCTGGTGACGCCGTCCTCGGTGACCATGACCAGCTCGCCGGGGAGCACGTCGCGATCATAAGTGGCGCGGAGCAGGTCGAAGGCGCAGGTCTCCGAGGCAAAAACGATAGTATCGGGACCGTCTGGATTTTTGATGCGGCCCATCGAAAGAGGACGGAAACCGCGCGGATCGCGGGCGGCAAAGATGCGGTCGCGGGTCATCATGACGATGGAAAAGGCTCCGTCGATCTGGCCGAGCGAGTCGGCGATGGCGTCGACCAACGTTCCGGCGTGACTGTGGGCGATGAGCTGGACGATGATTTCCGAGTCGGAGGTGGTTTGGAAGTAAGCTCCATCGCGCTCCAGGCGTGCGCGCACGTTGCCGAGGTTGACCAGGTTGCCGTTGTGAGCGATGGCGATGAGGCCCTTGGTCGAGTCGACGCGGATGGGCTGCGCATTGAGCAGAGCCGAGTCACCGGTGGTGGAGTAGCGGGTGTGGCCGATGGCCATTTGGCCGGGAAGCTTGGCGAGAACGTCATCGGTAAAGATTTCCGAGACCAGCCCCATGCCTTTGATGTTGGCCAGATGCTGGCCGTCGGCGGTGGCGATGCCGGCCGATTCCTGGCCGCGATGCTGGAGGGCGTATAGGCCAAGATAGGCCTGGCGGGCGGCGTCGGGATGGCCGTGGATGGCGATCACGCCGCATTCCTCGTGGAGCTTGTTGTCCGCCGAGACAGTGGACCGTGGACCGCGAACAGTGGTCAGTTGCCCGGTCGTGTCCGCAACGCTGGTCACGCCTTGATAGAGGCGCTGGGTCATGCCGTTACCTCGCCGTGGAGGGTGGATTCGAGGGCCGCGGCCCAAGGCTTTCGCAGGTCGTCGAGCGAGGCCGAGATGAAAGGCTCGCCGTCAACTGATATTTCCAGGCGAGTTCCGCCGGTGGTTCCGATGCGTGCGGCGAGAAAGCCGTATTTGCCGGCCTGAGCCTCAATTTCGGGGACGCTGCCAGCGTGGGTCGTAACGAGCAGGGTCGAAGCCGGTTCGGCAAAGAGGCCGAAGAACGGATGAATCATGAGCGACTGTTCTTGCTCGACGGTCGCGCCGACTCCCAATGGAAACGCGGCCTGGGCCAGCGCTACAGCGATACCGCCATCGGAAAGATCGCGCACGGAGTAAAGCAGTTTGCGTTGGGCTAACTCGACCAATAGCTTATGTAGGCTGGCTTCGGCATCGAGATCGAGCGGTGGCGGCGTGCCCCAGATTCCGCCCAGTACGACCTTTGCGTATTCCGACGATCCGAACGCTGCCAGTTCCTCAGTGGCAACAGCCTCACTGGCCTCCGGTATCACGGGCACAAAAGGCTCAGGCTGATAAGCGGGGAGAGGATATTGGCTCATAGGCAAAGGATCTAGGGAAACTGCCAGCGCGGGATCAGGCTCCTCGCCACGCGAAACTGGCCAAAGCAAAACGATGGCATCGCCCGCGCCCTGGAAGTGCGCCGGAACGGCTTTGCTCACATCGTCGAGAATGCCGACGATACCCAGGACCGGCGTGGGGTAGATGCCCTCGCCTTTGGTCTCGTTATAGAGAGAGACATTGCCGCCGGTGATGGGTGTGCCGAGAGCCGTGCAGGCTTCCGCGATTCCGTCGATGGCGGCAGAGAGCTGCGCCATGATCTCCGGCTTCTCAGGATTGCCGAAGTTGAGGCAATTGGTGGCGGCCACGGGGGTTGCACCGCTCATGGCAACCTTGCGCGCGCACTCGGCTACAGCGTGCATGGCGCCCAGCTTAGGGTCGAGATATGCCCAGCGGCCGTTGCCATCGAGAGCCATGGCGAGGCCGCGCTCGTGCCCGGGCGTGCTGGTGCCTTTGATGCGCATGACTCCAGCTTCACCGCCGGGGCCGATCACGGTATTGGTCTGCACCATGGTGTCGTACTGCTGGTGAACCCAGCGCTTGGAGCAGACGTTGGCGCTGGCGAGGAGCTTTTTCAGGTCCAAGGTGTAGTCGCGGTCTTTGGCCAGTTCTACGCGGATTTTGTGAGAAGGCTCAGGCTCGATAGGAGTCTTCCAGACGCCGACGGGGCGATGGTAGAGCGGAGCGTCATCGGTGAGCGATTGGTTGGGAATGTCGGCGACTATTACGCCGTGATGACGGATGCGAAGGCGCGGCTCAGGCTGAACGGTGCCGACAATAACTCCATCGAGGCCCCACTTTTCGAAGACGCGCAGGACCTCGTCTTCGCGGCCTTTGATGGCCACCAGCAACATTCGCTCCTGACTTTCCGAAAGCATGATCTCATAGGCAGTCATGCCGGTTTCGCGCTGCGGAACGAGGTCGAGTTCAACGTCGAGACCCACGCCGCCGCGCGCTCCCATCTCGCAGGTGGAGCAAGTCAGCCCGGCCGCACCCATGTCCTGAATGCCGACGATGGCGCCGGTTTTCATGGCTTCCAAACAGGCTTCAAGCAGCAGCTTCTCCATGAACGGGTCGCCAACCTGCACGTTAGGCCGCTTGGCCTCAGAGCCTTCACTGAACTCTTCAGAGGCCATGGTCGCGCCGTGGATGCCGTCGCGTCCAGTCTTGGCGCCTACATAAATAACAGGGTTGCCTGTGCCGCTGGCCTTGCCGTAAAAGATCTCGTCCTTGCGAACCAAGCCGAGGGCGAAGGCATTGACGAGCGGATTGCCGCTATAACACGCCTCGAACTTGGTCTCCCCGCCCAGGTTGGGCACGCCGAAGCAGTTGCCGTAGCCGGCGACGCCGCTGACCACGCCTTCGACGACTGCATGGTTCCTGGCGATGAGCTTCCGTTCTTCAGCGGACTCCGCAGTGCCAGTCTCCTCAGTAATCGTTCCGAAGCGCAGCGAATCCATCACCGCCAGCGGACGCGCACCCATAGTGAAGATGTCGCGCAAAATGCCGCCCACGCCGGTGGCCGCGCCCTGGTAAGGTTCGATGTAGCTGGGGTGGTTGTGGCTCTCGATCTTGAAGGCGCAGGCCCAGCCGTCGCCGACGTCGATGATGCCCGCGTTCTCGCCTGGCCCTTGGACGACGCGGTCGCTCTTGGTGGGCAGCCGCCTTAGATGCACGCGGCTGGACTTGTAGGAGCAGTGCTCGCTCCACATCACGCTATAGATGCCCAGCTCGGTCAGGGAGGGCACGCGACCCAGCGCGGCTTGAATGCGGCTGTATTCATCGGCGGTGATGCTGTGCTGGGCCAGCAGTTCCGGGGTAACCGCAACCGGCGAGGGAACGACCTGCTTGGGTGAGTCGGTTGTCTTCACGATGCCTCCATTGTCGCATGGGAGTCGCCTTTTGGAGTTGGTTGCGCGAATGGAAAGCCGGGAGGACGTCCCAGATAGCGCATACCGTGTGCGATTGCGGGACGGTGCTGTGGAAGGATTCCAGCTGCACACGCGAGCAGGGGTTGCCCTGCGGTGCCCGAGGACGTGACGCAAAGGCAAAGGCTGTGCGATACTTTGAAGGCGGATTCGCACTCCCGGGCCGGGATGGTGGAACTGGCAGACGCAGCGGACTCAAAATCCGCCG
>Ga0187847_10001054_pt1 | contig 26450 bp, 20 predicted proteins | sample June2016WEW_4_10_FD_132458 | JGI IMG/M metagenome (GOLD analysis project Ga0187847, IMG submission 132458) | Peatland microbial communities from SPRUCE experiment site at the Marcell Experimental Forest, Minnesota, USA - June2016WEW_4_10 | ecosystem: Environmental > Terrestrial > Soil >...
ACCCGTATGGAGCGGCGGACGGCGTCATGCTGCGCGGAGTCGCTGCCAGCCTGCCATCGGCCAGTATCCAATACAGCGCCTTTATCTCAGCGCATTGCTCGACGAATGAGTTGCAGGCCGTTCGCGCCGCCGGCGGAGATACCAGCATCTTTGTACCGTCGAAACGGGTCGAGGCTGGGTTGTCGTACCAGCGCACCCTCGAGGGTTATCAGATCAACAATGAGGCCGCCTATCTCTCCTGGCAGCCGCAGCGCGCCTCCGTTGATCTGAAAGCAGAGTACGACCGCAATCATTACGGGGACGGTTACTGGATCGAGGCGGCGCATATGCCTCAGCAGTTTCCCGTCGCGCCGGAGTTCTTCCGGCACGTGCAATTGGTGGGGCGGATGGAACAATTCTTCGTGCGCAACGGCGGCGGCAACGGGCTTGCGCGCGTAAACGAGAAACGCCCCGAGGCTGGCCTCAACTTTCAGATCCGGGATGACTGGAGGCTTGAATCAAGTTATGGAAGGCTCTTCAGTCAGGGCGGCAACAGCAACACGTGGAACTTTGGTTTCACTTACCGGTTCGTTTGGCCGCTGTGGCCCGGGAGGAAGTCGTGACCATTCAAGCACACAAACACTGGCTGTTTGCTCTGGCTGCTTCAGGAATGTGGTTCATCTTATTGATCGCCGCCGCTGGACAGGCTGCTCCAGCCGCATCCAGACCAGCACATGCGCAAAACGCGGCAGCATCCGCGGACCCCGGAGAAAAGATCTTCGCGGCGAACTGCGCTCGCTGCCACACTCCGCCCATGACGTTGAGTCCGCGGGTCACAGGAACTATTGTGCTGCATATGCGCACCCGCGCGCGCCTCAGCCGCAAGGACGAAAAGTTCTTATTGCAATACCTGGCGCCATAAGTGCAAACAGGGCGTGCTCGGGCCGTGCTCGATTCCATGCTGAGCACAATGAAGCCGAGTCCAGGAGCCAGAGGCTCATTTCCGGAAAGGATCGCTTGTGAAGATTGTCATTCTGGCCATGCTCGCAGTTGCAATCATCTGCGCCACAGAACAGGGTTTGCCCGCTCAGGACAAGCCGCGCTTCATTGAGATTCATGCCAGGCGATTCGAGTTTGAGCCCGCCGAGATCACTGTGAGGAAGGGCGAAGCAGTGACGCTGTCGCTGATCTCCGAGGACGTATCGCATAGCTTGCTCATCGAAGGGCTCGGCGTGAATCAGACCATCGTCAAGGGCCATGCGGCACTAGTTACTTTCACCCCTGACAAAACCGGAGACTTCCCCGGCCGTTGCGGAAGGTTTTGCGGCAGCGGGCACGGCACAATGCGCTTTGTAGTTCATGTGACGGAGTAGAAGCGGTGAAACTTCCTTCAACGATCTCCGCAGTCTTTGCTGCGTTAGCAGCTTGCCTGCTCCTGGGAGCGACAGGGTGCAAGGCAGGCCATCCAGGCAAGCTCCAGACCTGCACAACCACCTGGATCAAACATCACATCACCGTTGGCGGCAAGCACGATCGCGATCCACTACAGGCATCGCCGAGCACCATCGAGGCCGGCAAGCAGGCGTTCGGCAGTTACTGCGTTGCGTGCCACGGCAGAGACGGCCAGAACACCGGCGTTCCCTTTGCCGGTTCCATCGATCCTCCCATTCCGCTGCTTTCGTCGCCCGCGGTGCAGGACTATACCGACGGACAGCTAAAGCGGGTAATCGAAGGTGGAATTGCTCCCTCTGGCATGCCTGCTTCGAAGGGAATCTTGAGCGATGAGGAGATATGGCAGATTGTTCTTTACATCCGGCATCTGCCAAAGGCCGGAAGCCTGGGCGACCCAAAGGCGTATGGTGGTGACGAGTTTGGCGATGCTGCCGGGAGTTCCCCCGAAACGCAGTAGCGTTGGATTGAGAAGAGAAGAATGCAGCGGGGCAAAGTAACAAACCGGCTTCTCGATTTCTTCCTGGGAATACCCGTGCTCAATCTACTCGCCAGTTTCCGGCGCCGGAAGACCTATCCAGAGCATCCGCGGCGGATAGGCCTGCTGTTCAATCCCGCCCTGGGCGATACTTTACTCGCATCCGCGGCGTCACAGGAAATCCGCGCTATCTTTCCTGGGGCAGAACTTATCTTATTCGCAACCAATACGAACATGGCCGCCGCCAAACTGCTGCCCGCGATCGATACGATCGAAACGCTTCCAATTGCCCACCTGTGCGCGGCTATCAAGACCATCCGCCGATGCGCCCTTGATTTGATGCTTGACTTCACTTCATGGCAGAGGATCACCGCGCTTTATACACTCTTCTCCGGCGCGCGGTTTACCGTTGGGTTCGAGCGGGCAAGGCAATATCGCCACCGTGGATACGACAGAACAGTTCAACATCGCAGCGACTGTCATGAATTGGAAAACTTGCGCCGGCTTACATGCTCCCTCGGAACAACAAACCATTTTGCTCCGCGATTGGCGATCACCGGCGGTCCGCTTCCAGAGATTATATTGCGCGGCAAAGAGGTCATCGTATTCCATGCATGGGCATCGGGGGCGCGCAGTTGGCTGCGGGAGTGGCCGGATGCGCGCTGGGCCGAATTGGCTCAACGGCTTTTCGCGCCCGGACGAACATTCCTGATAACCGGCTCCCCGGCGGACGAGGCGCGCTGCAAGGCATTGCGCGATGCGATCCTCTCACAAGGCGCTTCCGCCGAGGTCATAATTGGGCGGGATGGCATCGCTGAAATCGCCCGCGTGCTAACCCACGCAGAGATGCTGGTCAGCGTGAACACCGGCATCATGCATTTGGGAGCGATTTTAGGAGTTCCCACTGTCGCGCTCAACGGTCCGACTGCCACGCATCGCTGGGGGCCGTTGGGACCGAGAGTAGTGAATGTATGTCCGCCCGATGGGAGCGGCGGGTTTCTCGATCTCGGCTTTGAGTATCGCGGCCATTCCAAGAATGTAATGGAAAAGATATCCGTGGACGATGTTATGCAGGCGGTGCAACGTCTCTGCGGCATGGCAATCATCTCCAGTGTTGCGGGCGGCATCAAGACGTGCCCGGAGACAAACGATTCTCGCGCGACGATGGCCGACGGAAGCATTTTTCGCGGCTCGCGGCTTCAGCCAGGAAGTCTGCGGGTGAAGTTGCAATGACGCGCAAATGCCTGATCGTAAAGTTGGGCGCCATTGGCGACGTGGCGTCTGTGCTGCCCGCAGCGCTGAAGCTTTACCAATCCGGCATGGAGATCGACTGGCTTTGCGGAAAGACGGTTGCTCCATTGCTCTCATGCTATAGCTGGGTGCGCCCCATCGTGGTGGACGATGCGCTCTTATTCGGCGGATTCAGCACAAACGGCCTATGGCAAGTGCTGCGCGCCTGGGGCAGGCTGATCGGCTCCGACTACGACCTATGCGCGGTCCTTCAGTACGATCTCCGCTACAGGATTCTGACGCTCCCGGTGCGCGCGCGCAGATCGATCGCGTTGAGCAGGGATTTACGAGATCTCAAGCTGGTCTCCGAGCGGCATCACTCGGCGGAGTTTGCGCGTATTCTGTGCGGGCTGCCCGATGGGCATTGCGACGAGAACATCGCTCCAGTCGCGCCCGATCTGTTGCCGCCTAATCCGATGGAGCGGCAGGGGAGAACCCGCATCGCGCTGGCGCCGGGCGGAGCACGCAACCTGCTGCGCGACGACGCGCAACGGCGCTGGCCACCGGAGTTCTATCACTCGCTTGCCCGGATGCTTCTCGACAAAGGCTACGAGGTGGTGCTTACAGGAGGGCCGGGAGATGGATGGGTCGAGGAGCAGTTTTCCGATTTACCTGTAGTAAGCCTCATTGCCCAATGGTCCATCCCACAGACACTGGCGTTCTATCAGTCGTGCGATTGTGTCATCACGCATGACACTGGCCCGCTTCATCTTGCCGGGCTGGTCCAGTGTGGCCTTGTCGGACTTTTTGGCCCCACCGCGCCCTCCAAGGCCCTTCCCCGCCGCAATGGAGTCATCGGTCTCTGGGGAGGTGAGCGCCTGGCGTGCCGGCCATGCTATGACGGCCGCGGCTTTGCCAAGTGCAGCTGGAATGGATGCATGGTCTCCATCACTCCGCGACGGGTAGCCGCGTCGGTCGAAACTCTGTTGAGAAACCCTGGCGCGGAATGGCAGGTCATAAGCCTATGAATCGCCCCGCTCATCTTCTTGTCGCTGCGGCAACTGTGGTCTTTTTCACCAGTTCGTTCGATACTTTCTTGAACGTCAACCTCGGGCCGAACATTCGCATTGCGCAATTGTTTGCCCTGGTGCTGTTGGCGGCAGCTTTGCTCACTCGCCGGCTTGGCATGACCATGGAAATCCCGCTTGGGGGCCTATACCTTCTTGCCTGGTGCGGCGTGCAACTGGCGTTCGTGCCCGTAGCGGTGTATTGGCAGAAGAGTCTGGCGTATTGCATCTGGCTGCTTCTGGACATTGCGTTGTCCTTCGCCTTGGTCAATCTCTTTGCCGGTGATTCGCGGCATCTGCAAATCTTGCTCAAGCTATACCTTTCTTCGTATGTGTTTGTCGCGGCCTTCGGCATTGTGCAATTCATCTCTCCCATTCTCGGCGGCCCGGCGCTGCTGGTAGAGCAATGGTGGCTTCCCGGCAGAGTGCCGAGGGTGAACGGTTTCAGCTATGAGCCATCGTATTTTGCCACCTATCTCATCATGGGACTGGTATGCCTTGGATCGCTGCGCCGCTCCGGGATCGCTGAGTTTCGCACAAGGGCATGGACATTCGCCTATCTTCTCGTCGCCCTCGCCCTGTTTATCTGTTTCAGCCGGATGGGAGTGATATTCGCCCTCATCGAACTTGCAATCGCGCCTTTGACCCGCTTGTGGAAGGTCGTAAAGCATCCCCGCATTCTGCTCGGAATTCGCATATCCGGCTGGAAGATGCTGGCCACTGCGGTGGTTCTATTGGCCGCATATTCAGCCGTCAACGTGGCCGTTCGCTGGTTTCTCGACGATCCCGAAGCGGTTGAGATTCTGGTTAGCGGAACCGGGTTGCTGGGAACCGCATCGCACTCCGTCGACGAGCGGGAAGACCGTTTGCAGGGCACACTGCAAACCATCGCGACTCACCCCTGGATGGGGCAAAGCCTGGGCGGCATCACAGAATCCATTGCCGGCTATTCCGGGCTAAGACCACAGAACTTCGAGGAGGCCAAGCTCTACGAAGGGCAAAGCGTCTTTGCGGAAGTTGTCGCTGCCAGCGGAATTCCAGGCTCGATACCCTTCCTGTGCTTTCTAATCGTCACCATAGTCTCGCCCCTGCGCCTTGCCAAGCGATCTTCGCCGCTCCATGCCGCGTGGCTGCGGGCTTTGGTGACGGCATTGATCTTCGAGTGGGCGATCTTGCAGCTCAACCAGAACATCCTGCGCTTGTATTTATGGGTACACATCGCGCTGCTGGCCACGGTCTTCGCCGCGGCGCGGCGTCAATACACCGAGCCAGGCGATGTGGAATCCGGAGCCGTCGAGTACGGCTCGCCAAACTTGTTGGCATGATGCATGATGGGACTGGGCGCGGCGACAAGCGAGATAATCCCCAGGCTTGTGGCTGCCGCTTCCACAGTCACCTCGCGGCGCGCTGCGTTAAGACTCTCTGGAGTTGCTCCTTCCGACCACACATTCAAGATGTATTTCCCCGGAGGAACTTGGGAGATGGCGATCATTCCCTCACGCGAGACCGCGTAGTACGGCGTTACGAGCGAAAGAATCACGGCGCCCATTTCGGGATGGATATTGCAGAAGATATACGACACCCCTTCGCGATCGAAGCGCACGTGGCGTTCGCTGCCCGCCTCATACAGGCCAAGGTCGAACCGCTTTCCATTGAAGAGCGAAAAGACGTTGTGGAAGAACGGATCGCGGTTTGGAAAAACGACAAGACTGCCAACCGGCACGACCAGCAGATGCGGATCGAACATCTTGTCCTTCTGCGCCATCTGATAAGTATGTGTCTGGAGCGGGGCGGCGACGGCTTCATTCACGCCGAGCGGAGTGAGCCAGGCGACGACAGCAGGAGGCGGCGCAGCGGGCGCCTTGTGGGTGGACGCACTGGGAACAAACTCCACATGAAGGGTCACTTCGGCGGATTGCCCGAGGCTTTGCGCGGCGGCGATCAAGAGTAGCAGGGCTCCGCATGCAAGGGTATATCTTCGCAACCGTACCGCGTTCCGCGTGGAGTTAAGACGATCCATTGAAACCATCCTCAGAACTGGTATCCTGCTGAAACCGTGTACACATTTGCCCAGTTGGCGCTTCGGGCAATCGGCCAGCTTGTCAGCCGGCGATACTCGGGAGAAAAGACGATTGAAGACCATGGGCGGTATATGAAGTTCGCCATCAATGATCGGTTGCGCGCGTAATAATCGAGCGCATTGGAGCCCTGAGGAATGCCGATGCGCAGTTCGCTGCCATAGCCGGTGTCCTGGCCTGCCACGACATTCAGTTCCATCGTCTGCTTGAAGCTCCATCGCCATTGAGTCCATCCACCCATGGAATCCAATCCACTCATCTCTGCATTGCCTGATTCCGGATCTATGTGCGTGTATGTGTCGCGATAAGCTCCCCCTCCCAGCGAACCGATTCCTCGCCCGCGATAGAACTCTCCGCTCCACTGCCCATGCGCTGTAATTGGCAGCCGCCAGTCGGTGGCGCCTGCCCAGGCATCTACGGTCTGCCCGCTGCCATAGTTCTTCCGGTCGTAATATCCGGCAGCGCCCAGTTGCAGGGCTCTCGCCTCCTTGCCAGTCCGATAGGAGAGGCGCATCTCATACCCCATCTGGCGCGCAGCCTCGCCTGGACTCACCGTGCTATACGCCGCGCCTGTGTAAAGAGCACTGTAAGACGGATCGTACATTCCGAGTTCGAAGCCGGCTTGCCGGTCTTTAGCCAGCGCGATTCGATGTTCCCAGCGCAACTGCGGCGCCCAGACCCACAGATTGCCCGACCAGGCCAAGGAAGGCTGCGCAACATCCGCCAGGGAATCCGGAGAAAGCGGCGAAATCAACGGGCTATCGTAGCCGACTCGCAACAGATCGTTGGCCCACTCCCAGGTGATGCCCGCCGTGCGCATTCGCGCCAATCCGGCCGGCGCGCTCAAGCCGCTGGTTGTGACGCCTCCAAAGAAGTCCAGCGATGCGTCCGCGAAGAGATGGCCATTCCAAAGCGTGGGGCCGGTTCCCTCAAAGCTCAACATCGTCTGCCGGAGCCCGGCCCCAACACTCCCGTGGCTCTGGCCGGGAATGCGCTCCAACGCCGAGGTGGGCAAATCCGGCTGATCTACAACTCCTTCGTTGACAAAGGCATTGAAGAGCACCAATCCATAGAAGCGCACGGGAAACTTCGAGGCGCTCTCCACTTTGGTTTGCTCGTGCTGCCGCACCTCGGCGGAAAGCACATCCTGCTCTTCGCGTATCTGCGTCACCGCCTGTTGCAACTGCACTGCCGCGCTTGTGTTCGCTTGCTCGGCCGAGCCCGGCCCGCTGCCTGTCACTGTCTTGCGAAGTTCTTCAAGCTCCCCTTGCATGGCCTTCATTCGCTGGTGGTCTTCATCCACCTGACGCTCCGCTGCCGCCAAGGCTTCTGTAAGCCGGTCGATACGCTGCTCAAGCATCTCGAGATGCCCGACAGGCGTGGAGTCCGCAGCCGGCGGATTGGCTGACTGGGCAACGAGCGGCGCTGCCGCGATCGACTGCAATCCCACAACTCCAGCCATTGCAATTCTCAGTGGAAACATCCTCATCGCTCCTCCGTAGCCAGGCAAGAAGCCTCTTCCAAGATCTTCTCGCTGGGAAGCGCAATTGTGAATGACGTATTGCCAAAGGCGGAATCCTCCAGATAAATGCTGCCGCCGTGAGCCTCGGCAATATACTTGGCAAGCGCCAGTCCCAGTCCCACGCCGCTCTGTTTTCCTTCACTGACAAATGGATGAAACAGCGTGTCTCGAATTTTGGCGGGCACTCCAGGCCCACTATCGCGAACCGTGATGCGCAGGCCCTCTGGGAGCAGCGCGGCCTCGATGGAAACCCAAGGCGTGCTCTGGCCCCGGCCCGCCGCCTGACAGGCATTCAGCAGCAAATTGTAGACGGCACGGCGCAGTTCCTTCGTATCCACTTTCACTATTACCGGCGGAATCGGAGTGACTCTCAGCTCCACACCGCGCGTGCCGGGATGGGAACGGATTGCCGTGATCGTCCGCTCGATCAGAGCCGGCAACGGCTCCGGTTCCAAATGAAGCGCCATGCCTGTCCGGCTAAATACAAGCAGCGAGTCGAGCATGTCGGTCATGCCCTGCACCCCGGCGCGGACATCCTCAAGCAACTCCTCGCGCTCTTCGCCAGGGATGTTCGGGTTTGCAAGAAACTCGGCGTTGGCGTAAATGGCGGAAAGATAATGGCGCAGATCGTGAGAGACCGAGCTGGCCATTTGGCCGATCGTCGACATGCGTTCGGCCGCCAGCAGATCCTTTTGCGTCTTCTGCATCTGGCTCCGCATCCGGTCGAATGCGCGGCTGAGTTCCCGCACCTCTTTCGCGCCATCTTCGCGAATCCCGAGGGAGAAATCTCCCCCGCTGAGCGCGCGCGTGGCAGCTACCAGCGATTCCAGCGGTTGCGTAACAGTGCGAGTGATTGAAGCGGCCAGCGCCACGCCTAACAAAGCCGCAAGAACGCCAAGGACAATCACCATCTGGTTCAGCTTGGCCAGAATCTGTTCTTCCTCCTCGAACGACTTGAATACGACCAGTTGAATTGCGTCGCTGGCCGGAGTCTCCGGTTGCAATTGCACGGATGAAGCCAGGTACCGTTCGCCGCCGAGCTGCATCTCCTCGCTTTCAATGGGCCGGCGCAGCAGTGCGCCCTGGCTTGAAGCCAGTTCCTGCCGCAGAGCTTGCGGCAGGGTTCCGGCCACAATCCTGCCATCCACGACAAACTCGACATCCGCCGCCGCCGCCTCGCTTACTTCTCGCGCAACCTTTTCGTCCAGGGCATAACCGATGGTCACATAGCCAAGCCCGGTCCTCTGTTCGCCGGAACCGAAGATAACCGCGCGAGAGCATATCTCATAGAGCCGGCCGTCGGATACAAACAAGCGCGGCACTTCAGGGGGGTCGATCGACTCGCGGAGCGCGGATTCCACGCTTTGGCGCGTCAGCGGCGAGCCGCTATTGTAGTAGGCTTCCAGAGATCCCTCTGGACTTTGCAAGGAAAAGAAATCGTTGCCGCTCAGGGTCCAAAACTCCGCGCCGGCATCGGCAATCGTCCGCGAGTCGGAGGTGGTCATCAGGGCTTTCAGGCTGGGTAACTCCGACAACAGCGAAGACTCGCGCAAGAGCAATTGCTGCCTTTGCTGCCGCAAGTTATGGAAAGTCTGCAGGGAATGCCGCATGTCCAGCTCGAGATTGCCGCGCACCTGGCGCTCGACAGTCATCCGCACCATTACCAGAAAGATAACGGTCATGGTCAAGACAAGCGCCGCCAGCGATAAAAGGAGCATCGTGCGCATTTGCCATGAACGCATCATCGAAGGAACTCCGTCGCCCGGTCTTCCCCGCCCCGCGGCATCTCGTTCTCCTACCTGTGGAACCGATGGGTTGGCTCGGGAACCAGTGCGGGGCCCGCTTGCCCCTCGCGCACAAATTTATATCCCGCGCCATGCACGGTAAGAAAATGGCGCGGCTGGGCCGGATCGCGCTCCAGCTTCTGGCGCAGCTTCAGTATCTGGTTGTCCACCGTTCGCGTATTCGGATAGGAATCGTATCCCCAGACATCGTTCAACAACTCTCCGCGCGTCAAAACCCGCCCTGCATTCTCCACGAAGTAGCGCAGCAGTTTGAACTCGTGGGCAGTGAGCGTGACAACAGAGCCATCGCGGCGAACCTCCATTTTGGCCGCATCGATGGCGATCTCCTCGAATTGAATCAGCTTTGCGGAGCCTGACTTCGCCGACCGCCGGATCGCGGCCTCAACGCGCGCCAGCAGCTCTCTCGGGCTGAAAGGCTTGGTGACGTAGTCGTCCGCGCCCAATTCGAGCAAAAGAACCTTGTCGGCCACTTCGCTGACCGCGCTCAGAATGATCACCGGCGTCTCCGGCTGGCCTTCTTTCATTAGCCGGCAGAGGTCGCGTCCGTTGATGCCCGGCAACATCAGGTCGAGCACCACCGCGGCTGGCCTGACCGTGCGGCTGGCTGCCAATCCGGCCTGTCCGTCCGCTGCTATCTGGATGTTATACCCTTCGGAGGCAAAAAGCCGCGTCAGCGCCTTTTGGATTCTGGGATCGTCCTCAACCACAAGAATGGTCTTCATCATGCCTTCCATCTTCTATGGGATGCGCTCGCTCTTCTTTATGTTACATATTTTCCCTGCCGGCGAAAGCTCCGCCTGCCGCGCCTTCATCCCGGCAACATAGGTTGCATATCCCGCTCCCGGCTCAGTTGAAGAATATCGTGCCTGACATTCCCCGCCTCTCTGGGCATTGCGAAGTTACAAAGAAATGACAATTGCCAGATATACCCATTGCAAGTTTTCAATCCGAGGACGCTACTATCGGAATTCGCGGGAGCAATTTGGCCCGGGGAAAAGCGAGGTGAGTCCAAAGACATCGTCGGCAGCTTCGATTCAGGGTTCTTTCTCAGGCAGCAACGCGTCACCGTGTGTTTGTGCCATGAAATTCAAGTGCCCGGTTGTTCATTGAGCAGACGATCCACAGCCTCGGCCAACGATGCAAAGCGCAAATCGGCCAGGCTGCCAGCAGTCTGCGAACCGGGCTTCTGGCGTCCGGGGTCGCCGCCGATGAAGACGGTCAACATTCCCAGCCGGCGGCCAAACTCAACGTCCGTGAGCGAATCGCCGATCATGGCGCTGCTCTCGGCGGTAATCTCAGGGAATTCGGCGGCGGCCTGCTCATAAAGCCCCGGCAGAGGTTTACGGCAGTTGCACTGGCCCAGGTCGTGAGGGCAGAAGTAGAAGCCGTCCACATAAGCGCCAAGGCCCTTCAAGAGGTTTTGGAATGAGGAATGGATGATGTCCACATCTGCCGCGGTGCAAAGGCCCAGGGCAACGCATCGCTGGTTTGAGACAACGATCACCCGCAACCCCGCACGGTTGATCCGTGCCAGAGATTCGGCCACGCCGGGGAGCAGGTTGAATTCGCTCCAGGAAGTGACATAACACCCCTCCGGCATCTTTTCGTTCAAGACGCCGTCGCGGTCAAGGAACACCGCGGTCAAGGATCGCGGTCCAGATTTGAAAGCGGAATTGGCCACTCGGCCATGATAACAACAACCAAACTCGCCTGGCTTGTCGAACGGCCAGAGGGCAAACCGTCCGGCGGCAAAGGAAAGGAACTTATGTCCAGCGCGCCCAATTCGGCCAGCATCTTTGGCAATGCCATTGTGGAGCATCTGGAAGTCGTGCGCCAGTTGAAAGAGCAGCAGGGCGTGCTGCAAGCGATCGCCATGGCAATGACCGCAACTTTGTTGGCCAGAGGCAAGATTTTGTGGTGCGGCAACGGTGGCAGCGCGGCCGATTCGCAGCATCTGGCGGCGGAGATTGTGGGGCGGTTCCGGCGTGAGCGCTGCGGGCTGGCCTCGCTGGCCCTTACCGCGGACACTTCGATCTTGACCTCGGTGGCCAACGACTACGGCTTCGATACTGTCTTTTCGCGCCAGGTGGAGGCATTGGGCGCGCCCGGCGATCTGCTGGTTGGCATCTCCACCTCAGGCAAGAGCCGCAATGTGCTTGCCGCCCTGGAGACGGCACGCTCACAGGGTATGGTGACGGTGGCTTTTACCGGCGCGGGCGGAGGCAAAATGGCCGTGCTGGCCGACCATCTCTTCGCCGTCGCCTCCAGTGAGACCGCGCGCATCCAGGAGGCGCACATGCTCGCCGGGCACATGCTGTGCGACTGGATTGAGTTGGATTGGGTTCACGCGCAATCCGCGGCCAAAGCGTTTTCACAAGCGCCGCAATTTGAGAGCAGCCAGCTGGATCGAGCGCGTCCCCTGGCGACTGCGCCGCTCATCGACATTTACAACTCCACAGGATTTCCCAAGATGGCTTAGGCAAACCGAGGAAATGCATTGATCGAGCAACTGCATGAAGCAATGCACGAAATCGAGCACGAGTGGTCGGCCAAGCGCCTGCTGGTCGTGGGCGACCTGATGCTCGACAAATATATCTGGGGCGAGGTGGCGCGCATCTCGCCCGAGGCTCCGGTGCCCGTGGTGCGCGCCATTCGGCAAAGCGAGCAGCCCGGCGGCGCAGCCAACGTCGCCATGAACCTTGCTCGCCTGGGCGCGCGGGTCGCAGTCGCCGGCTTTACCGGAGGCGACGAGAACGAGATGATGCTAGACGCGGCTCTGCGCGCAAACGGAATATCGCCGGAATTCGTGATCGGCGAGGGCTTTCCCACTATCGCCAAGCTGCGAATTCTCGGCGGGAGTCAGCAGATGCTGCGCCTGGACAGCGAGAGACTCGAGGCACGCGCCCAAGGAGACTACGACTGCCTGATCGAGCGTGTGCTCAAGCTGTTGCCCGGCAGCCATGCCGTCGTGCTTTCCGATTACGCCAAGGGCGCGCTCACCGCCGAAGTCTGCCAGAAAGTCATTCGGGCCGCGCGCGAGTTGAAGATTCCGGTGCTCGTAGACCCTAAAAACGCCGACTTTTCCCGCTACCGGGGCGCAACGACGATCTGCCCCAACCGGGGTGAACTCGCCTTGGCTTTGCAAAAGGACGCGCACGACCTTGAAGCCCTGCTTGCGGCGGCAGAACCCCTGGCGCGTGCCTTGGATATTGAATTCCTCACCGCGACTCTGAGCGAGAAGGGCATCGCGCTGGTGCGCCCCGGCAGCCGCTTCCTGGCGCCTGCGGTGGCGCGGGAGATCTTCGACGTCTCCGGCGCGGGCGATACCGTTATCGCCGTTCTGGCCCTCTGCCTGGCCTCCCGGATCAAGCCGGAAACCGCCGTGCAACTGGCCAATGTGGCCGCCGGCATTGTGGTTGGCAAGGCGGGAACGGCGCCGGTCGAGAAGCATGAGTTGCTGGCTGCACTCGCTCCGCGGATCGACATTCTTGCCGAGGATAAGGTCTTGACCCTGCCGGCGCTGGTTAGCCGCGTGGCGCAGTGGAGGGCGCGCGGCGAGCGAGTAGTCTTCACCAACGGCTGCTTCGATCTGCTGCATGTCGGCCACATCGCGCTGCTGCAACAGGCGCGGCGCTTCGGCGACCGCCTGATCGTGGCCATCAACAGCGACGCGTCCGTGACTGAATTGAAGGGTCCCAGCCGCCCCATCGTGGGTGAGCGCGAACGAGCCCGTGTGCTGGCCGCGCTGGCCGCCGTCGACTCCGTGGTGGTCTTTGCGGAGCCAACGCCCCTGGAATCGATTATGGCCACCCAGCCAGACGTGATCGTCAAGGGCGGCGACTACGATGCGGATGCGGTGGCCGGCGCGCGCGAAGCGCGGGCATGGGGCGGACTGGTCAAGATCGTGCCCCTCGTTGAAGGCTGCTCCACCACCCGGCTTGTTGAGAGGGGCGCCGATCGGTTTGCGTGGGCATAGCAAACCATCCGCGGCAATGGAGCCGCCTCCATCGATCTAAGCGATACCAAGGCTCCGACCTTTCCGATCGATCGTGTGCCGCTCAACCGATCGGGTCTTGCGGCTACAGAATCTCAATCTCCGCCCATCAATGCCCCGCGTTCGACTCAATCTGGTACGTCCCATAGTCGATCGTGAACACGGCTGTTCCGCCGATCCGCACCTTGGTCTCGCTCCGGTTCCGCTCCGGCAGCCAGAAATCGCCGGTCTTCGCAAAGCTCTGCTGGATCAGCGTCCGCGAAATCCAGAACGAAGGGTTCCTGGCTGGCGTCGCCTCGATCTTCACCAACGCAAAATCCGCCGCATCCACCCAGATTTTGCCCCGATAGAGAAACTTGCTCTCGACCAGCGGCTCAACATCCAGAACATACGCTGGCCGCCCGCCCAGGCTCTCGCTCCCAACCAGATGAAACCGGTAATTGGCCGCCGTCAGGGCCGTCGCCCCTGTGTCCCGCGAGGCTTCCTTTTCGCTCTCCACCGCACGCTTCAGCACCTTTTCGCACAGGAACTTCGATCCGCTCTGCGAGACGATCCGGAACGTCCTTCCCGTAGCAGGATCATAGTTGTATTCAACCTCCATGCTGCCTTCGATCAGGGCGGAAAATCCCCGGTACTCCACTCGGTAGCGGCGCAGCGATTTCAAATGTTTCAGCCCTGCCATCCGCGCCTGATTATGGAGTTGCATCTCGTCCACTATCTGCGCGGAACTCAGCGGCACGGCCGAAGCCGTTTCGGCATGAGCCAACCGGCTTCCGCTCGCCATCACAACGAAGGCGACCGCCAGCAACAGGCCTCTGTATTGATCGAAAGACATGAGGGCATCATAGCCCGGCTGACGGTTCCACAGCCAATCGACTTTGCCGCTAGAGCGCAAGGCCACAACAAGGGCGCGATCCGCATCGCAGGCGTTTTAGCCCACTGCACTCCAGGCCATCTCCACGCCGGTCGCATCTTCTTCGGTCACGTGAAAGCCCAGCCTTTCATAAAGCCGCCGCGCGGGATTCTCCGGCCTGACTCGCAGCGCCAGCCTCCCGGCAGCCCCGCTACATTCGCGCATGAGGTTCATCAGCGCCCAGCCTCCCAGGCGCCTGCCGCGATAGGCGGCCAGAACGGCAATATCCGCAATCCGCCAGCAATCCGGCCGCTGATCCACCAGCAGCCGGCCCACCGGCAGTGCGTCTTGCCCAGCGCCCTTCAGGCAGAGGATCGAATCCACCGCGCACGGATATTCGGCCGAGTAAGTCGCTTGGCGTCCTCGATACTGCATCGCACCAGCGTCCGCCAGAGCTCCTCATTTGCTAGCAACTGAGAGAGCTGCTCATGCGACTCGGCAAAGAGCCGAAACAGAAACTCCGCATCTTCCGGCTCTGCCGGCCGCAGCAGGCAGGCCGCCGTTCCGATCTGCGTGGCCGGCATAGTTCTTTCCTTTTCAAACTGGGCAAGCTGCCGGCGGCCAAGGCCGCCGGCAGCAGGAGAGTTAGCTGCGCGACGGGAAGATTCCGACCAGCGCAATGATGAAGTTCACAGTCAGGTAAGGTTGCAGGTTAGCATGGGACTGGTTGCCGCCCGCCAGCGAGACGGCGTTGCCCGCCAGATTGCCGGTCGGGGCTGCCCCCGTATAGTCGTAGGCAATCACCGGGGTTCTGCCGCCTGAATTGCCTACCGCCAGATACCCGTTTGTGGGGTCGGAGTTGGGACCGTTCTGATTGTTCACGCCGATCAGATGGTTGTGCGAAGGCATCTGGCTCGACAGTAGCGTCACGTTCTCGGAACCTCCAACCTGGCCGATCACGTACGGCGACAAGCCGGCTCCATTGCCCTGATTCACGGGAACACGCCCTTGCAGGTCTGGCAGTTGGAAAGTCGTCGTGCCGTTGCCGCCATAGGTCGTGCCCAACAGCGCAAACAGCGCGGAGTATTGTGAAATCGCCAGGGTCTGCCCTTGGCACAGAGCCCAGCCCACGGGTGCAAAATTGAACCCAGTCATCCGAATTTCGCCCAGAAATGGATCCATCTCTTTTCTCCTTTTCGCATTTCGTTCGTGATCCTGCGTTAGCAACTTTCCCGCGAGATGGTCTCCTCGCGGCAACCGACCTCCACAGCGCAGTCGTTTTCTCATGCCTCGGCCTTGCGAAACTTTGCGCGGAGGAAATAGCTACTATGGCCCGCTGCGGACCATCTCCTGCAATGAGAAGTCACAGCCACGGATTCATGCGGGGCTATGCCGTCAGCGCGGGGAAGCCGTGCACTGAAGACCGGGGCGCAACACTCCTCGGTCCTTTCACCGAAAAGGATTGGCTCCCGCCGCCGTCCTCTGTGTTGTTTTGAACGGGCCTCGAATCAGCAGACTATTAAGTGACACACATCACATTACGTGACGACACATTTTAGTAATACATTTTCTCCACACGAAAAGGCAAGTGTTTTTTAGTGAATGAACCGAAGGCTGGCAGGATTTGCCTCTGCGCCCCAAAGATTGCCCCTCGGCGATGGGTTACCCCGCCCGAGAAGGCCAACCGCAATCCCAACGCGCTCCCGTCGCCGCGGGAGCCGGTGCTCGCCGGACCAAGCCGGTCGTCTGGGATATCGCGACACGCCAGCCGGAAGTCTCAATGGCCGAATCGTGTCACTGCTCTTATTGAACCGGCTCCGTCAAAATCGCCGCCTGCACCGTCTGTTGAAACGCTTTCCAGGAGCAGACCCCGTCGCCCCGGCCGCAGCCGGGAACAAAGACCGGCGCGCGCTCAGGAGGATTACTGAGGCTGAGCGGAGCGGAATTGCGCATCTGGTCGAGGGTCTGCGCCGTGTAGTAGGTGCGCACCGAAGACTCCCCTGTGCCGCGGCTCTTCCACAGTTCAAAGACCAGCGCCCCTCCCGGCGGCGTATCGTCGCGACGGCCGTCGATGAGCCAGTTCAGATCCAGCGCGCCGGCGATGTTGGCCAGATTTGTGTCGTGGCCGACCACAATCAGCAGCCGGTCGCCCGGCTTCGAGAGGGCTCCCGTCAGCGGCTGCCCGCCAGCCGCTTGCGCCATCGACTGAACGATGTGGAAGAGCAGGTTCGAGGATTGCAAGCGGGCTATATACCGGGGGCGCGCCGAAATGTCTTCGCTGGCGGTGTGCAGTTGTATCAGCTCGCGCAGCGTATCGAGATTGACCCGTCCCCAGCCCACCTGGGCAGCATCCATTCCTTCGGTGTATTCGAGCAGCAGGTTCTCGGCCATCGTCGAAGCCAGGCTGAGCGGAGTGTGCAACGCAACCAGGTGATCGCCCTGTCCCGGCCCGATGGAAGAGGGAAGATCGAAGAGGGATGGCAGCTTCGGTCCGGCCGCGCCCGCGCAGGTTGCGCCGGGATTGCAGCCGCTCAATACCTCTTCCAGCACTTCGAGTTGCGGACGATACGCCTCAACCAATCCCTGCCGATTGCCGCCGATGCGGCCGGAGATTGCCGCTGTCGCCAGCAAGCGATCCCCATGGCCGTCTCCCGCGCCCATGGAATGAAAGAGCGGATCGTGCGTTCCCTCCGGAAGAGCCTGCACATCGAGCGCGCAGCCCGGCGCAAGGCCCGCGGCGAGCGCCTTGCCGGTCTCGCGCGTGCGCTGGTCCGAGTCGGCAACGATGCTGATCTGCGCCGCATCCGCGCAGCCGCTCGGCGCGAGCAGCCCTTGCGCGGCCAGTTGTTCGCGGTCATAAGCGCCGAAGAGCGTCATCAGCTTGAAGCCGTGCTCCGTCAGGTAGCCCGCGGGGACGCTCCACGCTGGCCACGGCTGGCGCGAATACTGATTCAGTTGATCGAGCTTGCCCGTCGGCGAACGCACTCCATGACGGCTGACGATCGCCACAAACTTCAGTTCCTCATCCTTCGCGGCGCCGCTCTGTGCCGTCTGGCTTGAACCTTGCGCGGCGACAGCCGGCGCCGCGCTCGCTGGAGACGCCGGAACCGTTGCATAGGCGCGAATCTCCGCCGCATGATCGCCCGCTCCAGGCACACCGACATACAGCAGATTCCGCGCCGCGACAAACAAGGCCGTCTTGGCTCCGGAGGCCGTATGCAGCACTTCCAGCGGACGCAGACTGTTCGCTTCAACCTGGTACGAGTCCACCTCGCCCGCGCCGCTGATCGCATACACGCGGCGCAACGCGGCATCGTAAAAGAGATCGTCGATCCCGCCAGCGGCCGGCTGGCTCGCAACTTCCTTGCCGGTTGCGGCGTCCAGAGCAATCACCGTTCCCGGAGTCCGGCAGGCAACGAAGAGCAGCCGGTGTTCGCTATCGTAGGCCAGCGGCACATTGTCGGCGGCCTTGGTCAGCTTCCAGTGCGCGCCGATTGTTTTTGTTGCCGTGTCGATCACCGCAACCTCGCCCGAATCCGCGACATTGACAAAGACGCGCCCTCCCCTCGCATCGATGTCGAGCGCCTCTGGATGCGTTGCCACTGCAAGGCTGGCAACCAGGCTGAAGTGCTCAGTGTCCACCACGGCGACTTTGGCTGGATTCGCCGCATCACCCGTGCCATGGCCAACAAAGAGCAAGCGATGGGCCTCGTCGTAGACCATGTCGTCGGCATCGTCGAAGAGCTTGATCTTTCCCGCAAGGGCGAGAGGCGAACCCTTGTAGACTCTCAGTTCGTCCAGCGAACCATCGGCGACATAGAGGCTGCCGGTTGCCGCTACCCATGCAAGACCATGCGGTTTGCCGAGGCCGGTGATGCTTTGCTGGACCTTGTCCGTCTTCAGGTCGATCACTTCAACGGAGTGATTGCCTGTTGCGGCGATGAACAGGCGGTTGCCCGATTCGTCGAAGGCAAGGTGATCGAACTTGCCGGAGACGCCCGGCAATACGATGGTCCGTTGCAGCGTGAAGGTTGGCTTCGGCTGCGCGTTTGCCGAAGATCCGCAGATTGCGATAAACGCAAGAAGTATCCCGAATTTTTTCATGAATTCTTTCTCTGGCCGCCGCGCTCCTGAGTGCGCGGCGGCCTTTTCTGGATCGGTTGGGGCAAAGGATGGTTGATGGCTCGCACATCGTGGACGAATCGGCGTTAAGCCTTGAATCGGCCCACTTCTGGCCGATTATTCATGGCGCTGTGTCCACCGTACACCGCCAGAATACGTCGGCTTGTAATACTCGCGCTGTACCATATACTGCGGGCTTCCGTTGTAGAAACCGAAGACCGCGTTGTTCATGTTTTCTCCGATCGCCTCCGCCGTGAATCCCTTGCCAAGATAGTACGTCGCCTTGGCATCGACTTGCGTATGCGCATAGAAGTAGTTGTCGCCATTCGGGCCCGTGAGTCCGTACGGAACCGCCGCAGGGCCCGTGCTCTGGTACTGGTACGCATAGATATTTGCCCCATTGTGCGAGATACCCATCGTGACCAGCGCGCGCTTTGTCGTAAAGGCGGGGCCGATATTCCAGGATAATGGCGCCTGCCCCACCAGGGCGGGGGTGTCGGTGCGGTTGGTGAGGTTGTAGTTCTTTGACGAGGTGTAGGTGATGTTCGCATCGATCCGGGCGCCCGACAAAACTCCCGGCAGATACGTCATGTGTTGCTGATAAGCGAATTCGACGCCCTGCACATTTGCATGGTCCCCATTGACCTCCTGCAAGACGTTATCCCCGGCATACGCTTGCGACAACGGAGAGCCGGTTGCCGGGATAATCGACTGCTGGCTGAAGATCGGCTTGCTGAGCGCCTTGTAGAAGTAACCCGCCTGGATCATGCCTACCGACGGAAGATATCTCTGGTAAAGAACGTCGTAATCGTTGGCATGTTCCGCCACCAGCGCGGTGTTGCCAATGTTGACGGCATAAGGCGTTGCCGATTGGTCAACCGTGATGTAAGGAACCAGTTGATAGGGGTCCGGCCGCGAAATGCCGCGCCCGTACACCGCGCGCAGCTCCGAGTTCCTGTCGAGCGTGTAGCGAAGCTGCACGCTCGGCAAGGGATTCACATACGATCCGCTTCCATGCTGCGGCGTTGTGGAGATGTAGTTGCCATTCGCATCGTTGATCACGAGATAGCCGGTGTCGGAGGTATTCGTGGCTTCGAGGCGCAGGCCGGTCTGCAAGTGGATCCGGTTGCCCAGTTGCAGCGTGTTCATGATGTAGCCAGACGCAACCCGCTCCTGCAAGTTGTAGTTCGCGGCGTCCGACTGCAAGTGGGTCGTCCCCTCATCCAGTGTGTAAGACCCGGGATTAGCGGCAAGATCGCCCGTCAGCAGCGAGAAACTCGTTACCGGACCCAGATAATAGCTTCCACCATAAAAATGATGATTTGTGAATGTGCCAAGGTAAGGGGTAAGCCCCGGGCCATTGTTCGAATCGTATTCCGGCGAATACGCATCCTGCCCCTTATGCTCGTTGCGGATTTGCCCGCCAAATTCCAAGGTCGATGCGTGCGTTCCCAGATGGTAGTTGATTCCCATCGAGCCGCTGGCCTGTAGATTGAGCTGAGTCGCCTGTCCAAACGTCAGGTCGATGGTTTGCAATGAATAGTTGTCGGGATCGAAGACCGGATTTCCCGCTACATCGCAAGTGAATTGGGGCCGATACTCGCTGGGGCCCGCGGCATACGCGCAATCCTTGCCCGCCGAACCACCAAAAGCAGCGCCCGGATTTCCCGCAGCCCCGCCGAAGCGCGAATGGGAAGCGGCAATCTGATACTTAAGGAAGGAATGATTGAAGACGTGGTTGCCTCCCAGGGCCAGATCGGCGATTTGCAGGTTAGGCCGCCGAACGCTGGTGTGGTACTTATCTTTGCCGCCCGCTTTCAACTGATAAGCATACTTCTGCCCATAGTCCCGGAAGTTGGAAAACAGTCCGTGAGCATACAAATCGGAGCCCTCATTCAGCTTGTAATCGAGGGCGCCGGCCATGCCGTAACGGGTGCGGTCGTACAGATATTGCTGCACGTAAAGCTTGTCGAAGGTTATGTTTCCATTGCCGTCCAGATCTGGCACCGGCTCTACATCGTCGATGCCGCGGCCGTTGTAATCGTAGCTGTAGCCCAGCATCACGCCCCAGCGCTTGTCCGGCCCAAAGCGCATTCCCGCCGACGAGTCGATCAGGAAAGCCTTCCGTCCATTGTCGATCGGCGTATATCCATCCTGGCTTTCGAAAGTGAGCGTTGGCCGATCCGAGGTCGCTTGCTTGATGCGCAGATCGACCGAACCTCCGATTGCGTCGCCGTCCTGGTTCGCCGAGAGCGTCTTGTTGATGGCCACCGATCCGACAAGATCCGCTGGAATTGTATCGAGGTCCACTTGCCGAACCTCCGGATCGGGTCCGGGCACAATCACTCCATCGATGGTCGTATTGCTCAGCCTCGGCTCCGTTCCCCTGATCTGAACATACTGTCCTTCGCCCTCGTTGCGCTGTAGCGTGACGCCCGGCATTCTGCCCACCGCGTCCGCGATGTTCGCATTGGGAAGGCTCTGGATCTGCACATCGGTTTGAACATTCAGAATGTTCTCCGATGTGCGCGTCTCGTTGATTTCGGCAACATCGCCCTCCAGGTTCGCGCTCACCACAACCTGCTGATTCGCCGCACCTACGGTCATCGTTATATCCAGCGGCGTTGCCTTGCCAGCGGCGACCACAACAGTCGTTTCGGAGGTATTAAATCCGACGTAGGAGATCGTCGCAGTATACGTCCCCGGCTTGACATCTTGAATCGTGAAGTTGCCTTGTGCATCGGACGCGACTGTCGTTATTGTCGGCTTCAGCACAATCCGCGCGCCTTGCAGCACTGCGCCCGATGTGTCCTTTACGGTTCCGCTGATGCTGCCGGTTGCTTCGGTAGAGTTCTTCTCGCTTGATGGGCCGCTTGTCCCGGCGCTTCCGGCTGCGCCAGTGGCGGCGCTTGTTCGGGGCGAGACGAAAAGAACAGCGAGGAGGAGCGATAGCATGAGGGCCTTGGTTGACATGAGTCTCCTTTGACAGCCAGAGGTATCTCCCTGCAATGTGAGGTCTTCCCTGGCTGGCTATATGCAGCACTCTAGGCCGCGATGTTAAAAGTCCGTTAACGATCCCGTGAAAACTTCCTAAGATTGGCGCGTATCTCTCCGCGATTATGAATCTGTGATGAATTCGGTCTGCCGCCGCGTCTTGCGCAGCCGCTTCGGGCTTACGCTAAGAGATACGGTACCAATGCGGATACTCATCGTCGAAGACGAGGCGCGAATGTCGGAGTTGTTGCGCAAGGGACTCTACGAGCATGGCTTTACCGTGATGACAGCGGCCGATGGCGAGGCGGGGCTGGACGTTGCCACGACGCACGACTTCGACGCGATTGTGCTGGATATCGGCCTGCCAAAGCTGGATGGGTATCAACTGATGCAGTCCTTGCGGGCAAAGGCGCGCATGACTCCTGTGCTGATGTTGACCGCTCGCGACACCGAGGAAGAGATCATTCGCGGCCTCGATCTGGGCGCGGACGATTACCTGACCAAGCCGTTTTCGTTCCCCGAGTTGGTGGCGCGCTTGCAGTCCATCACGCGGCCTCGCCGCGAAGAAGGCGACGGCTCCATCCAGGCAGGCGATGTTATTCTCCATCCGCTCCGGCACTCGGCCACTCGCGGCAATCAGAGCATCGACCTCACCCGTCTTGAGTTCCTGCTGCTCACATGCCTCGTGCGCCACGCCGGCCAGTGCGTGCCCCGCAAGTCGCTGATCGAGTTCGTCTGGGGCGCGGATCATCCCGTCGGACCAACTGCTCTGGAAGTTCTGGTCAACTCCCTGCGCGCCCGGATCGACGCGCCGTTTCGCGACAAGCTGATCGCCACCGTGCGCGGCTCGGGCTATCTCTTCAAGAGCGATACTTCCGCGCCGGAAAGGAAACCTCAATGAAGGCTCTGCCCATCCGTGTGCGGCTGACGCTCTGGTATTTTGCCATCTTCGCATCGGCCGCGGCATTGTTGAGTTTGGCGAGTTGGTGGATGCTGCGCCGCAGCGTCGATGCCGCCGAGTATCACGAGTTGCAGGAGCGCGCCGACGACGTGCGCGAGATTCTTAGCCATGAAGACCCCGCGCGCAGCCTCGATCTGCTCAGCGCCGACTTTGCCGCAATCTATAACTTCAAAGACGACGGCAAGTATCTTCAAGTTCGCGACGAAGATGGCCGCTGGATCTTCCGCTCCAAGCGCATGATCGCGCTGAACCCCGACCTGCCGGCTCCGAATAACATTCCCAAGGCCGGAGTGATTACGGAGTTCCAACAGGGTATGCACCGCGTGCGCATTCTCGACTATCCCATCGTCGCAGGGGGCAAGCGATATTCGGTCCAGACGGGCATCGCGATGAATAAGCCGCTGGCTCTGCTGGCCAGCTTCCGCGCCGGACTGCTGCTCATCACGCCGCTGGTGATTCTGCTGGCCGCGGCCGGCGGGCACTTGATGAGCCGCAAGGCGCTCAATCCCGTGGCGGCGCTGGCCGCCCAGGCCCGCCGCATCAACGATCGCAATCTCGATATGCGGCTGCCGGTCTCCGGCGCAAAGGACGAGATCTCCGACCTCTCCCAAACCCTGAACCAGATGCTGGAGCGCATCGACAAGGCGTTCGCCAGCGTGCGCGCCTTCACCGGCAACGCCTCGCATGAATTGCGCACGCCAATCTCGCTGATGCGCACCGAGATTGAAGTGGCCCTCTATCGTCCGCGCGATGCCGGGGAATATCGCGAAACCCTGATGCGGCTCAATGAAGAGGCTGTGCGCATGACCAATCTGGTGGAAAACCTGTTGTCACTGGCTCGCGCCGACGGCGGCGCCGAAACCATGAGCCTGGATCCCATCGACTTACGCAGTCTTTTCCAAGGCGTTGAGCGAACCTGGACCACCGCGATGGAGCGCGCCATGCTCGACTTTCGCGTCGAGATCCACAGCGACGCCCTGATGCTGCTGGGCGATGCCAATGGCGTCCAGAGGTTGTTGAGTATTCTCTTGGAGAATGCCGCAAAATACACCCCTCCGGGTGGATTGGTTATCTTGAGCGCCATGCGCATCGATGCCCGCGTACTTCTCTCCGTCCGCGACACCGGCCTCGGTATCTCCGCCGAAGACATGCCGCGCATCTTTGACCGCTTCTACCGGGGAGCGCAGACAGACACCCTGGCTCCGCGCGGCTCGGGCCTGGGCCTGGCATTGGCTAAATGGATTGCCGAACGGCACGGAACACAATTGACCGCCGAAAGCCAGCCCGGAAAGGGGAGCTGCTTTTGCTTCTCGCTCGATGGAGCCGCTCCCGCATCTTTAGCCCGCAACGCATCCAGCGTTTTTCACGACTCTTCGGAAACAGTCGCCGCGGTGTAGCGCCTGTGTAGCCACGCGCAACGCGAGGGCTGCGCGGTTCTTGGTTGGACGGGTTCGTGAGGATAGGACCTGACCGCCGCCGATCTTTGGGTCTGGGCATAGCCTCAACCATGAGCAGAAGGCGGCGGCCGCCGGGAATCGATCGAGATTCGGACCGATTTCGGTGAGCAGCATTTGCGCGGTCAAGGAGTTGACGCCAGGGATCTCAGTCAGGTCCACACCAAAAGCTCGATCGATATCCTCGCGCAATCGCGGTGGTTCATTCCTCCAGGGAGTCTTGCGCGCGCGGCGTTCGGTTCGATCACGGGCAGGCTGACAGCCTTGCTGCACTGCTTGGACATGACATCTCCTTGTCTGCCCCGCAGCGCCGGCCTGAGCCGTGCAAAAAGGTAGTCTCCCAAACGAGATCGCCGGCCTCCCGACAACAAGCAAGAACGTCATCACTGTAATGAGCACGGAGCCCAGAACCACACTGCCGGACGAGCTTGGAAAGGCATCGGTGAGCCAGCGGCCTTAACTGCCAACACTCGGGACTTTACCAGCTTCAATGCGGCTCATGCCCTTTGTTCCTTGCCTTATTGTCGAGATTATCGGTCTGGTACCCAACTGCCGGAGGATATTTACTTTCAAAACTGTGCAGATTAATCCATCGCCGCATCGGGAAACGGGCCTGAAGAATTGAAGAATCCCCATGTCATTCCTGAGCGAAACGCAATTCCAGAGAAAACCGGCGATATGCGCAAAAAACGCACGCTCTTCCCCGGAATGTGAGAAATGACCCTCCGGACAACCGGATTTCTCGCCAAAAAATGGGCATTTTGGCCGGGAAATGAGGGTATTTTGGCCCAAAAGCGAGACATTCTGAACGCAAAGCGCTCTTTTCTTCGCCGCAGCGCAAGCGGAAGATTGGAATCTGGCCGATCCTCCAGCCGCTGCCGCGCATGAGTGCTTGCAACAGCATCGGTGTGGAATAATCTGCCGGTGAGCCTTGCCTCCCATCACGACTGGTTTCTGGTGGCCTGCGCCGCTGGAACGGTGCTGTTGCTGCTGTTGCTCATCGCGAGAGTCCGGCTGCATCCGGCGCTGGCGCTGGCCGTGGCGGCTCTCACGCTGGGCGTCGCCTCGGGAATGTCGCTCAAGCAGGTTCCGATTTCCTTCGCCGGCGGCGTGGGCAACCTGATGGGCCACATCGCCATTGTGCTCGGCCTCGGCGCTGTGCTGGGCCGTCTGCTGGCCGCCTCCGGCGGGGCTGCCTCACTTGGCAAGGTTCTCGTTGAGGGCTGCCGTGCGCAGCACTTGCCGTGGGCGCTGTTGGGGCTGGGCGTCCTGGTGGGGATGCCTGTGTTTTTCGAAGTGGGCCTGGTGCTGCTGATGCCCATCGTGGCCGAGGTTGCGCGGCGCAGCGGGCGGCCTGCGATCCTGGTGGGGCTGCCGCTGCTGGCCGGGCTCTCGATCGTTCATGGAACGCTGCCGCCGCATCCGGCGGCGATGCTGGCGGCCACGCAGTACCACGCCGATCTGGGCCACACCATCTTGTTTGGCCTGGCCGCCGGACTGCCCGCCGCCGCGCTGGCCGGGCCGGGTCTGAGCTGGCTGCTGCTGCGCCGCTGGGAAAAACGCAAGGCTAGGGGCGCGCCGGTCTCCGCCGAAGAGGCGACTCCGCTCTTTGCGCCGACAGAGGCCGAGGACGAACTGACTGAGCAACGGGCGGAGGCTGTGCAAGCTTCTCCAGAGCCGAATCCGGAACCGAGTCCGGATGCGGGCGCGGAGCCGATTCCCGCCCCGGCTGGTCCACTTCGGGCGGCGGCGGCGATTCTGCTGCCGGTCGCGCTGATCTTCCTGGGCAGTTGGGCCGACGCGCTGGTCGCGCCGGGGTGCGTCGCGAATCAGATTCTCCACTTCGTTGGCAGCGCCGACGTCGCTTTGCTGATTGCGGTCCTGGCCTCGCTGCTGACGCTGGGCGGGCGGATTCAGACTGGGCGGCATCACGGCAGCGAACTGGTGAGAAAGCTGACTGCGGAGTCCTTTGAACCGATTGCGCAGGTGCTGATGATTCTCGCCGCCGCCGGGGGGCTGAGCGGGATTCTGCGCGATTCGGGAGCCGCGCAGGCCACGGTCGATCTGGCGCTGGGCGCGCACATGCCGCCGCTGGTGCTGGCCTGGCTCTTAGCCGCGGTCGTCCGCGTCTCGATGGGATCGGCGACGGTGGCCATGGCCGTCGCCTCGGCGGTGCTTGCGCCGATGGCCGGACACGTTGGGGTGCGGCCGGAGTTGCTGGTGCTCGCTACCGGGACCGGCTCGCTGATTCTCTCGCACGTGAACGACCCCGGCTTCTGGCTGATCCAGTCCTTCTTCAAGATGGACCTGAAAGAAACGCTCTCTACCTGGACCGTGCTGGAGACGGTGCTCTCGGTAGCCGGGCTGGGAATGACGCTGCTGCTGGCGGCGGTGCTGCGGTGAATCGAAAGTCCCGCTTGACATCAGAACTGAATGCTCCTAGCCTTCCCGTATGGACCTTCAG
>Ga0187847_10001056_pt1 | contig 26439 bp, 18 predicted proteins | sample June2016WEW_4_10_FD_132458 | JGI IMG/M metagenome (GOLD analysis project Ga0187847, IMG submission 132458) | Peatland microbial communities from SPRUCE experiment site at the Marcell Experimental Forest, Minnesota, USA - June2016WEW_4_10 | ecosystem: Environmental > Terrestrial > Soil >...
AGGGTACGGTTAAGGGCGCGCTGAAGGTTTTCCGCCGGGATGGGAGCCTGAAGGGCAAAACTGGCTACCTGACCGAGCGCGTGCACGCCCGCGTCTGTGCGCCCTGAGCCTTGCGGCGAGGGAGACTCACCCGTAACGCGGCCCAGCGCTGCCTGCAACTCGGCCTGGACAGTGAGTTCTCCCGGCTGCACCTGCCAGCCGTGAAAATCAGTCCCGTCGTAGGCCAGGGTGAGCTTCCAGGTCAATGGCATCGGTCCGGATTCATCGAAGTCGGTCAATGGGGTCGTTGGAGGGTGGAGTTTGTTCTGATGAAAGGGTACCTGATGGGGGTGCTCGACGGTGACCAGGGGCGGAGCGGAGAGCGCCAGTGAGATATACTCAGCTTTCCGCTTACTCCAGCGACAGAATCGTTGCAAAGCGAAGGAATTCAGAACCTGGGAACGAACTGTGAGCGGAGCGCGTATTGACCGATAAGCGGTCAACTGCGTTCCGGGCTGGGATCGAATGTGGTCCCGGCGAACCATAATATTGCGACCGGAGGGGCTCTCCGGGCGTCTTGAAGAGTGGCACCCCACATGCCTCAGCCTTTCACGGAGAGGAACCATGCAATCGTTTGGGATACGTGTGTTTGAGCAGCAGGATGAGACCGCGGGCATCAAGCTCGCAAAAACGGGGCGCGGGGAAGCAGGCAAACAGCTGCGGGCGTTAGCGGCTGTGATGCTGACGCTGGCGGCGGGAGTGCCTTCTGGGTTTGCCCAGCAGGGGACTGTTACGACTCCAACGAAGTCAGCGTCTGACCTGCCGACAGAACCGGCGCCAGTGCAGACGGAGCCGCTGAACCTGCGCGCGACGCAGCGGGATTTTTCAAAGCCGGCGGCAGGGTTGTTTGGCAACCCGATCAAGCCCTACCTACCCACCACTATCGACAAGGCCAGTTTTGTGAACTCTGTGCGGCTGACGGACCTGGTGAAGAACGGCAAGATTTACCTGAGCCTTTCCGACGCGCTTGCGCTGGCAATTGAAAACAACTACGACATTGCCATTTCGCGTTACTACATGGACAAGGCGGATTTGGATATTCTGCGCGCGAAGGCGGGCCAGCTTCTGTCGGGATCTGGGGCAACCGTCAATAGCTTTACCCAAGGCGGTTACGTGGCGACCGCAGCCACGGGGGGAGGTCCGGGCGCCGTTACCGGCGGTGCCGCTTCCGGCACGCTGGGAGGGCTGACGCTGACCGCTTCGGGAGCTGGACCAACGCCTACGAATCGCGATCCTATCGTTGCGGCTGCCATCCAGTTGCAGAGGCAGGAATCACCGCAAGTGGGCTTGTTTCAGCCGCGGGCGTCTACGAACACCGATCAGTACAATTTCACTTACAACCAGGGATTCATTACTGGAACCACGTTGCAGGTAGGATTCAACAACTATCGGATTACGTCGAACAGTCCTTACAACAGCTATAGCCCGGAGCTGAACTCGAGTTTTACGGCTACTGTGACCCAGCCACTGTTGCAGGGGGCAGGCATCTTTGTGAACAAGCGTTTTGTCTACCAGGCGGAGAACAACAGGCGCATCACCGACTCGACTTTCCGCCAGCAGATTCTCTCCACTGTGAACCAGGTTGAAAACATCTACTGGGGCTTGGTAAACGCATATGAGGACGTGCAGGCGAAGCAGCGGGCGCTGGATCAAAGCACGCAAGTGGCCGGGGACAACCGCAAGCAACTGGAGATTGGCACCATGGCACCGCTGGACGTGCTGAACGCGGATCAGGCCGTGGCGTCCGACAAACAGGCGCTGATCAGTTCGCAAAGCACGCTGAACTATCAACAGCAGATCATTAAACAAGCGATTGCGCGCAACCTGAACGATCCGGCGCTGGTGGCGGCAGCGGTGATTCCCACCGACCGCGTGAGCTTGGAAGAGCTTCCCGAGGAGAAGCAGCCGATCGACGATCTGGTCCAGGAAGCTTTCAAGCAAAGTCCAGTACTGGAGCAGGCGGCGCTTGCGCTGAAGAATGATGAAATCTCGCTCAAAGGAGCGAAGAACGGACTTCTGCCCACCGTAAACGTCTTTGGCTTCTACGGAGCAAGTGCAGCGGGCGGCGCGCAGAGTCCTGAGTGCAGCACGTTTGAAGGGACGGGATTTGTTCCTTGCCCTCCGGGCACGGTTCCCAGTGTAGGATTCGGGACGGTACTGAGTAATTTGGGCAATAGCAGCTCCCCGGACAAAGGAGCGGGATTCAATGTGTCGATTCCGATCCGCAACCGGGCGGCGCAGGCACAACAAGCGCAGGCGCTGATCGAATATCGGCAGGCAGAACTGCGGCTGGAACAGATCTACACGCAGACTCGCATTAGCGTGGTGAATGCGATGTATGCGCTCACGAATGACCGAGCACTGGTTCAGGCGTCGATTGCGGCCAAGGATTATGCCGATCAGAACTTGGATGCGGAGCAAAAGAAGCTGCACCTGGGCGCATCGACTACGGCGCTTGTTTTGCAACAGCAGCGGAGTTTGGCTGCCGCAGAAAACACGCTGAACCAGGCCAACGCCACATATGCGAAGGACCGGGCGATGCTGTACCAAACCCTCGCAAGCACCTTGCAGCACTATGGGATTAACCTGACCGATGCTGCCACGGGGAATGTGACGTCAGCGCCTGTGGTGCCCGGAATCGTGCCGGCCCCACCAACCAAGGAGCCTACGACAGTACCGCCCGCCACAGCACCACCCGCTACGAATTGACGTTTGTGTGATCGCAAGGAAAGAGTCCGGCCTGCTTTCTCGAAGCAGGCCGGACTCTTCATTTTCAATGAAATAAGGGAAATTCTTAATGTTCCGCAACAAGATCTAATAGGTTAAAGAACTCGGGAAAACTGATGGCGGCCGATTCCGCACCTTGGATCAGCGTCTCCCCTTCGGCGCGCAGGGCTGCCACGCTGAAGGCCATGGCGATGCGGTGGTCACCGCCGGAGTCTATGGTGGCGCCGTGAAGGGTTTGGCCGCCCGGGACATCAACGCCGTCTTCGAATTCGGTGACCTCAGCGCCCATGGCGCGCAGATTCTTGACAACGAGGGCGATGCGGTCGGATTCCTTGACGCGGAGTTCTTTGGCGTCGCGAATGCGGATGCCTCCGCTTGAGTAGGGCGCAATAGCCGCCAGAACGGGGAGTTCATCGATGAGCTGCGCCGCGAGAGCACCGCTGATTTCTGCGGAACCGAGGCCCTCAGATGGAGCGGTGACCTGAACGGTGCCGACGAGTTCTGCATTCTTCTCTTCAAGGTCGAGCACGTTGATGCGCGCGCCCAGGGCTGTGAGTACGTCAAGAAGCGTGGCGCGTGTGGGATTGAGTCCGAGCGAATCGAACACAAGACTAGAGCCGGGAAAGATTGCCGCTGCGCACAGGAAGAAGGCAGCAGAGGAGATGTCGCCGGGTACCTGGGCATCAATTGCGTGCAGCCATTGCGGGCCGGAGATGGAAACCGAATCGAGAGTGCGGGTGAGCGTAGCACCAAAGGCGCGGAGGGCCAGTTCACTGTGATCGCGGGTGCGGACCGCTTCCCGGACGATGGTGGTTCCTTCCGTTTGGAGGCCTGCGAGAAGGAGGCAGGTCTTTACCTGCGCGCTCGGGACTGGCGTGGTGTAGTCAATGGATTGTAGCGGGTTTCCGTGAATCGTGATGGGGGCGTGACCTTCAGTAAGGACGAGTTGTGCACCCATGGACTCAAGCGGCTTGCGGATGCGTTCCATGGGACGGCGGGAGAGCGATGCGTCGCCGATGAGAGTAAAGCTACCTTGCTGGGGCGCGAGCAGGCCGGAGATCATGCGCATGGTGCTGCCGGAGTTACCGCAATCGAGCGGATGACTGGCTGGGATGACCCGGCCTGCGATACCGGTGACTTCTAAGGAATTCTCGCCGGTTTTGCTGACTTTGGCGCCCAGGGATTCCATGCAGGCGAGGGTTGAAGCACAGTCAGCGCCAGTGGAGAAGTTGGTAAAGCGGGAAGCGCCTTCTGCGAAGGCGGCCAGCATAGCGTAGCGGTGGCTGATGGATTTGTCGCCGGGGAGGCGCAGGCTTCCGTAGATGTTGCGGGCGGGTCGGATGAGGCGTTCTTCAGTGGCAGTGTGCAAGAGGGCTCCGGTTTGATCTGGCTGTCTGCTTCAGTTTAGCGAATGGAGGGGAGCGAAGCTAGAGAGTGGGGAATTGAGATCAGGAAACCGGGAACTTAGTTAAGTGCTCTGGACTAACACGGTATGATGACGTTGAATCTCCGATACTCTATCGAGTTGGCTCCAACCAAGGAAGAGATGTTGATTCGCAACTTGTCAAACGGCAACGCGAGGACCCCATGAACAACCGCATTCCCACTCTAGACGGTTGGCGGGGTATAGCGATTGCTCTGGTTCTATTCGACCACATTCAAGAGGCGCGGCTGCGAGAGCGAGTACCGGCGTGGATGGAAACCGGTCCGCTGGGAGTAACTATTTTTTTTGTTCTGAGTGGATTCTTGATTACGTCAAAACTGCTCGAGGGCCCAATCGATTTGAAGCGTTTTTACATTCGGCGTTTTTTCCGATTGATGCCGGCCGCGTGGATCTATCTTGCAACGATCTTTGTTCTATGGCGATTTGTCGGGATCAAGATTACTTCCTATGCCGATTTGGTTGCAGGACTGTTTTTCTACAGAAATCTCAGTGGAGGAACGGGAGCCGCAGTGCATTTTTGGTCTCTTTCGCTTGAGGAACAGTTCTACTTAGTCTGGCCGCCGATACTTCTGCTTACCTGTCTGCGACGCTCAGTTTGGATCGCTTTAGCCGGGGTTTGCGGCGTAGCGGCGTGGCGCTTTTCACATTGGTCCGCATACGACCGCTTTCCGTTCTATCTCCGCACTGAAGTGCGAGCCGATGCCATACTCCTTGGGTGTCTGCTCGCGATGCTACTCTCGAATCAACGTATTCGCGCATTCGCGATTCGCTGGTCGAGACTTTGGGCCATCCCGGCGTTTGCGGTGCTGGTTTTCTCTATCGTGCGCTCCAATCCGTTGCCCACGCTCTATGAAGGTGTGGCAATCATGGGACTCATCGCAACAACAACTCTGCACTCCGGTTCGGTTCTTGTTAAACCGCTCTTGTTTGCTCCTCTAGTTTGGCTGGGAACTGTCTCCTACAGCATTTATATATGGCAGCAGTTTTTCGTGAGTTTCAATGGCACGTATCTTCCGTTTGCTCTGTGCACCGGCCTGCCGCTTGCCGTGCTGGGAAGTTACTACTACATCGAGCAGCCTTGCACCCGACTGGGACACAGACTCACAACCAACAGGCGGCCAGGCATTTGGGCGCACTGACCTCACGCAGGGAGCGCGATGTTTCTCCTGAATGGATTACGCGGCAGCCGCCAACTCCCGCGCACGATCAATCCATGGGGGATTTCGGATCGGTTTGCCTTCCTGTACTGCGTCCACTTGAGGGACATGATCCCTGGTGGTCCTTTTGTCTGGATGTTCGTCTAACCTTGCAGAGCGCTATGGAGTGGGTGTTTCCTGGGATAGGTGTGGCTGAGACCCGGGATTAAGATTTACCAGCTACAGAAGTGAGGGACGGGACTGATCGGAAACAATATAGAGTTGAAGAACGAGCACAATAGCTCGCGCAGCCGAGGTCTGGAAACAGGCCGCTGGCTGATTTTTCTTATGCTCTTCAGTGGCTTGATGCAGGTCGGTGCACAGCAGAGATCATTGCTCACGTCTGTGTCGGAATCCGGATCGTCTCTTCCAGATGGACCTGATGCGCAAAGGTTGGCGGGGGGGGCGGTTGGACCACAGGATGCCGCGCGGGTTTCAGGAAGCATTCACGGCGTCGTCATGGACAAGGACGGCGCTGTTTGCGAGGGTGCGACGGTTGCGCTGGAATTTACTGGGACGAATGCGCCGGCAGCTAGAATGGCAACGTCGGATAACAATGGGCGTTTTAGTTTTTCTGACGTTCCTCCCGGAGCTTTCAAACTCGCCGTGTCCTCGAAGGGGTTTGAGACGCAGACTGCCGAGGGTGTGCTGCATTCCGGCGAAAGCTTCGAGGCACAAGTGATCGCGTTGAGGGTGACGAGCATCAGCGAAGTGAGGGTGACCGCATCGCAGGTGGAGATTGCCACGGAGCAGGTGAAAGAGGAAGAACAGCAGCGAGTGTTGGGAGTGATTCCGAATTTCTATGTGAGCTATGCGCCCAACGCAGCGCCGCTGACGGTGAAGCAAAAATTCGATCTGGGGTGGAAAACGTCGATTGATCCAGTTTCGTTCCTTGCGGTGGGATTCTTCGCGGGAATTGAGCAGGCTGAAAACACTTTCAGTGGGTATGGACAAGGGGTGCAGGGATACGCGAAGCGCTACGGGGCCGGGTATGCCAACAGCACCATCAACACCATGCTCGGCAGCGCCATTCTGCCTTCGTGGTGGAAACAGGATCCGCGTTACTTCTACAAGGGAACGGGGACGATTCACGCGCGGGCGTTGTATGCGATTGCCAATGCGGTGATCTGCAAGGGCGACAATGGAAAGTGGCAGCCGAACTACTCGGCCGTCGCCGGTGGACTCGCGGCAGGCGGGATCTCAAACCTTTACTATCCAGCGAGCGATCGCGACGGATTGACGCTGACCTTCGAGAATGCTGCCATTGGGACTGCCGAGGGAGCGGTGCAGAACCTGATTCAGGAGTTCGTGATTCGGAAGCTGACGCCGAAGCTTCCGAATTATGGGTCGGGGAAGCCATAAACCAGCAGGCTGACAAAACCGCCGTTCTGCGCCTTATGCATTCGAGGTCATCGAAAGATGTAGCGCAGCCCAAAATTGGGGAAAACTGGTGACTGGTTGATGACGGTAACTGCACCTCCTGCTCGAGGCAACCATGCATAGGTGAGAAAGTTCGATCGGTTGAGAATGTTGTTCACTCCGGCATAAATCTCCATATGCAAGCCGCGGACGATGGCATCCTTGTTGAGTTGGGCATCCAGCCGGGCGTAGTAGGGCACGCGCAAGGCGTTCATCCTGGAGACATCATAGATGGGGCGGTTCTGAGCTTCCGAATCAGGAAGATCGTATGGAGTATAAGGGCGGCCCGTTGCATATCCATACCTGGATGAAACTTCGTATCCGTGACCGAAACGCTTGAGTGCTACCAGATTCAGTATCCAGGGAAAATCAAAATTGCTTGGACGAGTGATGTGATCTAGACCCGAGAACATTGCACGCGAATAGGCGATTGATCCCCGCAGGGTCAGACTCGAGCCAATCCGGCTCAAGTCTGAAAGTTCGATCCCGGACGCTTTACCACGCGCGCCACTGTTCATGGGAAGCCAGACAAATTGCTGACCAAGCATATCTACCATGTCGTGCAGGTTTACCGACGGATACTCCGTTGACGCGGGAGTATTTGTGTATTGCTTGTTGTAGGCTTCGATACGGATTTGCGACGACGGTATGAATCCGAAATCCATCCCGATGATTTGATGTGTCGATTGCATCGGAAGCATGGACCGGTTCTGGGAATACGACAGCATGTACACAAGTGGGGGCGTTTGCGCATAGCGAGCGTATGTCGCGTGAATTCCCATCCACTCTCCAAAGCTGTATCGCGCGCTCAGTCGAGGCGTAAGCGTGGTGTGGTTGCCGAACGCAAATGTCTGCAGTCGTCCGCCGATGCCCAGTTCCAGAGCCTTTAGCGGATGCATTGATGTCTGAGCGTAAGAGCCGGTCTCTCCCGTAGAAAAATCCGACGCGAAGGAAGTGGAGTCCGCTCGAACGGGAGCAGCTGAGTACGGGGAGTAGGCTCCGATGGGTTGAGCGATCTGGTAGTCCGGTCGCTGCAGCCAGATCGCGCTGCCAGCGGACAGCGCAATTCGAGACGTTGCCAATTCGTACCGATAGCTCGCGCTACTAAATGCATTGTCTGAATCTTCGGCATAGACGGGGATTGCCACTGCTTCCGCCGCAGGAATCGGACAAGGTATGGTGACGGGAATGACACCCATGGGATTGACGATTTGGTCTTGCTGATGAATGTGCTCGATCTGCTCTGAATCACTGACGCTGGCCACGCCGAATGAGTGAGGTGAATACACACGCTGCAACTCGACTCCTGTTGTTTCGCGCCAGCCGGAGTATTGTGAATCTATTGAACTGGTCTCTGCAGTATCACTTGCGCAAGGGGTTACCTGGATCGAATCCCATCCGGCTACCTGCAACACGGTAAGGCGGTTACCGGATGCATCGTCGCGACGGTAGCGAGCCAGTCCATTGGTGTACGATGGCAAACCGCCCATACCCATCTGAAAACTGTTTCCCATGAGATTCATGATGCCGTGGTGTGCCGAGACCAGCAGATCTCCCCCGCCGAGAGATCTTTCGGCGAGGCCGCCAAATCCCTCGATTCCAACATCGCCTTCCGCGTGCCCGGCCCGACTTGCTGAATCCAATGTTCGAATCTCTGTTACAGATGAAAGACGCTCCGGATAGCGGGCGTCGTAGCCCCCTGTGTAGAGCTTGATTCCCTGGACGATTCCAGCATCGATCATTGGACCAAAGCCGCCTGTGGTTCCAAGCGTCGCCAAATGGTTGATATTCGGTATTTCAATGCCGTCCACCAGGAAGAGGTTTTCCATCGGGTGGCCGCCACGAACCAATATTTCATTGCTCAGATCGCTGGTGGCTACAACGCCCGGCAACACCTGCAGAAATCTTGAAATGTCTCCCCAGGCGCCTGCAGTGGAGATAACCTCCTGGCCGCCCGCATCATATGGTTCGGGTTCGCTAGTCTCGAGTTCGCGCTCGACGCCACGCACTTCGATAGTGGTGCTGAGCGGAGTGAAGTGGTTTGCCAGCGCATCGAACAACGACAAGGGCTGAGAGGGACTTCCGGGTGTTGAATGTACAGGTGCAGGTGTTCCGGTTGCTGATGGTAAACGCGGAGCACCGCCAGCCACAGTTGCGGATGGCGTCATTGGAGTACCAATGTGTGCCAGGTTCTCATTTGCGAGCAGCTTGTCAATGACTGCGGCCCGAGCGTGATTCGCGAGTGTCTTTGCCGCTATATTCGATTGAGCTACTGCGGGATGGTTAGTCGGCACGAGCCTCTTCGGATTTGGCGCAGGGTGCAGTTCCTGGCCCCTAGATGAGGGACACGCGAGCAGGACCGCGAAACCGATGAGCAGCAACTCGCAGATAAGAAGTTGCAGCTCGCATGTTCGGCGAGCATGGTTCTTGGTGCTCGTGTCGAACGGCCGGATTGGCGTTTGCGGACTGTTTGCAAACGCAAATGCGACTGGGGTGGCAGTGCACGCATCGATCAAGGCAGGTTTAGACCTACTCTCAAAATGGGGAGAATTAAACTCTCGTGCAGCTAGTGTCTTCTCCAAGGCGGACATAGTTCCCCAATCGTGAAAATGAAATGGACAGAAAAATAGTTATGAATGTCGTCTTTTGGGGTCGAGCGCAACACTTCAAGTACCGCATTGAATGAGGGTGGTAAAGGAGCTCTCAATCAAGAAAACCGTCATCAGCGGAACCAGCCGCCTTTTGCTGGGTTGCACACTTCCGCTGCGATCCTTTGCATAAGGAGGAGGACTGAGCCGATCTTAGCTTGGTTTTGAGATGGCTCAGTGACTTACGTCACCAGCCTGAGTGGGGCGATAGTACCATGATACTGGATTACGAAAGTCAATGTTTCGAGGAAAACTGATACTACAGAATTCTCTGACTAGCTTGTCTGACTAAGACTTCCGCCAGTTCTCCAGACGCATCAGCCCAGATCAGATCCGAAAATCCCGCTAATCTTTCATTTTCTTGAAAGGAGCTGAAGCAGGGCATTTGCAGAATGGCTTTCGCTTAGGAAGGCTTGCCCGTGAAAGACTAGCGGATTCGGAGAACGATGATAGTTTCGTCGTCAAAACGTTCGTGTTCGCCTTGGAAGAGGGTGACATCGTCGAGAATGGCGTCGGCGATTTGCTGGGCGGGAAGGCCCCGATTGGCGCAAAGCAGGTTCGACAAGCGGTCTTCGCCGTAGGCTTCCCCGCGGATGTTATCGGCGTCCAGAATTCCATCGGAGACGAAAACGACGGCGTCGCCAGACTGGGTCGCGACGTTGAATTCCTCATAAGTGACGTCGGGAAACATCCCCAGGGGGAAGCCTTCGGCGGGGATGGTGACGGAGTGGCCGGAGCGGCAGAAGATGGGCTGGATTGCGCCGGAATTGGCGACTTGGAGGGTTTGATTTTCGTCGTTCCAGAGGGCGTATAGGAGGGTGACGTATTGTGAGTCGAGTTTGCGCTCCTGGAGTGCGTCATTTAAGGCTGCCAGCATTTTTGCCGGCTCGGGCTGCTGGACGGCGGCGGAGCGCATGATTCCGCTGACGAGGGCGGCGAAGAGGGCAGCCGGCGCGGCTTTTCCGCTGACGTCGCCGAGTACGATGGCGGTGCGGTTGGGGCCGTAGTCGATGAAGTCGTAGAGGTCGCCGCCGATGGTGCGGGCGGGGAGAAAGCGGACGGCCATTTCGGCGTGTGGGTGCGAGGGCGCCTCAGTGGGCAGAAGGCGGAGCTGGACTTCGCGGGCCATGGCGATGTCCTTTTCGAGCTGGGCTTCCTGGCGGCGGACTCGCTGGTAGAGGCGGGCGTTCTCAATGGAGATGGCCACCTGAGCGGCCAGAGTGGAGAGCATGCGCTCATGTTCTTCATTGAAGTAGGCGGTACGGGTGTGTTCGAGGTCGAGGACGCCGATGATGCGGCCCTTGTAAAAGAGGGGGACGATCAGCTCGGAGCGCGTCTCGGGGTTCATGGGGAGATAGCGTTTGTCCTTGCGGACGTCGGGGACGTTGATGGGACGCCACTCGCGGACGGCTGCGCCGACCAGACCACTGTTGACGGAGATGCGGCGCGAGGGGGCATGGGTGTAACCGAAGCGCCAGGCATAGCGGGTGATGAGGGTCTCACCCTTGTCGTCGAGGAGCATGACGGTGAACATCTGGAAGTCGATGAGGCGGCGGAGGAGTTGGCCGACGCGGACGAGGAGGGGATCGAGGTCGAGGATGGAGGTGAGCTCGGCGGCGATTTCGTTGAGGACTTCGAGGGTCTGTGCCTGGCGGGAGACGCGGGCGTAGAGGCGAGCATTCTCAATGGCCTGGGCGATGCGGGAAGCGGTGAGGGTGAGGAGGTGAAGGTGCTCGGGGCGGAAGTAGTTGGCTTGCTCACTTTCGATGTCCATGACGCCGATGAGGCGATTCTTAGCAATGAGGGGAACGGCAAGCTCGGAGCGAACTTCAGGGTTGGCGGGGATGTAGTGCTCGGAGGCGGAGACGTCATTGAGAAGGATGGGCTGGCGGGTGAGAGCGACCTGGCCGACGATGCCCTTGCCGAGGGGGACACGGGTGCGCTCGGTCTCCGGGGTGTGGCCGATCTGGAACCTCATGCGGAGTTCGTGGGTGCGGTCATTGAGTAGAAAGATGGCGAAGATGCGGTATTGGATGATGGCGCGGACGAGCTCGGAGGTTCGGTTGAGGAGGGTTTGCAGGTCGAGGGTGGTGTTGAGGGTGTCGGCCATCTGCGCGAGGTAGGTGAGGTCGGTGGACTCGATGCGGACGTTGATGGGGTCGAGATGGGCGAGGGGATTGGCGGACGGAGCGGGGCGATAGTCTCCTTCGAGCTCGTGGTGTTCGTGCGGGGATGGGGGAACTGAAGTCATGGTGTCAGTAGGGAATGATAACGGATGGGGCGGGGGCAGGGACTGAGGTGCTAAGGAGTGAGGGACTGGGGACCAGGGAACAATTCAACACAGGGAAATTGTGCACGGCGTGAAAATCGATGGTGCTATAAGCCTCAAAAGAAGACGAGAAGACAGGCGTAGAAGGCTATGGGGGGAGAAAGCGGCTGATTGGGTGCTCGAAATTACTGCTAAGAGTCTGCCGATGGAGGCCAAATACCTACGTGGAAGTCGTACAAAGGTTCTGGATAAGCTAAATTGGGGCTCTAAAAACGCCTTAATTGCGCGTTTTAGGTTGCTGTTACTGTTGCCTAAAAGGGGATGCCGGCTGGGCTGGGTGAAGTTTTTTTCGACCCTAAAGCTTCGGCTCTCCTGTATTGAGGATTGAGACACAACCAGCCGACCGTTCAAGACGACCCTATCCCCGGTTACTGCGGCGTTTGTCGGTACTAATCACCCTGAATGAATTCGACAAAAGGTTTGATGAGCGCATTGGCCTGATGTCGTCAGTCGAAACCGGGAGCGGGAAGTAGCCGGTCGTAGTCAAGGACGACCTCAGCGCCGATGCTAGATCATGCCGGGAATGAATCACTCCACAATCTGATTCCAGATGTTTGATTCAGCATTATAGTTAATATATGCGTATTAGTTCCAATGTGTTGTTCCTTAAAGGAAACGCCTTTATTCCAAAATAGTTGAAAAATATTTAATGCAGAAGGGTCTGTATTTCGCACATTAGTACGCATATGCGTATTATAATAAATCAGACGGGAGATATGCGAAGAGACATGACCGACCAACCTTCAACCAGCGCACTCGCAACTGCTAATGCGATCAGGCGCAGCCTTGGAGATTTCGCGAGGCACATGCGATCCCTGCGCGATGACCATGGTGTGAGTGCTTCAAAACTCAGCGTTTTAGGTTGGCTTCGCCGCGCGGGTCGGCCTCTCAGCGCCTCGGAGCTTGCTCGGCTTGAGAAGCTCCAGCCGCAATCGCTCACCCGAATTATCGCGGAGCTTCACGCGGAGGGCTTCATCGAGTGTCGAAAGAACTCATCTGACAAGCGCCAGTTGGACATTCAGATTTCTGAAAAAGGCACTGAACTCTTAACCCGCGACGCTCGCCGACAGAACGAGTGGCTGGTCGCGGCGATGGAAGATCAGATGACGAATGCGGAGCGCGCGGTGCTGTCCGCGGCGGCGGAAGTCCTCGACAGGGTTTGTCTTAGCGAGCTTCGCGACAAAGGTGCGACAGGACTACCCGGTCGTACATAAACATCAATCCCGCACACAGTGCGGCAACCACTGGAGGAAAAATGGAACAAAGCAAAAGGTTTACACATCAGGCAATCGACGGGACAACTTTCACGAACTGCTCCATGGCTAAGACCAAGTTCGACGATGTAAAGCTCTCGGACAGCGAATTCAAAAACGTAGACTTACGAAAAGCTCGCTTCGAAGATGTGAACTTGTCAGGCGTCACAATCGTGAATGCAAACATTGAGGGACTGACGATCTTCGGACACGATATACAGGCTCTGATACGGGAAGAGATTTCGCGGCGTGATGCGCATGAAGGCTAGATTGGGTCGCCCTGTGGCATGCATAAGGACTGCCAAGCGTCTCGATTGGCTCGGCTGCTACCCCACGAGTCAATCAAAGACTCGGGATCCATAGAGAGCGTACCAGTGACGACCATCGCGATTCCCTTTGTGCAATCAGGTTCTTACCCGACACGCTCCGGGAACCTGGTACGGCCGTTGATTGACGGGGAACCCGCATTCCGGAGCATCTGCGAAGCGATGGAGACAGCTCGCCGGAGTATCTGGATCACGGTGACTTTCCTATGGCAAACATGCGAGATGCCGGACGGCCGCGGAACCCCATTCGATGTCCTTGATCGTGCGGCTGCCCGAGGTATCGATGTGCGGATCATCTTCTGGCGACCAGATGAAGAGACCGCATGGCTCAGGCAAAACGCGTTCTGGGGATCGACAACGCACGTCGAGTTACTCGCTCGTCGTCGATCTGGGGTGAAGATCCGCTGGGATCGGGCCAAGCCAGGTTTTTGCCAGCATCAAAAGAGCTGGCTTGTCGATGCCGGCACCCCGAATGAAACGGCGTTCGTGGGAGGGATCAATCTCAATCCAAATTCCATGGTCGCGCCTGGCCATCGCGGTGAAGGCCACAATCATGACGTTTACCTCGAGCTTGCAGGTCCGTCCGTGGTCGATGTTCATCACAATTTCGTACAGCGCTGGAACGAAGCAAGCGAGCGATTGGCCGAGGACGGCCGCTGGGGGACAGGCTCCGAAGCGAATCTTCCGTTTCCAGATCGTGTTCCCGCTGAATGCGGCGCGGTCGTTGTGCAGATACAAAGAACAATTCACTCGGGACGTTACACAGACGGACGAGCAACACCGGAAGGAGCGCCGTACGATATTGCTTCGGGTGAGCGATCAAACTTTGAACAGTATTGTTCCGCCATCCTCGCTGCGCGCCGCTCAATCTATATTGAAAATCAGCAGATCGACGTACCCGAAATCGTCGATTGTCTACAGCAAGCGCTCATTCGAGGCGTCCAAGTAGTTTTACTCATGCCTTACGATCCAGAAGCCGCTGTACAGACTCAGGCAAAATTGCCAGCTTCTCTTAGACCTCTGGCACGGTTCGGGATTTTCGATAACTTTATGTTGGCCGGTATTGCGGGAATAGGCGATGATGGTCATCGCAAATCGGTCTATGTTCACTCCAAACTGATGTTAGTGGACGACGAGTGGGCTACTGTCGGTTCGTGCAACCTGCATCGCTTCTCGCTGTTCGGAAACGGTGAAATGAATGCTGCCTTCTCAGATTCACGCACCGTTCGCGCTTTACGCTGCGAGCTTTTGCAGGAACATCTCGCTATGGACACGTCCGGCATCGATGATCGGGGCGCTCTCAGCCTATTTCGAGAGATCGCAAGACAAAACCGTAGAAAACTAGAAGGCGGCGATCCTACTTGGCAAGGACTTGCATTTGAGCTCGCGACGGGGTGCAACGAGGGTGTTGAAGCAGCTCAAAAGTTAGTTCGCTGAAGTGCGCCGAACAACTAAATCACCGATGTACTCGATGACATCGGATAAGTAATGCAAAGTCGGCATTTAGGAATTGATTTGCCGGGGAGTTGAGCTGGTTGCATGAATACCTCCCATCGACGAGATAGTGCCCTCAAGGGCTACACAGCTTGCCGGAAAGGTCTTGTTCTTGTCGAAAGCTTGAACAGCATTCCGCAGGGGCTAAAAGCCCGACCTATTCCGTTGGCTTTATCGGCACGACTAAAGTCGTGCCCTGATACAAAGCAATAACGGGAATCACGTGCGACTTCGTCTCGTACTTGAGTTCTCCATTTTGATTGGATGGGTTTTCCGGGGGTTGAAACCCCCTGTTCCCTCCGTCCACGACAAGAGTCGCGCAGGGGCAGAAGCCCTCGTCTGTTTTTGGGGTTTTGCGGCACGCGACCCAGAGGGTGCCCCGGTCGTGCCCTGATAGAAAGCCTGTCAGAATCGAGCTTTTCCGATTGTGCGACCGGTTCCACGTATCCGATTGTGTATCCAGTTCTGGATAGCGGATATCGGCAGTCTGCAAAAACGGGAAGCGCGCATTCATGACGGATTGCGGGCGGCTCAAAAGTTTTCGACCATCCAGGCATTGTTGTCCCCGGGGGTTGGTATCTCCAGAATGCCGTGTCGGCCGTCGGGAGACTGAATGAAGAAGGTAAAGCCAGAACCTGCTCGCCCTTCAATGACCACCTTCGCTTTGCCAGTCCCATTGAAGGCGAGAATGACGGGGAGGCCTGCCGGCGTGACGCTGCGAATGAAGAGGCTTGCGCCGTCGGCTGACCAGTCGATGTTGGCCACGCGCCAGTCGTTCAGGCTTACATCGTGAGTGGCACCGGTGGCTGGTGAGAGAAATCGGATACGATGCGGGTCAAGGACGATGGCAAGGCGCGATCCATCGTTAGCCTTGCGTCGCGTTCAGGGTGATCTCATCGTTGTTCAAGTCCGGATAAACCGCGCCGGGCCCTATGACTTTCTGGTTGACACTGGCTCCCAGATCACGACGATTGACCCTGGCCTTGCCTCAGAGCTTCATTTGGGAATCGATGGCACAACGGGAGTGAGCGGCGTTGCAACCCACTCTCGGAGCGCGTTTGCCTTTCTCGACTTGATTGAGGTTGGAAGTCATTCTGTCTCACAGTCTCTTGCAGTCATTCAGGATATGGCGGAGTTAAAGGAAGCAGATCCTCGCATACGCGGGATACTGGGTGAGAACTTTCTTGCGCACTTTGATCTGCTCATCGATAACCGCCGGCAAATCCTGTGCCTGGATGAGTCGACTACCCTTGCGCAAGCGGTCAAGGGCGACCATATCCCGCTTGAGCAGCCTCATGGTGCGCGAGACGATATGCCGTTCACGCGACCGATGATTGTCTTTGTGCGGCTGACCACCTCCGATGTGGCTGCCGCGCTGCTTCGACTGGATTCGGGGAGCAACGCGGCAGTGCTGTATTCGGTGCAGCCACGACTTCTGAGAGCTTCTTTAAGCCTGGCTCCGGTGCTCAAGCGGGTAGTCAGCGGAGTGGAGCAGGCATTCGCTGTTCTGCCCGCCCAGGACCTCCTCGTGGGGGCGTGTCCGGTGAGACATGTGTCATTCGTGATGCCCATGAACGGAGTTGGCAGCGGTCCCAGTCCCCGCGAAGATGGCCTGCTTCCGACGAGCGCTTTTGAACGTGTTTTCATCAGCTACTCGAAGAACTATGCGGCTTTTGCCCCCTGGGGTCGATAGACGAAGTCATCTCCCAGGTTGTTGTCTACAGCTGGACTTGCGTCCCCAATCCAGGGCAGCGCGTAGGTTACATCCTGAAGCATCACGCGCATTGAGCCACCTCCACACACTTTGGCTCAACTGCGAGGAAGCACGTCAGGTTCCAAAGGAATTTAATGTCAGCTATTTGGAATCTAAAACTTAGAGGCATCGAGGATCTCGGCGTGCGTTCATAGCTGAGAAAGACTGTTCAAAAGCGAACGATCCGAGGAAGGCGTCTGCGAAGACCGTGTGATCCAGATAGCCCGTCACACTCATTCGCAGCGCAGAGCCACCATAGGATCCACGCACGCGGCGCGGCGGGCTGGCAGATACCCTGCAAGAATAGCCACGAACAGAAGAAGGCAGATGGAGGTAAGCAGGTTCCATGGGTCTGTTCCCTGCAAGCCGAAGAGCATGCTGGCGACCAGCTTGGAGCCGGCGAGCGTGACGGGAACCCCGATGGCGATGCCCACGGTGACCAGCAGCACGATCTCGCGCATGACCTGCCAACTGATTCGCGAGCGGTCCGCGCCAAGAGCCATGCGGATGCCGATTTCATTGGTGCGTCGGCTGACTACATAGGACATGAGGCCGTAGATGCCGATGCTGGAAAGAAAGACGGCGAGAAGTCCGAAGAATGTGGAGAGCTGCGCGAGCAAACGTCGGTCGATGATGGAGAGCGCGACCTGGTCGTCGAGCGTGGAGACGCGATTGATGGGAAGGTTGCGATCGATGCTGTGGATGGACTTCTGCACCGCGGAGGAGATAGAGGCAAAGTCTCCGGTGTAGCGAACCTCGACGTCGGACAGATATCCCGGGTATTGAGTGTAAGGCAGATAGTCGAGCGGGGCGGCGGGCTCATCGAGGCTGCCAAACTTCACATCTTTCGCCACGCCGATGACTTCGATGTCGTTGGCGTGCTGCTGACCTCCCATGCCGTAGTGGTGGCCGATGGGAGAGCCCGCGGGAAACATGGTGCGGGCCATGGTTTGGCTGATGACGGCGACGCGGGGCGAGGTGGCTGTGTCCTGCGGTCCGAAGCTGCGACCGGCGATGAGCGGGATTTCCATGACGGCAAAATAGCCTGCGCCAATTACGTTGTGGGGGACATTGACATCTTTGTTGTTGTCGTAGCCTTGCACGTAGACGGAGCCGTTCCAGCTTCCTTCATTGAACGTGAAGGAAGAGTAGCTGGCTGCGCGGACGCCGGGAAGCGCGCTTACCTGCCGTTCAATCTGTTGATGCAAGGGAACAAGGCGGGAGTCGTCGGGTTGGTATCCGGCGGAACTTTCGTCGATGTGGAGAAGGAGCACGTTCTCTTTATTGAAGCCGGTTTCAACGTTGTTGAGGTTGACAAGCGTGCGGAGAAACAGTCCGGCGCCGACAAGGAGCACCAGCGAAAACGCAACCTGGGAGATAACCATGGCCCGGGCCAGTGGGCTCTTCGCCGCATTTCCGGATGCGCCGCGGCCATCTTTCAGCGCCGCGGTAAGCTGCAGGCGTGTTGCACGGAATGCTGGAATGGTGCCGAACAGAATTGCGGTGGAGAGCGTGATGGCAAGCGTAAACAGCAACAATGTTGTATTGAGAGAGACATCCAACGGCAAGGTATCGGCGCCGGATACCATGCGCAGCAGCAATCGATTGGCACCGGCAGCGAAGGCGACCCCGAGCACACCGCCGGCGAGTGCGAGGGTGAGGCTTTCTGTCAAGAGCTGGCGAACGATGCGTAGGCGGTTTGCGCCAAGGGCCTGGCGCACGGACAGTTCGCGCTCCCGTGCAGCGGAGCGGGCAAGCAGGAGGTTGGCGATGTTGGCGCAGGCGATGAGAAGCACAAGGGCGACGACGGTCATGAGGATATTCAGCGGTTGCGAAAAGGCTGCGCGAATCTGCGATATACCAGTAGCCATGGGTGTAAGTGGAACGTGCTTGTGCGGCAGCTCTGACCGGGCTTGTTGTGTTCTCGGGTTGTTTGGGACAGCGGCGATGAATTGCTGAGAGATCTGCTGATAGACGAGGTTTACATTGGACGAGGCCTGCTCCATAGTTACGTTTGGCATTAAGCGTGCCATCAGGAGAAGCGACTCGGAGTAATTGTCGGTGTAATTGCCCCAGTACGGCGGGACTGCCTGCATCATCGACAAAGGAATCCAGATGTCTGGCGACTCGCCGACTTTGGTGCCGAAGAATTCCGGCGGCGTGACTCCGACGATGGAGAAGGCGGTGGAGCCGATGCGGAGGGTCTTGTTCAGCACCGATGGATCGCGGGAGAGACTGCGTGTCCACCATGAGTAACTGACGACTGCTACCGGATGATTGCCCTCCGAGTTATCGTCCTGGTCGGTGAGCATGCGGCCCATCATGGCATGCACACCGAGCAGCGGGAAATAGGTGCCGGAGACTAGCTGGACCTGCATTCGCTCGGTTTCGCTGCGCTCCGCAACGTAACCATGCACAACGTTGGTCATGCTGAAGATGGCAGCCACCTCGGAGAAGACCCGATTCCTTTGCTGCATCTGGCGATAGAACGGATAAGAGTAAAGATTAGTTTCCGCGAGTGCATCGGTGATTCCGTGGTCCTTAGCCGTTCCAAGCACGACCAACTGACCTGGATCTTTCACCGGGAGCGAGCGCAGCATAACTGCGTCCATGAAGGTGAAGATTGCGGTGTTTGCGCCGACGCCGAGTGCGAGGGACAAGAGGGCAACGATGGTGAGGCCCGGAGTGCGGAGCATGGCGCGCACGCCGTACACGATATCCTGTGCGAGGCTCTCCAACCAACTCCATCCCCAGGTCATTTGGCTTTGCTCCTTGAGCACGGTAGCGTTACCGAAGCTGCGGTGAGCCGCAAAACGCGCGTCGTCGAGTGACATTCCTTGTTCCGCCTGTTGCTGCCGGCGAAGATCGAGATGCAACTGCATTTCTTCTTCGAGGTCGGCGCGAAACTGACGCAGGTGAAGCAACATGCCGATGCGGCGTCCAAGCTCCTTGAGCCATTCCATCGTTTTGATCTCCTCAAGCGGTTTGAATTACGCGTGTGATTGCTCCGATGACGCGCTCGAATTGGGATACTTCAAGGGCCAGCTGCTTGCGGCCGGCTGCGGTGAGCTGGTAGTAACGCGCACGGCGATTGCCTGCTGTTATTCCCCATTTCGCAGTGACCCATCCCCTGATCAACATGCGCTGGAGCGCGGGATAAAGGGAACCTTCTTCAACCTGGAGCACATCGTCGGAAGTGCGCTGAATTGCTTCGGCAATCTCATATCCATGTAATTCACGCTGCAGGGCGAGGGTCTTCAGAATCAGGAGGTAGAGCGTGCCAGGGGGAATTTCGTCACGATTCATGATCACCTCGCGAAATCTCAACGGCTGACATAGTTAGACTATGCCAGTGTCGTATGCTTCACGGTTTCTGTCAATAGAGGATTGAGAAGTCTGCTTGGAACGCCGCAATTGAACGGTATGGGCTAAGGATGATAGGGAAGCATGCAGTACAAGAAGCTCGCGACAGGGGTTCGTTGTGAAGGGTCGGATGAATGAGCGTTCTGCTGGCCGGAAAAGGAATTATGACGAGTTAGTTTGTGATGGCCGATGATCACTGACGGGCTTTGGCACTGGGCGTGAGCCTTCGCAGGACGAACTCCTGCAGCACTCCGTTGGCGATGTTCGCGCTGAGATCTACCCCGAAGGTTCTGAACACTAAACCGGGACCGCGATTTGCCACTGGATAGTATGCATTGGCAATCGCTCCGGAGGCGAGATATCCGCCGAGGCTTGAATAATTAGGCTGCCAGCGTCCATTGTCACCCTTGCAGATCAGGGGACTCGAAAGCGCATGAAACAAGCGTGATCTGGTTGTTCCTGTGCCCTGATAGAAGTAACGAGGGTCCTGATGAAGGAGTGAGGGCAGGATGGCGCCGCCGACCATGATGTCGGTCAGGTCGTTGGTGTAGATTGAGCCAAAACGTTGCCCGTACCCCTTTGCTCCCTCCTCATAGTCAGGGTAGTGCGCGGCCTGGTTGGTCGCGGCGAGAAAGGCGGTTCCAGCGAATGTGACGGGATTGATTGAGACCTTGAGAGCCAATTCAAATTTAAGCTTTGGTGTAAGTGGCTCGGCGTCCTTGTCGTAGCTCACGTAAAAGTTTGGGATGAATCCGAGAACGCGTTGTTGCTCTTCGATCTTGACTTGCTCGACCGCCAACTCTTCGCGTGTGGCGACAACGATGACGGAGGCTGCGTTTCCCAGGATCGCGAGCTTGATGCCGCTGAGCTCGTTGACTTGTCCAGGCGAAACTTGAACCTCAGGGGACTTCCAGTTTGCGAACCCCCTTGCGCTGACGGTGACTTCGTAGGTCGTTCCAGGGGTGAGGTTATCGATCTGAAAGAAGCCACTGTCGTTGGCTATGGCGGATTGAGGATCCTGCGTAGAGGACACCGCGATGGCCTGTGCACCTGGAATGATGCCGCCATTTGTGTCGGTGACGATGCCGGCAATATGTGCTGGTTGTGGATTGGGCGCCAGGAGACGCTGCCCAGATCCAATTGCGGGGAACACGACGAAGGTGATTAGAATGGCGAGCGATTTTGCAGTAGACATGGTGAATTGACAACTCCTCCGTCGAAGCGCCATTTCAGACACAAGATCGGCCACTTCCCGGCTATATCGTCAAATGAGTTTCCGTGGTTCTTGCAGCGCTGCTCGCTTGATTGCGCTGAGGCATTAGTGACGCAATTGCGGGTGAGATGCACGAAAGGAGAAGTCGGTTTCGCAAAAGTGACGATTGCATCTGGATGCGTGTGTGATGGTGGAATTTCAACAAGGCTCAGTATCGCGTTTGGTGAATGCACGGTTGTATGAAGGCGCATCAGGGCAACTAAAGAGACCGTTGGCCCTGACGTTACGCACAGATCCATCCATCATCTTCAGGCGATGTTTGTATGTAAAAGCGAGGTGCTTGACGATCACTGGTTGCATAGCGCAGGTCGGTCCAGTGAGGTCCGGCCACCGAGGTTGTCGTCTGTATCAGTGTGTCGAGCGTCGTCCATTCAGATGGTAGACGAGGCCAACGCCGACGTTCATCACATCCAAAGCAGGATTTGAGCGCACAACAAAAGCATTGGAGAAGTGAAGATCGCTCAGGAGGCCCAAGCGCAAATCGTAGCGGCCAGCCAGTTTGACCTTCATGCCTCCCGTGCAATGAAAGCTCCAGTTTTCATATGTCGCGTTTGGCGAGAGCGCTTTTTGTGTGAATCCGAGCACGCTGGCCTTGGCATCGAAATAAGGCATCCAGCGTTTTCCGTCTCTCCACAACAGTCGAAAGCCGATCGGCGTTACGCCTGCACCGGGCACAGTCTTTCGGTCTGCGCTCAAGGTGTTGCCCCAGATATCAGTCTTTGTGGGTTGAGAGAGCAGAACAACGGGCAGGATCTCAGAGACATAATCGACCCGCGCGCCTATCACTCTTGGCCAAAGTTCCCGATCGTATTCGATTCCGGCTGTGTAAAGTTTCGCATTTTCAGCGGCGCCGAAGACCTTGTAATTGCCAAAGGAAGTCATTCCCTCGTAGATGATCTCACTCTGCGGGGCAGGCTTGAGGCCGCGATTCCTGGTTGAGAAGACAGCCGATTCGGCATTGGTGATGGGCGCGGCAAAAAGAATTGCAAGCGCAACAAGGGCACAATGGGAAGAGCGAATCGTGAGGCTGATCGGCCGATCGCTGGAGAGCTTGGCTAGTGGCAACATAGAAAGACTAAACCTCATGGTGCACTTACATTTATCGACTCGATTCGCTGCGTTGAATACGTCGAAGGCGCTGTCGACGATAACAAACAGACCACATTTCCCGTGATGTTTCGCTCAAGTCCGATTTGGGAATTTGTGCGTGGGCGGCAAATGTTTTTGAGAACACGGTCGCTCTTGTCACGGCATATGATTCTGCTCATACTCAGACGGTTGTGCCTTATGCTTGAGTTTTTGTTGCACCATGACGGGTTGCTTCCCGGCGACTTTCTTTCCTGACTGAGTTCTGATGGCGTGATTCCGATTGCAATGAATCGGGATCACAATGCCATTAGGACAGAAGCGTATGGATGATTCCATTGGACGAAAGTATCGATCAATACTTTGGTAGAAGGGGAGAGAAGGTTGTGGCACATTCAACTTCTGTAACGACGCCAGATAGAATGGAAGCTCTACACTTCTTCTCTGCAGGCTGTGGCTGGCGAGAATGAAGTGCACCGAGTGAGTCCTATGCCTGCTGTGCAAGCATCCCCGATTGCGTCTTCCATTAGCGGCTCTGTATTGGTGCTGATCCAGTTCGATGTGTGCGAAGAGCTGCTTCTGGATCGTCTTCAACAAGCGATCAGTGCCCGTACCGTCCAGTTGCCGAGCATGAAGCATACTGTGCCCGCTTACGTTCGCTACCAGAGGCCGCCGGTTGTTGAGCCGCTGCAAGCCCTTGTTCTGGAGAGTGGCGAGCGCCTTGAAGGAGAGATCAAGTACTACGATTATGGCGTGGTGAGTGTTGTTTACCAGCTACCTTTTGCGGGCGACTGGGAGAGCCTGGTGAAGCTGGCGAGCCGGTGGGTTTGGGATGTTGATTTCGCTTCGTGTGTGGAACCGATTGTTAGACAGAAGCTGCAGCGTGCGGCATCGTCGATGGTGAAGCCTTATGAGCGCTGGCTCAGCGAAGACTACTTCATCTTCCATGTGCGCGAAGTGGCTGGAGCACCGGCAGCGGAGGAATTGATCCGTGACAACGGGCTACGGATTGCGCAGATTGTCCGCGGTGACCGGCTTAACTTGTCTGCCGGTGAGTGCACGGAGGTGCTTCAATCGCGGGTCTCGTACTACACAACCGATGTGACGGTGATTGGATGGAATGCCGCCTTCCTTTACGACAGCACAGCGGGGGCGGAAACCGCGATTCAATTACTGGAGTACGCCAACTCGCAGCTTCTTGAATTTCGTCACTATGACGAGCTGTTGTCGGGGATTCTTGACAGCGTGTATGCCTCACTGGAACAGAAGAGGGGAACGTTTGCGCGGTGGCGACTGGCGCGATCGGCAACGAGCTTGCACACGGTGCTGCTGGACGTAGCGGAGCTGACAGAGCGTGCCGATAACGCGATCAAGTTTCTGAGCGATATGTTCGCTGCGCGGCTGTATAAGCTGGCTGCTGCCAAAGTGGGTGTGCCCGATTACAAGGACCTGGTGGAGCGAAAACTGAAGACCGCCGATGAGTTGTACGACTTCATGGTGGAGCAGTTCAACCAGAGCCGCGCCTTCTTTCTTGAGGCGACGGTAGTCTTGATCCTTTTGATTGAGCTTTTCTACTTCTTCAGAGGGCGGCCGATGTGAGAGGGCGGTGGATGCCAGGGGAAAACGCGAGTTTGCGTCAATAGGATTTCAGGTGCACGGGCAACTCGAAAGCTGTGCACGAGGGGTAAGGGCGGAGCCATCAATATTTATGGGTTACCAAGCCTACCAATGGTTACAGAGCAAGCGGGGTTGAATTGGCTGTATTGTGGATTGGATATTGATGGCGAGGTTAGGTCGCAGTCGTTTGCGAGGTGCCAGTCCACTCCGTTAGGTTGACAGCAAGGATTACCAAGAAGTCGATATAGAGCAGGCTAAAGTCGCGCAATTCTCCGGGGTAGCAGAAGAGCAGGAAGAGCGGAAGATTAATGGAGGCTGCAATTTTCGCGTGGCGCTTGATGGCGCAGGGCAGGTGCCGCCATGCGCGCCATGCGGTCCATATGATCAGGCTCAGAGGCAGCACGGTGCAGCTGCTGCTTACGATGAGGCCGTATGTTTTTTCTGTACCAAAGATAAATAGGTGTGGGTGCAAAAAGTACATCGCCTGCTTGAGCCAATGAGATTCCAGCGGAGCGCCCGGGTTGTGTGCGAACCGCAGGCGAATTGGATAGTAGACGGTCAAGCAGACCAGGCACAGAAAACTGGTGCCGAAGAGTGCGTGGAGGCGAGAAATGCGCAGTCGCAAAATTGGATAGAGCGTCAGGATAAACAGCAGGAAGGACTCCTTGTTCCACGTTCCCAATGCAGCGACGGGAATGACCCACCACCAGTTGAATTTGAGAGCAACCCAGGCGGCCAGGGCCATTAAGGCCAGTTCAGGGTAGTCGTAGAAATATCCGCCGATGCTCAGAATATAAGGAAACAAAAGAATGAGGATGACCGGGGCGAAGACCGCCGCGGTGGGGGGAAACTGGAGAGCTTTGCAAATCAAATGCATGGCGTAAACCGCGAGCCAGGCGAACAAAAAAGTAAGGAGATATAAGACCAAATAGCGGAAGGAATACGCCGGATTTGTGGCGATGGAGCTGTCGAAAAGAGTATAGGGGAACGCTTTCTCATAGCTGAAGCGAGGCGTGTACAACCACGTCTTGAAGGCTTGCGGCACAATTGTGTCGAGCCAATTGGCGGTTGCCGGAAGCATTTGCCGGTAGGCATAGGGTCGCGCCACAGTTCCGTCGACCATCAGGTCGAATTGGACAGGGGCCCACGCCCCGTCCACGCCGCCTTCGCGAAAATGCCATTTGTCGTAGTAACCGTTGAATGATGCCGACGCCGCGACAAAATACAGCACAAATAGAAACATCTTGTAATAAGTTGCCGAGGCAAAAGAGCTTCGGGTCTTGGCACGGGTCAACTGATAGATCGATTTTGGGTTAGTGGCCACGAGCCAGTATACCTGCAGTTGCGTAGGCGAGTTCGTTTTCGCATGTGTCTCCAACCTAAGAAGGTTCGTAGGAACGAACAAGGCATCTCGGCGGTAAGTGAGGCGTTCGCCCTCTTCTCAGGGGAAATCTTTGCGTGCCCCATCCGCGGTAGCCCTTACCCGCCAATAGCGTTTTGATGAATACGCGACGAGGCTGCGGGCCAGCGAATTCGGGTGTTCCGCGTGGGCCGAAGTAATGAGGTTCAGATCCAGCCCTGTAGTTGTGCACTCAGGGTTGGGTGGAAGCATGCTTACGGGTATTGACGATATAGATGGCGCCTTTGCCGCGTGCCAGCCAGTCTCGGTAGGAGATGGGGGGGAAACGAGAGAGTCCACCGCAGGCCGCCGGGTTAAAGGACAAGGCATAGCCTGGGACGATGACGGGGGTGAGCCAGAAATTGTCGGGTTGGCAATCGTCTGGAAAACCGGATGACCGCGCAGCATTGTCTGCAGCGGGCGGTCGGATGTGCGAACCGGAGATGTAGCCGACGCGCTCGATCTGCGCAATGGCATTGTGCTCGAATCCGGCATCGATGGAGTTGTCAGGGATACCAGCGGCAAGCAGTTCGCTGACAGCGGCCTGTCGTGCCCTGTAAGTGCTAAAGGCGTCATGCGTGCCGGCGACAGCAAAGAGAGCGAATAGCAGGACGAGAGCACTGCTTGCGGGGGGCAAACAGGGTCGGACGCGATCCTGATAGAGGCGCAAAAGGAAGATCAACCCCATGAGAAGGAGAGGCAAAGCATAGCGGTCAAATAGATCACCACGGAGGCCGCGGGGCATAAGCAGGAGCAGATAAGCGATGACGAAGGGACAAAGAAGAACCAGCAGACTGTACCAGGAAATGGCCGGGGGCGTGGCTTGGGAGAGGGTCGGAGGGTTGGGAGGTTGGGTCCGCGCAAGGGGGAGAATGCGACTGCTGGAAATGAGGAAGGCGAGGAAGGAAAGTATTGAAACCAGGACAAAGAAGGTAATGACAAGGCGGGGGCCGAGGCTGAACACAATGGGGTCGAAGCCCTTGATAGGCATTGTTCTTGCGATGCCAAAAGGAGAAACGTAATTGCCTTTAAAGGGCGCAAGGAGAGCATTGAGAGTCAGAGGATGATAGAGG
>Ga0187847_10001057_pt1 | contig 26435 bp, 10 predicted proteins | sample June2016WEW_4_10_FD_132458 | JGI IMG/M metagenome (GOLD analysis project Ga0187847, IMG submission 132458) | Peatland microbial communities from SPRUCE experiment site at the Marcell Experimental Forest, Minnesota, USA - June2016WEW_4_10 | ecosystem: Environmental > Terrestrial > Soil >...
CACGACCGGAGCGTCGACCTTGTCGACCAGTTACACTCTGCCCGCCGGCGGCTTGCAGGCGGTGCGGGCCAACTTCCGCTCAGGGGGATCGGCTGCCGTATGCACCACCGGCTCATACGACGACCACGACGATCTGATCTTCGCGGTGCAATCGGCAGGGACATCGAGCTTCTCATTGAGCGCCACGGCTGCCTCTGTTACAGATGGCAGCATCGGAGCCTCCACCGTTACCGAGAGCATCTCCAACGGCTTTAACTCCGCCGTGACCTTGTCCGCCAGCGGCCTGCCTACGGGCGTCGCCGCTGCCTTCAGCCCCACCTCGATCACCGGTGCTGGAACCTCGACGCTGACCTTCACCGCATCCTCGACGGCCACGCCGGGTACTTACACCGTCACCGTGACCGGAACCCCGGCCAGCGGCACTGCCGAAACAACCACCCTCACGCTGACCGTCAGCGCCGCCGCGACACTGAGCTTCTCGTTGAGCGCCACGGCCGCCTCTGTTGCCGATGGCAGCACCGGAACTTCTACTGTCACCGAGGCCATCTCCAACGGCTTCAGCTCCCCCGTCACGCTCTCCGCCAGCGGGCTGCCTACTGGTGTCACCGCTGCCTTCAGCCCGACTTCGATCACCGGCGCCGGCAGCTCGACGCTGACCTTCACCGCGGCCTCGACGGCTACGGCGGGCAGCTACACCATCAACGTGACCGGAACCCCGGCCAGCGGCACCGCCGAAACAACCGCCCTCACCCTGACCGTCAGCGCGGAAACCTCGACCACCTACACCCTGATTGCCGAGCCAGCGGAGGGTCTTACATCGATTTACAACCTGATCTCCTCAGCCAAGAAGACCATCGACATGACCATGTACGAACTGACCGACACCACGGTAACTTCGTTGCTGGCTACGGCGGCGGCCGACGGCGTGACGGTTCGCGTCATTCTCGACCAGAACAGCGAGAAGAGCAGCAACACCACCGCATACAACTACCTGAGCGAGAACAATGTCTCCGTGCATTGGGCAAACCCGACCTACACTTACACCCACCAGAAGACCATCACGGTGGATCAGACCACGTCTGCCATCATGACGCTCAACCTCACGCCGAACTACTACTCCACTTCCCGCGACTACGCCGTTATCACCGACGATGCAGCGGACGTGGCGGCGATCGAAACCACCTTCGCTGCCGATTTCGTCAATGGCACCATCACTCCTCCCGATGGCGACAACCTGGTTTGGAGTCCGACCAACTCCCGTAGCGCCCTGCTCGCCCTCATCAGTGGGGCAACCACTTCTTTGATGATTGAGCAGGAGGAGATGGCCGACACCGGCATCGAGTCCGCTCTGGAATCGGCTCTGGCGCGCGGCGTGCAGATCACGCTCGTGCAGGAGAACGAGAGCAGCGACTACAACACCATCCTCACAACGCTGAAGAATGACGGAGCAAAGATCGCCGTCTACACTTCTTCGACCGGCTATTACATTCACGCAAAGGTCGTTCTTGCCGATTACGGAACATCCGCGGCGAAACTTTTCGTGGGTTCGGAGAACTTCTCCACCAATTCTTTGAACAGCAACCGCGAATTGGGACTGATCTTCAGCGACTCGGTCAGCATGACGACGATTGAGGGCGACATCGTTTCCGACTACAACGGCGGAACCAAATACTAATCCGATCGTATGGAAATAAGGCTCTTTCCCTCGCGCCATCTCCGGCGCGAGGGGAAAGCCCGATGTGCAACGGCTACACGGTTGCGTAGTATGGCTATCACTATAGAAAGCAAACTAAAGAGGCACTGTTGCCATCTGGTCGCTGGACTTTTATTGACCTCGGAGGACTTGGCGGCTATCGGTTCATCTCGCCGTCCATTATGTTCGCGCCGGATGGCCTGCGCGCTGATTGAGCCTGGACTTCGCTAAGCCCCTCCAGAAAATGTATGAAAGACGTCCAGGTATGAGGTAGGAAGAATGCGAGATCTGAATCGTCTCAGAGGTCAGAGAATAAGCGCTCAAAGTACAACCGCGCTTGGCACATGTGCTTCCATTGCTCATGGATCTTCTTGGAGAAGACCACGGTTTGATTAAGTAGATGTCCGTTCTGTCCACGACCAGGTTTCCAGAAACGGGTTTGGATCAGTCCGCTATCGCAGAATGACCGAGCTTGTCAGATTGCAAAACTTCGCCGAATTGTGTGCCGAAGAGGCTCCGATCGTTCCTCTTCGCTCCTCTTTACTCCGTTGATTACATTGATACTCCATGCTTCACGACTCGGCTGTTAACCGAAGGGTTGTAGGTCAGCCAAACGCCATCGATGACCGGTAACAAAACCGGAAACATTCGGACGATGTTTCCGCAATTGCCCCTGGTTTTTCCTGATTGTCCTGCGCCGATCCGATGTATATATGGGTCGCCGATGCCCTTGAGAATACAAACATATATGGCATTATCAGGCAGCAGACACAGCCGATACTCGATGAACCGTACCGCCGCTCTCCGCAGATCGCAGCGCTCGTAGCAACCGCGGGTGAGTCCTGCCGCATCATCAGGGAACGCAAGATGGCGGCATGGCCGCAGTGGAAGCGGCCGGCCTGCAGGGCGCTTTTGCAAAGTACCGCCGGAGCGATGAATCCGCCGCCCCCGCGACGCTTAAGCGCCATGGAGCAACGATCCGGTCGAAAGACCCACCCACCGCTCAAAGCTCATCAAGCGATTCATATATGGCCGTGCCAGCTTAGATCTACTGCGCCTTCTACTTCGGCCCCTTTTCACATCACCCTCGGCATCGCACGCGGCAGTCCTCGGGAATCAATCTTGCCCATGGCCATTGGGTATATAGAGGTCGCGAACGTCGCACAGTTTGTCGGCCTAATCAATAAAAATCTGTAAAAACAAAGCCTCTCACATGTTCATGCTCCGAGCCGGATTTTACCAACGCTTAACGGCGTCGGTGTTGAGAGGAAGTGTGCCCGGAAGTTACTACCAGTAGATACGCCAGCGTTAAGACGTCACGCGCGATTCGCGTTTGGTGTCTCGGTTCGCTGTGCTGCTGGGATGCACGTGCAAATGCAGGCAACGCTTGAAAAGGTCCCCACGGATTTCCTCGATGTTCTCAGCAGGCTGTATCGGACCAGATGTCACCGATTGAACTCAACCCAACATTGAACTCAACCGAATCAAGGAGATTTCCATGCTGAATCGTGTATCCAGAATCATAGCCTTGGCCGTGATCGCCGCAACCATTTCGGTGGCGGCAGGCGCGCAATCGATCACGACTGTCATCCCCTTTACCGCCGCGACTCGCGGCATTTCCGTTGACCCTGTGCGGAACAAGGTCTACGTGGTTGCTCCCGAGCCGGGCGGCCGGGCGGTCAACCTCGCAGTCATCGACGGAAATACAAACACGGTCACCACCTCTATCCCTCTCACGGTGGGAGCGTCGTTCGATGCTGTCGATTATTTCGCCAACCGGATTTACGTGGCGGGCTGCAACAAGCGCGTCACACCGCAGGCCTGCATTGTGACGGTGATCGACGGCAATTCCAACACAGTCGTGACCACTGTTCCGGTCACCTCAACCGCTGGCCGCGGCCTGACCGGCATCACGGTGAACCCATTGACCGGGCTGGTGTTTGTAGCCAATGCGAGCGACAACGTGATCAACATCATCAAGGGCCGGACTGCCACGTTGGATGGCTCGATCAGCCTCAACGGAAACGCGCCGAACGCTATCGCCATCAATCCGATCTTCGACCTGCTCTACATCCCCTATGGCACCAACCAGACCGCAGTTGTGGAGGCCTTCACGAAGCGGATCGTGCAGACAACCACCTTCGGATCTTCGACAACAGGCGTGGCGGTGAACGTGTTTACCGGAAACGTTTTTGTTACAGACCAGGAGAGCAGCGGGCCGTCCTTAACCGGCGTGTTCGATACGTTCGGTAATTTCCAGACCAGTGTTGTGGTCGGAGACAATCCGGTGGGCGTGGATGTGGATCCGTTCACAAACCTGGCCTTTGTGGCGAGCCCATTGCTTGAACAGATCGACGTGATCAATGGGGCCACCAACACGGTCCAAGCCACGGTGCCCGGTGTTAATGGCGAGTATGTTGCCGTCGATATTGGTACGCAGACGGTCTACGTATCGGGCCAGATCGGTGTGACTGTCCTGACAGAAAACTAATTTACGAGCCGACAATGGAAGCAGTTCGCCGCACAAGTTGAACGGCCTCGCAAAACCAAACAGACATTATGCAGTGCGGCACACCTCTGGGGGACGGCCTTCCGGCCCCCAGAGGCAAATAGCCTATCAAAGTCCGGTGTCACCCACTGGAGTTCTTCCCGATCCCCGATGACCCGCTCGCGCGGCAGACCAAGAAGCCCAGGCGGCTGACGATGCAGCTGCGGATCGAACAAGAGCGCGAGATATGTCCAGATTCACAGACTGGTCTCAGCGTGCACTCCTATCGGAGGCGTTTTCTGAATTCAATTGCTCTCCAAACCATTGGGCAATGCCGTTTGAACCCAACGCCTCTCCTTCCGTGACGATGTCCGGATAGCGCATTATCTTATCAGGATTTGGCGCAGCACTAGCGATCTTGTCTCTTGCAGCCTGCGGCGTGATCGTGTCTGAGAGGACTTGCTGAATGAGAAGCGCTCTGCCTTTGAGTTGAGGCAGGTAGACTAACGGTTCGAGACCGGAGACTCGCTGCAAGAACTCCGGTTTGAGATAGTCCGGACGCTCCTGTTCGGGAATCTGCTTCGAGGCCTTTAGCCAGTCAGGCCAATCTCCCCAAGGGTCCATCAGATCGAGCGCGCGGATGCGAGGATCGGCGGCAGCGGCGAGAATCGCAATCGCTCCTCCGGAGCCCTGGCCCAACATGCCCACATGCCCCATATCGAGATCTCCACGCGTTTCCATATAGTTCAACACCATCTGCACGTCGTGCGTGGAGCTTGCCAGCGCTTCCTCGAGTTCGCTCACGAACCATTGCTTCATGGGCCGCGGAGAACGAATTCGCTCCCAAGAGAGCGCGGAATCAAAACCGGCCACGGCAAAGCCATGGCGCGTTGCCACATCGCACCATCGGTCCTGCTGGAAGGCAGTGGCCGCCTCGACGTTGTAGTTGTAAAGAAACAGGACGACCGGCAGCTTTTGCTTGCCGCGCGGCCGAACAATGTACAGATCGATAGGATCGTTCAGACGCCACTCGAGGCGCTCGATCTCTCGGGTACACCCTTGCACGTCGGCCTTGCTCAAGGTAAGGCCGCCGGTTGCATTGAGGCGAAGACCGCTCTGGGCTAGATAGATTGTGGTCCAGTCTTCAGAGGTGGGTGTCTGTTTGGAGAGCGATTGCGGTGGGGCCTGAGCCGGCGGCTCGATTGCTGCAGCCGAAGCCGGCTGTTTGGCAGGAGCAGCCGTTTGCGCGGTCAGAATAGTGGTTGCGAGTGTAACCCATACGAACACAGCTGCAAGAGTACGGAACATTCCTAACTCCTTTGAGTTATCGGTAGCGCGGTTTGGAAGGCCTTGCGGCAACTAAGTAACACGGAGGATGCTACCGCTGGCAGGCCATTTATCGCAGTCATCGCTATGAGCAGAAGCGGAAAAGCCAATAACAAAAAGATGGGCAGACCCCGCAATGGAAGCGGGGTCTGCCGCGTTGAATGGTACGGCTGAGATTTTCGGATAAGCCGAAAGTTAGCGGCGATATCCTACCTGGCCTCCGGCGTTGCCGGTGTTGGTGCAGTAGGAGTTGTCGTTGAGAGACAGCGGGCTGTGAGTCAAGGAGTTGAGGTAGATACCGATGATCACGCCGCCTACGTCGCCACCGGACTCGTTGTTGAAGCAATTGGAGTTGCTGTCGTTCAACTGCCAGTCGCCGTTGGCCAGCAAGCTGGAGTCGGGAAGGCCCGATCCGGCTGGCGGGGTGAAGTGCGAACGGACCACGTTCATGTCGGATGGGGCAACGAAGTCGGGATGCGAGGGGCTGACAAAGTCGTCTGTTGCAGAGGCCAGATCGGCGAGGGCGTTATCGACAGACGGGTCGACGTTGACCAGGCGAAGCAGCGACCAGATGGGATAGGTTCCATTGGCGGTTGTGCTGAGGCTGACGCTTGCCAGTTGTGTCGAGGTGGTGGGAATGGTACCGCCTGTGCCCAACGGGTCGAACCCGTCCACTGTGTAGTACTTGGCAGTGGTCAGTCCGGAGAAGCCGGCGAAGTTCGCGGCGCTCCAGAAGCTGTAGCCCAGCGAGTTGCCAGTGCCGGTGGTGGTCGAGTTCGCAACCACGGCCGCCAGTTCCTTGCCGGTGCCGATGGCCCGCTGACGCGAGCCGCCGCTGGGAGTCTCGATGAACAAGGGGTTGGTGGTAGAACCGGCGATGAGGGGGCTACCGGGGCAATTTACTTGGGTGGAGGGCTGGTTCAAGCCCACGTCCTGCGAGGTCGCGAACGAGCCTCCAGGGGGTCCAACCCGGTTGGGAACGTTGTATTCCATAGTGTTGTAGGTTCCGGAGAGAGGTTCGCGAAGGAAAACCGTTGCCGCCGAGCCGGTTGCGGAGGGTGACGACGCGACCTGTCCAGTGTAGGAGTAGGTTCCATCCAGGAAGTTCGCGAGCGCCTGGCTGGAAATGTTGGAGTAGGCGCCGAACCCGGTGCCGCTATTGTCGTTGACGGCAACGACGATTGGGGTGGCGCCGACAACGGTGACGTTTGGCGCCGAGGAGGGAAGCGAGAAGCTGATCACGTGGAAGCTGCTGCCGCCGGTGCCGGAGTACCCGAGAATATTGCCGCCATTGGAGTAACCAAGCCCGAGATACTGCGAGCCTGTGGCAACGGGGGTACCGCAGCCTGTGAGCGCCCGTGTGATAGCGAACTCGGCGTCTTCTGGCCGGATATCGGTGCCGGCGTAGTTGACGAGCTGGGTGGAGGAATTGAGCGCCGTCACCACGGATGAGGGAAGCGATACCTCAGAGGCGCCGAGAATCAGTCCGGCGGGGCTGGCAGGCGTGGTGGGATAGGTAATGAAGCACTCACGCGTTGAGAGGTTCGAATTGAACAAGCAGCGGTTGCCGACTACGGAGTCAGTTTGCAGATAGGCGTAGATAGATCCCGCGGTGGCGCAGGTCCCGTCCGAGCCCTTCGTCCAAGCAACCCAGGCGTTGCCTGAGTCTGTGAGGGAGGTGCCTGTGCTGGTGTCAGTGGCGACGACGGAGCCGTTCTTTTCGCTCCACACGCACGGAGCGTTAATGGCTCCGCCGCTATAGCTTGCGCCCAATCCCGCTTGGAGGAAGTAGGCCGAAGAGCCGAGTCCGTCGAGTACAACGGTTTGTGCTGTGGCTGACGCCGCACTTGCTACAGCGGCCAGGCCAATGGCGAACGCTATTCTCAGAATGCTTTTCATGAAGTTTACTCCTTGATTGGTGCGCTAGTTTGGGGGGTGGCTTGGCCTGGATATCCGCAATCGATAAAAATTAGGCCGAAGCCGTTTACTCGACTTGTCCTCTATAGCATGGGGGAGGTCGCCGAGTGCTTCTGCAACATCTGGAGAAAGCAGAATTTCATTTTTTCGGTTGGGCACAAATGTGACGATCCCACCGTGCCTCTGTCCACGTTGACAATGGAGGAACCCGCTCTCAACAGGGCGCTCTTTCAATTGACCAGGCAGCAACAAGAGATTCACCAGAGTTCAACAGAAGCTCGCGCAATCGCCAATTTTGCCGCTGCCGGCACACCGTCCAAGATTTGAAACAGGCGTCGGAAGAAGATGGAACGAGGCCGAAGGTAGCTTGTGTTATCGAAACATCTGCAGCTCTCAATTGCCGTGCAAGACGGGTAGGGACCAGACATCGACCGCATACGACCGCGAAACACGAAGCCACACCGACCAAACGCTGCGGTAAGTGGAGACCTGCGATTCCTCAGTCACTCCTTATCGGGGACGCATCATTTTATGCAGCTTTAACATGATTCGGTTGCGTCGTGTGCGAAGCTGTGTCCCATAGAGCCAGATGGTTCGAAACGAGTCTCCTGAACAGCGCTCCAGGAGCAGGTTTCTTTTGTCACCTACTGGAACAAAAGACACTACATATTCCTGGCGCCCCCTCCCCACTTCATCTTTCAGCGAGAACGGCAAGCTTCGAGAAATCGAAAAAAGTCGTAAGGAGCCGTTGAGAACGGCATTTTCAATTGTCATTCCGACAGGCGCGTTCTTCGGACTTCTTCGACTATGCGAGGAGCCCAGAGCAACCAGGACTGTGAGTCGTTTAGGAAGAGACAGAGAAAAGGTACATCGCATGAGAGATGGGATGGGTAAATTAAAGAGTGCTGTCGGAAAGGTAGTCGTCGTTGGCTTTGTTCTGCTGGCGATGGCGGGGTGCGGCGGCAACGGATCTTCCGCATCAGGGAATCAAGCCGCGACGCCCGCCTTCAGTCCGGGCGGAGGGAGCTATAAGGCATCGCAGACGGTGACCATCTCTGACGCGACTCCGGGAGCGGTGCTCTATTGCACGACAGACGGAACAACGCCGACTACATCCTCGCCCCAGTGCAGCCAGCCGACTACTGTCTTTAAGACGGAATTCCTGCAGGCCATCGCGGTTGCTCCGGGCATGTCTGCCAGCGCGGTAGCCTCAGCGGGCTACACCATTAATCTAAATTCCGCGGCGACCCCAACCTTCTCGCCGGCGGGTGGCCTATATACCTCTGCGCAGACCGTGTCGATCGGCGATACGACTACGGGCGCAAACATCTACTACACCACCGACGGCAGTTCGCCCACAGCGTCATCGACTCTCTATACAGGCCCGATCACGATTTCTCAGAGCCAGACCCTTAGCGCTCTTGCGACGGCATCGGGTTACAACAATAGCGATGTGGCGGTCGCGACGTACACAATTCAATCTGGAGGGCAGGGGCAGATTCTGCCAACGATCCTCAGCCTTTCGCCTGCCTCGGCTACTGCAGGCGGTGCGGCGTTCACCTTGACCGTCAATGGCGCGAACTTCGTTTCAGGCGCGACCGTGCAGTGGGGAAGCATCGCGCTGACGACAACCGTTGTAAGCTCGACGCAGCTATCCGCAGCCGTTCCTGCCAGCCTGATCGCAAGCGCAGGCACCGCGAGCGTAACAGCGACGGAATCGAGTGCAACATCGAACTCAGCGACGTTCACCATTTCTCCCGTTCCTTTGGCGCCCACGATTTCAAGCCTCTCACCTTCTTCCGCAACCGCGGGAGGCGCGGAATTTACTCTAACCATCAATGGTGCGAACTTCGACTCAGGTACGACCGTGCAATGGGGAACCACCTCGCTGGCAAGAAGTTTTGTCAGTGCCACGCAACTTAGCGCCGACGTCCCTCCAGGCCTGATTGCGACACCCGGTACCGCGACCGTGACCGTAACGAGTTCCGGAGGCACATCGTCAGGAGCCACGTTCACTATCAGCGCTGCCGCTCCAGCGATTACCGGCCTCAGCCCAGCGAGTGGCACAACCGCGGGTGGAACTTCGGTCACCATCACCGGAACGGGTTTTACCGGAGCGACGGCTGTTGAGTTTGGCGGCACACCGGCAACCAGTTTCACAGTAAACTCCGCAAGCAGCATCACCGCGATCTCTCCGGCGGCCGGCAGCGGCATTGTGGACATCAGGGTTATTACGCCCAGCGGCACGAGCGCTGCCAGCGCCGCGGACAAATTCTCCTATGCAGTTCCTGCGCCCACAGTGACCAGCGTCAATACCTCAAGCGGTCCCGCAGCAGGCGGAACTTCGGTGACCGTTACGGGGAGCAACTTTACGGGGGCGACGGCGGTCAATTTCGGCAGTATCGCCGCCACCAGTTTCACGATGAACTCCGGGACCAGCATTACCGCGGTTTCGCCGGCGGGCAGCGGTACTGTGAATATCGAGGTGGTTACTGCTGGCGGCACAAGCGCGGCCGTCACAGCAGACCAGTTCACCTACATACCTGCTCCAGTCGTGACCGGCGTGACTACAGCGAGCGGTACGTCAGGCGGTACAACGTCAGGCGGAACCTCAGTCACCATCGCGGGGAGTAACTTTACCGGAGCGACTGCGGTCTATTTCGGTAGTACACAGGCAACCAGTTTCTTGGTGACCTCCGCAACCAACATTACCGCAGATTCGCCCGCGGAGAGCGCGGGTACGGTGAACATCACGGTGGTTACGCCGGGCGGCACGAGCCCGGTCAGCGCCGCTGACCAATTTACCTATGCTTTGCCGCTGCCGGCGGTGACGAGCATCAGTCCTACGGTTGGCCCAACCGCCGGCGCGACTTCGGTCACGATCACTGGGAGCAACTTTACCGGAGCGACTGCGGTCAACTTCGGAAGCACACCGGCCGCGAACTTTACGGTGAACTCCGCTACCACCATCACCGCGACCTCTCCGGCGCAAAGCGCCGGTGCGGTGGATATCAGAGTCGTCACGGCGATCGGCACAAGCGCAGTCGTTACAGCGGACCAATTCACCTACGCTACTGGACCGGCGGTGGGCACGGTCAGTCCCGCAAGCGGGCCAGCCGCAGGTGGCACCTCGGTGGCAGTTTCTGGCGTCAACTTTAACGGAGCGACCGCAGTCAGTTTTGGCAGCACACCGGCCACCAGCTTTACGGTGAACTCCGGGACCAGCATTACCGCGGTTTCGCCCGCGGGCAGCAGTACGGTGGACATCAGGGTTACCACCCCGAATGGCGGCACAAGTGCGGTTGTCAGTACGGACCAGTTTACTTATGCGCCGATTCCGGCGGTGACTGCCATAGGCCCGTCGAGCGGAACGACGGCGGGCGGCACCTCGGTAACGATCACCGGGAATGGTTTCAGCGGAACCAATTTCACCTCGACCGCGGTCAATTTCGGTAGCACACCAGCCACCAACTTTACTGTGAACTCCGCGACCAGCATTACCGCGGTTTCGCCGGCGGAGAGCGCGGGCACAGTGGACATTGAGGTGACTACGCCGGGAGGCACGAGCATAACTAGCGCCGTGGATCGATTCACCTATGCCGTTCCTGTTCCGGCCGTAACCAGCATCAGCCCGGCGAGTGGTTACACTACGGGCGGCACCACGGTAGTTATCACCGGGAGCAATTTCGGCGACGCGACCGTGGTGAACTTCGGCGGCGTACCGGCAACCAGCTTCATGGTGAACTCTTCGACCAGCATCACCGCGGTTTCACCCGTGGGCAGCGTTGGCACCGTGGACATTTCGGTGGTTACGCCAAGCGGTACCAGCGCAACCGGAAACGGAGATCAATTCACCTATTCGCTGCCGGCTCCGGCGGTGACCGGCGCCAGCCCTGCGGTCGGTGTGACTGCGGGCGGAACCACAGTGGCGATCACCGGGACGTACTTTACGGGAGCGACCGCGGTCAATTTCGGCGGCACAGCGGCGGCCAACTTCACGGTGAACTCCGCGACCAGTATCACCTCGACCTCGCCAGCCGGAAGCAGCGGTACGGTAGACATCACTGTTGTTACTCCAAGCGGCACAAGCGCAACCAGCAGCATGGATCAGTTTACCTATGGTCCGATCATCGGTGGACACGTCTCCACCGGATCGTCGCCGATCAGCGGAGCTGCGGTGCAGTTGTATGCGGCTGGCACGACGGGCTACGGCTCGATGCCGAGCCCTCTGCCTGTCAACGGCAGCGTGACAACCGACGCTAACGGCAATTTCGCCATGCTCTATACCTGCCCGGCCGCGCCGGGAGATCAGCTGTACCTGGTGGCTACCGGCGGCAACAGCGGAAGCGGAACCAACCAGTACATCAATCTGATGACGGCGCTGGGCTCGTGCAACAACAGCACAAATATCGCGCAGTGGTCGTCTGTCGTAGTGAATGAAGTAACGACTGTTGCATCGGCGTATGCGCTGTCCGCATTCGCGACTGTCAATACCGGCGCCGGCGGCGAAGGCATCGATGTGGGCGCGCCGGCTCTTGTCAGCGACGCATCATGCAACGCCGCGGACAACTGGCAAAGCACAGCCCCGGCAGCCTGCAACTACACCGGGCTGTCCAACGCCTTCGAGGCGGTGAACAATCTGGTGAATATAGGTACCGGCGCCGCGCTCGCGCATACTCCGGCGTATCCGGCGAACCTGGCCGCGGACACAAACATCCTCAATAACAGCACGGTACCGCAGGCGCGTATCAACGCGCTGGCCGATATGCTGGCCTCCTGCGTGGAGAGCAACGGATCCGATTGCAGCGGTAACACCAACCTCTTCGGGGTGGCGTCAACGACAACCACCACGCCTGTAGACACTCTGCAGGCGGCGCTGAATATCGCGCAGAATCCAGGTAACCATGTCTCCACGCTGCTGGGCCTGGCCTCTTCCATGCCAACCCCGCCATACAGCACTGGCACGCTGCTGACGCAAACCACCTTGCCCACGGACCTGACCCTGGCACTTACCTTTACCGGAGCGGGGCTGGGGATCGCGCCGGGAATCACGCTCTCGGACAACAACACGGGTATCGACGACGGTGCCCTGGGCATCAATGCCGCAGGCAACGTCTGGGTCGCGGCATACCGTAGCGGTGTTGGGGGCGTAGGCGAAGGCGCGATGATTGCGGAGTTCAATGCGCTGGGCGCGCCGGTAACTGCCGCGACGAGCTTGAGTGCGGCAAGTCCTCCTGTCCCAACCTACGGCGGGTACGACCCGGAGCCGAGCCTGACGGCCAATATCAAGTTGACTATGCTCGCCGTCGACCAGCCGGGGAACCTGTGGACGAACGATAGCGACGGCAATATGCTGGAGATAAATCCCAGCCTTTCTCAACTGGGCACCGCCATTTCTGTTGGTAGCGGAACCGTAAACCTTGCCATCGACTCCAGTGGCGACGCGTGGTATATCGCGAATTCCGGCAATGAGGTGCGTGAGATTCTGGCCAGCGGAAGCTCAGGTATCCAGGGTGGCCCCATTTCAACTGCCAAGTCAATGCACTATCTGGCCTTCGATTCGAACGGGGGGCTGTGGACCGCAGGCAAGAATAGCAGTTCCAAGACGGACATCTTTCAGATCAACACTTCGAACGGAACCATCGCCTACAACGCATTTCCGTCGAGCACTGGGACCAAGAACACAACTCTGGCCGCGGATGGCAACGGCAATATCTACGGATGCGACCCGACGGGGTTGAAGCTGGACGTGTTCAGCACGGGCGCCTTGGAGAGTTCCAACAGCATCAGCCCGGCTACTGGAAGAGCCTGCGGCACGCAGCTGGTGCTGGATGGGCAAGGACATCTGTTCGCGGTGTCCAACACCAGCTCAGTCGCGATTATCGACGAATTCACGACCAGTGGGACGCTGATTTCACCATCCTCAACCGGCTATACCGGCACCAGCAGCGTGGAGACGCCCACACTGAACGCCGATCCCACGTTCGGCAATAGCGGCGTTCCAGGAGTGAGCGCGGCGATCGATGGCTCGGGCAATCTATGGGTGCTTAATGCCGACACGACCGGCCCCACAACTTCGGGCAACGTGCTGGTGGAGTATGTGGGCATTGGAGCGCCGGTGGTTACGCCAGCATCGACTGCCTTGGAGAACGGGCTGCTAGGAGTCCGTCCATGACGAGTGCAGGCACAGGGGAAAAATACTTGGAGAAATAACATGGCCATCTCAGCCAGTTTGGAAAACTATGCAAGACTCGATTCTGCTTTTACCTTCCTCTCTCTCCCCGGCACCCGCCTTGGAGGCAGACAAAGGAGGGCATCTGTCTTCACTGGAAAATGCGAAGCCTCAAGCTTGAGGCGCGCCCTAGAGACGGGGGAGGAGCAGCGAGTATGCGGATCTTTGAGGGAACCGAGATTCATGTTCGACTGGACTGCGTTCGAAACTTCACGGAGCCGGAATTACCCACGGAGGATGCAATGGATCTGGCGACCCCAATGTTCGGAGATCGCAGCGCAACTGGAGAAGAGCAGTGGCAGGATCGTGCGCAGACTCTCAAGGCAGATGAAAGAGAAAAGATCATCCTTACGCTATACGACGAGTATCGGCCCAGGCTTTACCGTTACATGCGCAGCATGCAGTTGGGGCGCGAGCATGCGGAAGAGATCATCCAGGAGACTTTTATGCGCCTGACCATGGAGCTTCTCAAGGAAAGCAAAATCGAGAACATTCAGGGCTGGATCGTCCGGGTGGCGCACAATCTTGCCATCAATGTGTTGAAGAGAGAGTGCGGGACAGCAGTGAATGAAGAGGCGCATACGTTTTTGATGCAGAATCGAGCCGATTCCGCATTGAGTCCAGAGGAGACCTATTCGAAGGAGGAGCAAGCCAAGCTCATGAGGACGGCGCTTTCAAACCTAAAACCGCAGCACCGGCAGTGCTTTCAAATGCGAGCGCAAGGGCTCCCCTACAAGGACATTGCATTAGCACTAGGGTTCAGCGAACAGAGAGCGGCCTTTGTGGTGAAACAGGTGGCTGTGCGTCTGGCAGCCGCCTACGGGTTGCAGAATGGCGGACTGGGTGCTCGATAAACTGCTGCGGCGTTTCCTTCCCATAACCGGTATCCATCTCTCCGACGAGCGATTAGCGGCGCTGTTTTGCCGTGAGCTCTCACTTGTTCAGAAGTGGACGGCGCGGCGACACTTGGCCGGCTGCCTGGAGTGCCGGACGCGTCAGCGGTGGCTGGAAGGACCTCGCGCCGAGAGGATGCTCCAGCTTTATCACGACAGCCTGGCCAGTGCGGACATGGCGCTTCAGGAAAGACCACGAACGGAGTTTGTTTTGTGGCTGGAGCTTCAGATGCGGCATGAGGCGTTGCGACAGAAGCGGATTGTCTCGGCTCATGTGGGCTCGAGTCGCAGGCTCTCATTCGCTTTCCCATCGGCATCGATCGGTGCGGTTCTTGGACTGGTTCTGGGTGTATCGGGCATCTTGCTCTTGCGATGGGAACGCATGCCCAATATCACTGCAAATACTTTGCTCGTCCGCGCAGAGCAGTGGGGTATGCCCAGCCTCGCAGCTAATCCTGGGGTGGCTCGCCAGACGATTCAAATCAAGACTGGCAAAGCGGTATTGACGCGATCTGTCTATTGGGATGTGCAAGGAAAACATCGGCCCAAGCCGCAAGCCCTGTCCGCCGCCGAGGAACAACTCCGGTCCACGCTGGGCGCGGCGGGGGTGGACTGGAACCAGCCCATCTCCGCATCCGCTTATCAGGCATGGCACGACCACCATCATGTTCGCGCAGACCGCATTGTTCGCAGCGGCGTTCACCTGCTGACGCTCACCACGACCGTGCCGGATGGCGATATATCGGAAGAATCGCTGACCGTCCGCGATACCGATTTTCATCCGATTGCGCGGAAGGTTGGTTACCGGGACAAAGAGACGGTGGAGATCGCCGAATTGGACTTCAAGATACTCCCGTGGAATTCCGTAGATGCAAACGTCTTTGAACCCATCGGAGGGGTCGAGACAGCCGGAACGCCAAGCATGTCTCGGGTTTTCATGCTTCCTGCCATGCCGGAAAGATTAACCGATGGCCAGCTCGATGAGACCGAGCTCAGCGCAAGACTTGTGCTGAATAATCTTCATGCCGATACCGGAGAGCAGATCGAAATCGCGCGAACCGAACGGGGAGTCGAAGTACGAGGTCTGGTGGAGACAAACGAGCGCAAGCGAGATTTGCAGAGGCAGTTGGCTGCGGTTCCTCATCTCACAGTTTCGATCCAGAGCGTCGCGGACCTCAAGAATACTCCTGGGATCAGTGACAGGATAAGCAGCATCAAGGTAGCCTCCGTGGTGGATATGCAATCGCCGCTGGAAGCATACCTGCTCGCGCGCGGCCACAGTGTAATGGCTGTGAATAGTCTTGAGCAGCAGCTCTTCGACAGTGCCCTGACAATAAGCCAGGAGAGCAAAGCTATCGACGACTTGCAATCGCGATTCGCGGCAAGCGACCAGAAGACAGCAATCGCATCGGCCACGTTAGCTGAGCTGATTTACAGTCATCACGAACGTATGCAAGAAGCATTAAAGCACGAGCGCGAACTGGTGAGTGAGGTTCAGACTGGGACCACAGTTGGGGACGTGGGTTCAGCTCGAAAAAAGCCTCCGCTGCTGGATACCGCGGCCAGGAATCTTGTCCTTTGCAAAGAGCTCACACTCGCCGGCAGTCCCAGGGCGCAGAGCGCAGAGATGATCCTCGCTGAGATGTCGGTAGTGCTGAACGATCTGACGGCCGACGTGCGCGAAGCATACGCAAGGTCTCAGGGTGATTCCATCGCGGGCGAAAACAATTAGGAAGCGTTTGGAAAATGGTCCCAATGTCTATGCAGATCTTATCGCCGAGGTTCGCACGCTCAGGGCAGTGTCCGCGGGCTGCAGGCTCGATTAAGGGTATCGATCTCTGCAGCACCCTTTGCATGGCTGCGTTTGGCGTATTCCTGACGGGATGCGGCGGCAGCTTCTCGTCCGGCGCGGCAAAAGCAGGCCCTATTTCCATTGCGAATGCAGCCGGAGTTGCCGTCCAGGCGACTTCGCTTGCGCTGGGTTCCTCGGTGCAACTGAACATGATGCCGGCAAGCGATAGTAGCGCCGCGGGTGTTGACTGGACGGTGACCTGCGGCGGCAATCCCGTTACGGGCAGCATCACGAATGGTGCCTGCGGTACGCTGGCTCCGGCCCATACTACCGATGGAGGCGAGACCGTCTATACCGCGCCCTCGCAGGTCCCCATCAATACCTCGATCACGATCACCGCGACGGTGACCAGCAACCCATCGCAGAGCAGCAGTGTGAGTCTCACGATCGTCGCATCGGCGATTGGGATTGCGTTTAATAGCACTTCGGTGGTGCCAGCTTCTTTGCAGATCAACGCAAAGCTCCTGGGTCTGGAGGCCGTGGTGACCAACGATCCGTTGGGTGCTGGCGTCATCTGGACAGCTACCTGCAAGTCAAGTGCCTGCGGAACGTTCAATCCGGCGCAGACGCTTTCGACGGGCGTAACGACATATACAGCCCCTTCTGCCGTACCCACGGACGGCACGGTGACGATCGCTGCTACCTCGCTCACCGACACCACCAAGTCCATCAGCGCAACGCTGACACTCACGGCGCCCCCCCCGCCGGTTCCAGTCAAGGTGAGCGTGTTGCCGAAAACGGTGTATGTGGAACCCAGCGGCTCGGCGCATTCGGCCTCAGTTGTCGCAGTGGTTGCCAACGATCCGGCCGCGGCTGGTGTCGACTGGTCTCTCAGTTGCGCGGCTTCGAGTTGTGGAGCCTTGAATGGGTCGAAGACCGCGCACACAGCAAGCGGCGTCTCGGTGACCTATGTGGGGCCTTCGGGTGCTTCTTCGGGCTTGACCGTGACGATTACGGCGGCGTCCACGACCAACCCGGCGATTACGGATTTTGCGACCGCGAATATCGTTACAACAGCGCCGATTGTGGTGAGCATCTCCTCCGCGCCTCCGGCGGCGCTGACTACAGGATCCCAGGCGACGCTGAGCGCAAAGGTTACCGGCGATACAGGCAACCTAGGCGTGAATTGGACCGTGAGTTGCGGTAGCGGGGGCGCATGCGGAAGCTTTAATCCCGCGCACACGGCGAGCGGCGGGACAACTGCCTACACTGCGCCAGTTTCCGTTCCTGCGGGCGGCTTGGTGACAATCGCCGCGTCGTCTCCGGCCGCCACGTCGAACTCGGCCGTCGCTTTCACCACCATTACCGCAGCGCCTCCGTCTCTCGCGTTCACGCAGACGCCGGCGGCCTTGTCCTGCTTAACGGCTTCAACCCAGGCACAGCCATCCTGCATGATTGCATTGACTCAGGCGCCAGTGAGCGCCACGGTTGCCAACGATGTTACGCCGGGAGGCGTCGCCTGGTCGGTCGAGTGCGGCAGCACCGTTCCCGGAGGCTGCGGCTGGATTTTGCCCACTAAGACAGCAAGCGGCGCGACGGCGACCTACACCGCGCCGCCGGTCACCTCGACCCTGACCCCGGTCACGATTGTCGCAACCTCGGTGGCAGACCCCGCGGTGAGTATTAGTTCGAGTGCCATCACCATCCAGCCATCTACAACTTTCTCGGTAAGTTTCATCCCCTCGCTGCCGGCGCAGATGGAAGCCAACGCAACGGCGAATCTGACCGCGGCGGTCGCCAACGATGCGACGAACGCGGGCGTGGACTGGCAGGTATGCGCGAGCGGCTGCGGGTTCTTTACGGTTACGCCCGCGATCCCGGCAATTCCAGCCACGGCGACCACGCCATACGTTCCAGCGATCCCCGCGGTGATGGCAACCAGGGTCTCAGGCTGGTCCAATGGCCTGCCTATCCCTTATACCGCGCCATCGACGCCGCCCATGTCGGGCACGGTCGTGGTGGAGGCATTGTCCCATGCGGATGGGACCACGGCGAACTCGGGCACGATCGCCATCAGCGCCGCGCCGGGCACGTCAGCTCTCAATGGAACGGTGCAGGCGGGAACACAGCCTGTTGCGGACGCCGCTGTCTCCTTGTACGCCGCGGGAACAAGTGGGTATGCCTCGGCCTCTACACAGATTGCGGCGGCCACAACGGACAAGAACGGAAAATTCACGGTGCCTGCCGGATTCGCCTGCCCATCTCCCACTAGCCAGATGTATCTGGTGGCGACCGGAGGCCAAGTTGGAATCAACGCCGCCAATCCCAATCTCTCCCTGATGACGGCTCTGGGAAGCTGCAGCGGGCTCGGCTCGAGCCCGGTTGTCGTCAACGAAGTGACGACCGTTGCCTCGGCATGGGCAACAGCTCCGTTCACAGCCAATGATGAGCTTAACGGCAACAGCAGTTCCCTCTACCTGGGCACGAGCAGCAGCAATCTCATCGGGCTTGCGAATGCATTTGCCGCAGTGAACAATCTGGTGGACATCACGACCGGGCAGGCGAGATTCGTGACCCCCGCCGGAAATGCGGCTGTGCCGTACGTCGAGATCAATATCTTGGCCGATGCGTTGAATGCCTGCACGGCGAGTTCAGGTGGCTTGGAAGGCGATGGAAGCTCCTGCGGCAACTTGTTCACCGCGACCGATACGCTCCCGGCAGAAACCTACAGCGGAGCCATCGCGCCGTCCGACACGCTTCAGGCGGCCTTCAACATCGCGCAGCAACCCGCGGGGAACTATGGCTACAGTCAATTGGATATTGACGGTGTCTTTCAACTGGCGCTTTCCACCTCTCCGTATCAACCGATCCTCACGACGAAGCCGAACGATTGGTCGATCTCGCTGAATTACACCAGCGGGGGCGGCCTTACGACCTCGAGCAAGGTGGGTTCATTTGCGGTAGATGCAAACGGGAATCTCTGGATTACCGACACCACGGCTACCGACACAGCAGCCGGCAGCGTCATCGAGTGGAATGCCGTGGGCGCGGCGCTGTCGCAGGATTGCCCAGTTAACGGTGAAACGAATTCCAGCGTTCTCGCGAACGTGACTTGCAATCCTCCGGCGGGTTACTCCGCGGGCGGCGGTCCCATCGCGATCGACGCCAACGGAAATGTATGGATCTCCGGCAACGGCGTCGTGACTGAGCTGACGAACCTGGGCACAGCGGTACCGGGAAGCCCCTACCTTGGCGTGGCCGGCGGCGGCAGCGATATGGCCTTCGACGCGCAGGACAATCTCTGGATGGCCAACGGCGCGGGGGTAAACGAATTCAGCAATCTGGGCGCTGAGTTGTCTCCCGCAGCCGGGTTCACCAACAGCGGGATATCCGGCATCACCGCCGTGGGCATCGACAGCTCGAACAATGTCTGGGCCGGATATGCGATCAGTGCTGCGAAGGCAAATTCCGCCTACATCGCGGAACTGACGAATCCCGGCGGCGAACCGATTGTGAATGGTGAGGGTCAGGCTGGCGCGTTCTTACCAGGAATTGCCGCCGATGGGGCCGGCGATATCTGGGGCATTATCAGCCCAAGTGACTATGTCTGCAAAGCGCCGCCATACGGCGGGCTAGGGACGGTTCTGAATCTCGATAGCACATGCTATCCGGATGACGGCAACAGCAACTTGTCTCCTTCGGGTTATAACTTTTTCAACGCCGGCGGTCTCGCACTCGATGGCGCCGGGATGCTGTGGGTGGCTAGTCAGGGTGGAGGAACATCGCCGGTGATTCCACCGAGCATCCTCTCCATTTCGGTGAGCCTCTCCAGTGGCTCCGGTAGTGGCTTCCCAAATGCTCTCACTTCGTCCAGCCTCGCCGCAGGCCCCTTACACGTAGCAGTGGACGGCTCCGGCAATGTATGGGTTCTGCTGGCCAACAACACGGTCACCGAGTATGTCGGCGTCGCCACGCCGGTGGTGACGCCGATCGCGCTGGGCGTGAAGAACAAGAAACTGGCGGCGAAGCCATGAAGAAACCAAATGTACAGCCTCTCGCCGGCTACAGATACAAATGCTCCAAACAAAGGAAAGCGACGGAGGCTCTAATTCTCGTGCGTCCTCATACAACTAAGAAGGCTGCTGCTAAACGCTCATTCGGTTCAATTGGGTTAGCGGGGTTTGCTGGGTTGACGATCGGGTTGCTGGCGGTTTCCGGGTGCGCGTCGGGAAGTTCCGTATCCAACATTCAGGTCCAGCCGATCGCCTTTACCGACGCAAACGGAACGCAGAAGACCGCTCCCACTTCGCTCACGGTCAACCAGGGGACATATGTCGACGTGACAGTGACGAACGATCCGCAGTTGCTGGGCGCGGACTGGAGCGTTTATTGCGGAAGCGCGCTGCCGCCTGGTTCCCCGCTCCCTCCCGGTGAGACACAGGACGAATCGTGCGGCACATTTACGCCGACTCACACGACGAGCTGCATAGCGACCAGCACAGCAAGCTGCATCCCAAGTTATTTGACCAGCGCCGCGGGCTACGTGGCATCCTACACCGCGCCCGCCGCCACTCCGAAACAAGGGACGGTGACGCTCTACGCCGCCGCCACCAGCGACCCCAGCAAGTTCTCAAGCGTAACGCTTACCATCGGCGGCCTGCCCATCTCAGTTGGATTCGCGCCGGCGCCGCCATCGACGCTGCAGAGAGGCGCGAGCGTGGCGTTCAGGGTGGTGTTGAACAACGACGATACAAATGCCGGAGTGAACTGGACGGTTATCTGCGGATCGAGCGCTTGCGGTTCCTTCGACCCGGCAGAGACCACAAGCGGAGTCACTACGACCTACACAGCGCCTGCGACCGCGCCTACCGGAAATTCGGTGCAGGTCACTGCCACTTCGATTGCGGACCCGACCAAATCCGCGAGCGCCAAGATCACGATTAATTGAGGAAGAGTTTTGCCCTTAGCGGCAAGACAGTACCCCCAGACAATACTCAAGGAGAAGACGAATGCATAGGTTCAGACGGATTGTGGCCGGGGTGCTTCTGGCAACGTGCGTTGCGGCGCAGGCGCAGAACGGCACAAGTCAGGGGGTTGCAAGACCGGCCAAAGCAAAGGCAGCGAAAGGGAAGGCACCGACGCAGGAAGAGATTCTGCTGCGGCAGCTGAACGAGAAGTTCCAGAAACTCGATGAACTCAGGAGCAAGTTCGACACTCTTGAGCAGAAGTACGATGCTCTCCAGAAGCAAATGGCAGCGCGCGATGCGGAACTGGAGCAGGCTCGCAAGGATGCGGCGGATGCGAAGCAGAAACTAGAAGCGACACAACAAGCCATCGGTCCAGACGGCGCGGCTGTAACCACGCTGCAGACTGAAGTCGCAGCTCTGAAAACTTCTTCGAGCTCACTATCGACGAAGGTTGAGAGCACTGAGCAAGCGACAAAGAAGCTGGAGAACCCGGAAAAGATCCGCTTCAAAGGAATCGATCTGACGCCGGGCGGGTTTCTCGCTGGCGAAACAGTCGATCGGCAACGGGCGATTGGCGGCGATGTCAACACCCAGTTCACCGGCATTCCGTTCGCCGGCCAAACCGCCGGCAAGCTGTCGGAATTCAATGCTGGCGGCCGCCAGTCGCGCGTCTCGTTGCTGGCCGAAGGCGAACTGCCCTCTGGAGCCGTGCGTGGGTATTACGAGTCCGACTTTCTTTCCGCTGGAACGACCTCGAACGACAATCAAAGCAATAGCTACACCTTGCGCCTACGTCAGGCCTGGGCGCAGGCGGAGTTGAGCAGCCATTGGACTCTGACAGGCGGACAGATGTGGTCGCTAGCCACCGAGTATGCGCATGGTCTGGCGAATCTCTCCGAGGCGATTCCTCTCACCATCGATGCGCAATACAACGTAGGCTTCACCTGGGAGCGGCAGTATGGCTTCCGCGCAGTGAAGCGGCTGACCAACAAGTTTTGGATCGGCGGCTCGGTCGAAGAGGCGCAGACGCTCAACATCGGCGGACACAATCTGCCCACCATTGCTTATCAGCAGGCAGGCAATGCGGGCGGTCTTTACAACCCGACCGCGAACTACAGCTTCAACTATGCGCCCGATTTGATTGCCAAGGGCGCTTACGAAACCAACTGGGGACACTTCGAAGTTTTCGGCATCGGCCGATTCTTTCGTGACCGCGTGTATCCAAACGGTCCCCTGCCGGCAGGTGCTGCGCAGCCGGCGACGCCTTCGGCGCTTGGGGCGTATACCGCGAAGGCCTCGGGCGGCGGCGCGGGCGTGAACGGGCGCGTTTCGTTTTCGGCGAAAAGGCTCGACGTTGGCGTGCATGTGCTGGGTGGAGACGGGATAGGGCGGTACAGTTCGTCGACGTTGCCCGATGCGACTGCTCATCCCGATGGGTCGCTGGAATTAATCACCGGTGGTTCGGCGCTGGGATCCGTTGAATGGCACACGGCTCCGCGGTTGGATCTCTACGGCTACTACGGCGGCGAGTATGCCAAGCGCGCCTGGTACAACACCGGATATACCAACACAACCACGGGTCAGCCAATCCTTGGCGGTTACGGAGCGCCGACCAACATCGTCTACGGCTGCTATACGGAGGTGCTGCCCGCTTCCTCGCCGAACGGCGGCGGCAATGTACCCGGCACAGCATCGAACTGCAATGCCGACAATCGCAACATCCAGGAAGGAACCTTTGGCTACTGGTTCCGGTTCTATAAGGGAGTACACGGGACAGTGCAGCAGGGCATTCAGTACTCCTATGTCGAACGCCGCATCTGGCAGGGGATCGGCGATCCAGAAGCCGGATTGACCAACTCACCAAAGGCCATCGACAACATGTGGTTTACCTCTTTTCGCTACTATCTGCCGCGGTAGGGAACGGGTGCAACGAAATGCGAAGAGGAAACCAGAACCAGGAGTCAAGGTTGAAGATGCTTCGATCGTTTTCCCGGCTGCTGTATGTTTGGGCGCTCATTCCTATGTTGGGTGTTTTGCCGCTTTCGGGGCAGAACGCAACCGGTAGCGTCTCGGGTCAAGTTACCGATCCGGATGGAAGCGTCATCCCCGGAGCCGCTGTCCAAGTCATCAATCAGGACACATTGGTGAAGCGCGACGCAAAGACAGACGCTGTTGGCGCGTATACGGTTCTCTCGTTGCCGCCGGGCCACTACCAAATTCTTGTGGATGCGAGCGGATTCAGCCGCAGGTCGAGTCCAGTCATCGCGCTCTCCCCCGGGCAAGCAGTGGTTTTCGACGCGCAAATGGCGGTGAGTGCCGAGGGCGCCGAAGTCGCGGTCAACGGAGGGGGCGGAGGAGCCACCTCGGTGGAGACAGAAACCCCATCGATCTCCACGACTCTGAATGCGGAAGAAATGACAGGCCTTCAAACAAACGGTCGCAATCTCTTGTCGCTTGCCGCTCTGGCGCCCGGTGTAAGCAACCAGACCGGACAGGACGAAGCCAAGGTCGGTGTCGCCGGAAGCGCGAAATTCAGCGTAAACGGGGGGCGTGTCGAGTACAACACCTTCGAGGTAGACGGCAGCGATGTCCTGAACACCAGCATCAACGCCAGCCGCGGACAGGGGGAGCCGCTGATGGTTTATCCAAGCATCGACGCCATCCAGGACATGAAGATACTCACCGCCGATTACAGCGCCCTCTACGGCAAGAGCGCCTCCGGAAGCGTCCTGATCAGCACCAAATCGGGTACAGATAAGGTTCACGGAGACGCTTACGGCTTCCTCCGCAATGAAGTATTCAATGCGCGAAACTACTTCGACCAGCCCGATCCTGAGCCACCCGGTTTTCAGGGTAAGCCAAAGTACCGAACGCCGCTCTATCGCCGGCTCGATTTCGGTGGCACCATCGGCGGTCCACTGTTTATTCCTCATTTCTACGACAGAGACAAATCGAAGACTTTTTTCTTTTTCTCCGAAGAGATCCGCCGTGAGAAGACTCCGGTTGATTACAACCAAGCCGTACCCACAATGGCCGAACGTTCCGGGGATTTTTCCGATGTGTGTCCGCCGCTTTCCCCCGGCAGCTCCACGACGTTCAATCCGTCGGTAAGTTACCCGGATTGCCCGGAGGGGACCGGAGGCGGCGCAAATGGAACCCCTGGGGTCTATATGATCGGTCGCTACGTAGCAGTGGACTACACCAGCGCGGCGATTCTCAATACCGGACTGATCCCCGCGCCGAACGCGACTAGCGGTTGCGACTCCACCAGCCCTTCTGCACTAGCGCACTGCTATGTGGGATCGGTATCTCCGCCCACTCACTGGCGGGAAGAGCTGTTTCGTATCGATCACGATCTGACGCCCAAGCAACGGCTGTCGTTTCGCTATGTTCACGATGCCTGGGATACGGTGACGCTTGCGCCGGAGTGGGGCGTTGTCCACAACAGCTTCCCGACCGTCGAGAACCAGCTCAATGGTCCGGGGCTGAATATGTCAATCATCATGGCGCAGAGCTTGCCGCACGGCTTTACCAACCTGGCCTCCGCAAGCTACGCGGTCGAGCACATCTCGCTCGTCCCGCAGCCCGGACCAGGAGTGGCATCGCTCCTCCGGTCAGCGGCCCCGGTCCTTGACGATCCGTACCAGACCGGCGGCACCGCGATCGGCACCGGGGGGTGTGCTCACTTTCCCGATCCGAACGGTAACGACAATCCTCAACAAGGGATCACCGAGTGCCCGATGGGCTATATCTTCAACAACGGCTACGGTAAGGACAAACCGGGCGGCTTGCCGCTGCTGCCGGGGCTGGTCTTCCAGGGAAACAACGGCGCATATGGCGGGCATGGCTTTGCAGCGGATACAGGATACGCGCCATGGTATCAGGCCAACCCCACCTTCACCGTGCGTGACGATGTGAGCAAGACCTGGGGGAAGCACACGTTGCAATGGGGCTTCTGGGGAAGCTACGTTCAGCAAAACGAATTAAGCGCCGTCACCGGAGCAAACTCCGGCGATCTGCAAGGTCTGCTCACCTGCAGCAATGAGCAGTCGATTTATACAACCGGGAATGCATTCGCGGACTTTCTCAACGGCACAGGCTTCACGAATATAAATGAGGCTAATAGCCTGGCAAATGGCGGCGGGATTAAAAGCTACACGCAGGATAGTGCGCAAGTGAAGTATTACACCCGCAACAAGACCGCTGACTTCTATCTTCAGGATGATTGGCGGTTGCTTTCTCATCTGACTATCAACGTGGGTTTTCGCGCAAGCCTCTTCGGCGCATGGTACAACCCCAAAGGCACAGCTTATAACTGGCGATCCGAAGCCTTCAGCCAGTCGCTTGGCTCGTCTATCTATGTCGACGGCAATGGCCTTGGAAATCTTATCGTGAAGAACACCGGCAACGCTGTTCAACTGCCGAGCCGAGCGGGACCGTATAGCCTCGATCCAACCAATCTCAACGGTCTGGATCCTACGATCACCAATGGACTGCAACAGTGCGGCGTCAACCCCACTCCCGACTCCTGCATGACCAACGCGCTCTTTCGTCCCTCGCCGCGCGTGGGCTTCGCCTGGGATCCGTGGGGCGATGGCAAGACCTCTATTCGCGCCGGTTATGGCCTTTTCTGGGAACATGGAACCGGTTATGAAGCCAATGTCGGTTCACTGATCGGCAGCGCGCCGCTCGTGCTGAGCCAGACCCAATCGAATATCCACGCCAGTGCCAACTCTGCCAACAACGCATACAACCTCATTGGCCTCTCCTGCCAGGGTGGAACCACGCAATGCGGCGGTTCTTTTCCAGGCGCCGGCGCCACTGCCACTTTCCCGCTAAATGTCACTTCGATTCCCAAGAAGGCTGTCTATTCCTACGCCCAGCAGTGGAGCCTGAGCGTGCAGCACGAGGTGCGCAAGGGAATGGTGGGGCAGCTTGCCTATGTCGGCACTAAGGGAACCCATCTGACAGCGGTAAGCGATCTCAATCAGTTGCAGCCGCCGAGCAATGGTCTCAATCCCTTTGCGGCGGGGCAGCCCATTACTGCCAGCGTTTGCGGGAGCGGGGCAACCTCAACCGGCCACTACTTTTTCGTAGCTGGCGAAAATAATAACATCACCGGCAACA
>Ga0187847_10001058_pt1 | contig 26434 bp, 16 predicted proteins | sample June2016WEW_4_10_FD_132458 | JGI IMG/M metagenome (GOLD analysis project Ga0187847, IMG submission 132458) | Peatland microbial communities from SPRUCE experiment site at the Marcell Experimental Forest, Minnesota, USA - June2016WEW_4_10 | ecosystem: Environmental > Terrestrial > Soil >...
AATTCCGCTTGGCCACCGGATTGCAATCTCGCGAATCGAATCCGCCGCGCCCAATCCAAAATGGACGCGCTTGTCGCTCGAAGATTGATAACTTCCGCTGGTGGATACGGTCGCGAATTGCTCTCCAGCCTGAGTGGAGATTCTGATTTGCGCGCCGATCGCGTCACGATTGCTCTTCACGCCGACTAGCTTAAGCGTGATCCAGTGATTCGATGTCTCCGTGTGATTCATTAATACCCAGACTGGGCCGTTGTTGGAGGTTACCACCGCATCCAGCTTTCCGTCGTTATTGATATCTCCGACGGCCAGTCCGCGTGCCGCCCACTCTTGATGAAAAACATCGCCGGAAAGCGCAGAGACATCCGCGAACTTCTTTCCGTGTTCGTTGCGCAGTAGCAATGGTGGTTCACGATAGCGGAGGTTCGGCTCAGTAACTTCGATCGTGTCCATCACGTGCGACTGCACAATGAGCAAATCCTTCCATCCGTCATTGTCATAGTCGAGAAAATGCACGCCCCACCCTGAGTGGAGCAGGGAGATCGCCCCTAAGCCCGCGACCGAAGTGGAGTAGTCGAAGGTCCCGTCTTTGGCGTTCGTATAAAGAGCGTACCTCTGATAAGCCAGATCGGTGATGACAATGTCGGGCCAGCCATCGTTGTTGTAATCTTCAAAATCCACCCCCATTCCTGCAAAGCTGCTGCCATTGCCATCGAGGCCGGCACCAGAGGGCAGTCCTACTTCTTCAAAGGTCCCGTTCCCACGATTGTGGAAGAGATATTCCGGAATGGAGTCATTCGCGAGCAGGATATCCATCCAGCCGTCGCGGTCGTAGTCGGCGATGGCGAGACCGAGACCCTTGCCGGGTTTATCAATGCCCGCTGGATGCGAGACCTCCGAAAACTTTCCATTACCATCGTTGTGATACAAGAGGACGGAAGCGGGCTTGAACTGGTCGGGATGACAATAGGAACGGAAGCCGGTCGCGCGGTTTCCGCAGTAAACGTCGTCAAAGTCCCACTGCATGTAGCGGGCGACAATCAGGTCCAGGCGGCCGTCGTTGTCATAGTCAACCCAGGCGGCACTGGTCATCCATCCTGAACCGGCCACGCCAGCGGCGGCCGTCACATCGGTGAAGGTGCCGTCGCCATTGTTGTGATAGAGCGTACTGCGGCCGTATCCCGCGACGAACAAGTCTTCGAATCCATCGTTGTCGTAATCGCCGACGGCGGTTCCGGTGGAGTAACCGATGCCGTCAAGGCCCGCCTTCTGGGTAACGTCTTCGAACGTGCCATCCGGCTTCTGATGATAAAGACGGTTCCAATATTTGGCGTCGTCCTTCTTTGGAATTGTGCCTTTTGGAGTAGGATCGTCGAGCCGTGCACCATTGGCGAAGAATATGTCGAGCCTGCCGTCGTTGTCATAATCGAAAAGGGCAACCCCGGAGCCCATGGTTTCGAGCAAATACTTCTTGCTGGTCGGGGAGGCTTGATGATGGAAGTGAATTCCGAGCTTTTCGGTGACATCTATGAAGCGGCCGGGAGGAGCCGAAGTCTGAGACTCTGCAGCAAAGATTTCTTTTCCGGTGAAGGCGGTGCGTATTCCGGAGAGAATGGCGATAACGGAAAGAACCAGAACAATGACTTTGAGAGATCTGCCCGTGAGAGTGAGAGAAGAAATGCTTTGTGCTCTCAGTTGTCGCTCCAGTCTAACGTTCCGTAATACCTGCCAAGCATTCTCCGAACAGCGATCGAGTGCAATCGCTTCGGGACTAACCTTCGGAGAGTAATGGGATGGCTCCAAGCAACGCGGCGTTGTTGCCGAGTTTTGCCGCGCGCACTTGCACCTTTCCCCATGGCGTCCACGCGTGCTTGTGCACGTACTGCTCGACGTATGGGATGATTACGTCGGCGCTTTTCATGACGCCCCCGCCCATCACTATGATTTCAGGATCGTAGGCGTGAACCAGGCCCACCGCGTCCACCGCCCAGACCCTGAGACAGCGGTCGCGGATCGCAAGGGCAATCGTGTCTCCGCGGGCGGATTCTTCGAATAGCTCCTTAAAACCGATATTCGAATACTTTGCCAGCGCACTTTGGCCGACACCAGGCCAGTCTTTCACTACTAAAGGAAGCGACCATCCCGAGGCCTCCGCTTCGGCGCATCCTATCGCGCCACAGGTGCAGGTGCGGCCGGTGAAGAGGACTGGAATGTGCCCACCGAGGCATCCCGCTTGCGCGTGCTTTCCGCGCAGGAGTTTGCCCTCAATCATGGCGACTCCGCCGATGCCGGTTCCAAGCGTCATCATTACAGCCTCGGTGAATCCGTGGGCGGCGCCGGCAAAAGATTCTCCCAAGAGCGCCATGCGCGCATCGTTTTCGATGCGTGTGGGAATTCCGAGAGTCTTCCGACTCCAGGCACCAAGGTCAATTGTTTCGGCGTCTTCGTACTTCCCATTGGTCGAGAGTACTCGTCCGGTGCGCGAATCGACCAGGCCGGCGAAGCCCACTGCTATCCCCGCGAAGTCCTGAAATACGAAGGATCCGCGTTGCACCAGATTTCGAAAAGTTTCGGCGATGATCGGCAGCAGAGAAGCCAGGCTCCGGGCATGATTTGTATCGATGGTTTCAGAGGCTAGCAGTGTGCGATCCTCCACCAAGCCGCAAGCGGCGTGTGTGCCTCCGAAATCTATGGCGAGAGCCCGCATTCATTTGCCTTGCTTAACTCGTAGGGAGTGCCGAACCTGTTGCTCCGTATCGTTATACAACCGTGGCTCGCTTATAACCGCAGCTTGTTTATAACCGAAGAGCCGCGCCGGTTGACGCTTTCGGCGGCTTCCAGGCGGGAAGGCATTGGCTTTTCCCATTTTGGAAGAAGCTTCTCCGACAGCATACATTGATCGGTTTGTGCAATAAACGAAAAAACGAAGATCGTTTAGTCGTAGAAAGAAGAAAAGATTTGACTAATGCCAAGCGTTCGTATTAACATCCGCGAGGCTCAAATATCACCATTTTGCAACCGTCGAGGGGGCGGAGATTATGGGACGGACTGTGCCTGTGAAAATTTCAATGCTCAGCAGTCGAGGGTTACGTCGTCTTGCGGTCTGGACATTTTTCTTATTTTTCCCTCTGTCAGCCTTCGCGCAATTCGACACCGGAACGATCTCGGGGTCGGTAACCGATCCGTCCGGTGCCTCGGTTACTCACGCAACGGTGACAATTACGAATGTTGGAACTGCGGTTCAAAAAACTCTGCAAACTGACAGCGGAGGTAGTTTCGTTGCCTCTGCATTGCCCTTTGGAACTTATGTTGTCAGCGCTACCGCGAGCGGATTCGCGGAGGTAAAAAGCCAGCAAATCGTGCTGAATGTGGACGCGATGGTCCAGGTCAATTTGGCGCTCTCCGTCGCTGGCACCCAGCAGAGCGTCGAGGTCACCGGTACGACCACGACAGTGGATACGCAATCGAGTGCTTTGGGAACGACTCTGAACTCGACCCAGATCGCTAATCTGCCGATCAATGGCAGGGATGTAAGCGATTTTCTTGAAATCGCCCCGGGATCGGTTGGTTCAACCGGATTTTTCCAGGGCAGCGTCGATGGTCTGGAAAACATTTTCACCGGACTGAATATCACCGTGGACGGGCAAAATGCGTCGCGCGGCGATATCAACGGCTTTCTCGATACGGAAGGCCAGGAACTGGCGCGGGTCACGAGAGCGAGCATCGACAGCATCCAGGAAATCGACTATACGAATAGCGGATACAGCGCCGAGACCGGCCATTCGCTGGGTCCGCAGATGAATATCATCACCAAGTCCGGAACCAACGATTATCACGGCACATTGTTTGAGTTCCTTCGCAATGATGCTCTGGATGCCAGAGATTATTTCCAACCGGTTGGAGCGTCCGAGCCATTGAAGCTGAATCAATTCGGCGGCAACTTCTCTGGAGCGCTCATAAAGAACAAGCTTTTTTTCTTTGTGAACTATGAAGGGGATCGCACTCACATCACCACCATCAACTCGCTTTACGAAATTCCGAGCGCATACGTTCGATCGCAGTTCGTTCCCGCAATGCAGCCCGTTTTGGCGCAAATGGCGCCTCTACCGGCCGGTTGCACAGCCATTCCAGCTCCCGCCTCGTGTGCAGTTCCGAACACGACCGACGCGACCCCTGGCGCTGGAGCCGACTTGGTTTACGATCCTGCGGTTCTTCCCGACATTCTTCGCGAGGACACCGGGTCGGTCAGGCTGGACTACAACATTTCCGCCAAAGATCAGGTGATGTTTCGTTACAACATCAACGACTCGTTAACCAACGATACGTACGGACTGAATCAAGGCCAGGTAACGCCTCAGTCTCTGAGAACGCAGTTGGCCAAGATTGACGAGACCCACACCTTCAGTCCCACTCTGCTCAACCAATTTGGTGTGTCTCTCAACCGGTTCTATTCCAACACGAACTCAGACACGCCGACGCCGCTGGTTGGATTTTCAGGTTTCTTCGTTAATTTAGGCGCGCTGCCTGGGCCGAATACGTTCAACCAGATCACGCCATTCAACATTTTTGAAGTGTTTGATAATGTGACGAAGACGTTAGGGCGCCATACCTTAAAGTTTGGCACCCAGATTCGCGCCAACCAGCTGAATGAATGGCTGCGGCCGCAGCAAACCTATGATTTCGCCAGCTTTCCTAACCTGGAAGACGATGTTCCTTTCGTTTTAGCAAAAAATGGATTCCCGAATTTTGTCGGTGTGGCGAATACAAACTGGGATTTCTATTTCCAAGATGATTGGAGGGTTACGCGCCGGCTCACGCTGAACCTCGGTCTCCGCTATGATTACAACACTGTCTGGCACGAGCGTCACAATCAGGAACAGAATTTCGACTTCGCCACGCAAACTTTCCTTTCTCCGACTCAGCCCGCCTACACTGCGCCGAAAAACGACATTGCGCCGCGTGTAGGATTTGCGTGGGATCCACTCGGAACAGGAAAGACGGTCATACACGGATACGGCGGGTTGTTCTATCTGCCGATGCAGTTCGGCTTTGGTTTGATCAGTAACATCCCCGCACTTTCTAGTTACAGCGTGAATCTTTTTCAGGCCAATATAACCTATCCTGCCCCCAATCCTCCCCTCCCGCCTGGAACCGCGAACGTGAGCATATTCCCTCAGAATCCGAAAGACGGATATTCCACAAACTGGCTGTTTGGCATACAACAGGAGATAGCGCCGAATACAGTTCTAAGCATTAACTACACGGCGAACAGCGTTAAGCACATGCAGGCTGGGGTAAACTTCGCGGCGGTGAATCTCAATCCCGCAAACACAGTTACTGACGTGCGTCCGCTATCGACGACTCTGGGCACTTGCACCCTACCAAATTGCTATGCCAGTGAAAACCTCGACTCCGATGAACTCTCCTCTAACTACAATGCGCTGCAAGTACAACTGCGCCGTAAGCTTGGAAACCTGAACCTCGAGGCGAATTACACTTGGTCTCACGAAATCGACGACATGGTCAACGTCTTCGGAGGTTTTTCGGATCCCTTTAATCCCAACCTGGACCGTGGCAGCGGAGACTGGGATGTGCGGAACAACTTTACTGCCAGCGCGGTGTACAGCCTGCCGGATCTAAAAGGTTCCAGCGGGCTGGTTCGCGGCTTCCTCGGTGGATGGGAAACATCGACTATTTTCCAGGCGCGCTCCGGCCTCCCGACTAACATCCAACTTATAAGCGGATTTTTCGGGATTCCGATGCGGCCTAACTACGTTCCGGGCCAGCAGTTGCTTGTCCCCGGTGCGAGTTGGCCGAATAGCAGTTTTAACATCAACGCATTCGCCGTCCCGCCGGGCTACGACGGCACCTGGGGGACTAATCTTGGAGATGTTGGGCGCAACGCTCTTCGTGGTCCAGGATTTTTCCAGTGGGACCTTTCAGTGATGAAGAATTTCCCCATCACGGAGAAGATTAAGCTGCAATTCCGAGCGGATATTTTCAATATCCTGAATCACCCCAATTTCGCTAATCCCGACGGCGGCATTTGCACGGGTGTTGCCGCAGCGTCAGGGAGCACCCCTGCTTTTTGTGAGAATCCAAATACGGGATTACCAGCAACTAATCCCAACTTCGGCGTGACGGGTCAAACGGTCGCCGACAGTATCGGAAGTCAGATCGGTAATGGCACCGCGCGCCAGGAGCAATTTTCGCTGAAGGTCATTTTCTGAATCGAGGGGGGCTCCGTTCGCGGCGGCAGCCGTTTGGGTTGTCGCCGCGGATGGTTCGCGATCAGAGGGTGACATTTCGGATTCTGCAATCCGAATCTTGAGATCAAGACTTGCCGGACGCGTCCTGCAAGGGACTATGATTTGCCGGGAGTCGACACTGGTGATCTTGCGATCGCGCAAGTCACCCTTACTCCATGCGCTGCAGCCGCGATGCTGATCCTTAGCACCATCATTGATCGCACTCTAAAATGCATAGCATGGGGCACAGGTTCGAGGGCAAATGTCTACGGTAAGTCAATCCAGCAGGCCATCCAGCAGGCCTTCGAACACGCGGTCCAGCACGCGGTCGAGCTATGATAAGCACCCTTTCGTCAGCGTCTCCCCCGACGCAAAAAGTTGCGACGTAGGTTGGCAGTCTATAACGCGGCGTCTGAAGGCAAGTATCCATCCTGGTCGCGTTGTGCTTTGTGTCGAGTGTTACCCCGGCTGCTTTGAAAAACAGATTGAGCAGGAACTCACCGCGGCGCTGAATCCAGCCTTGGTCGTGCGTGCAGGCGAATGCTACCAGCCGGAGAGTGCGATACGGTCACTTTGCGCGCGTGATCTCGGCGACGATCCGGTATTTGCATTCATGGGCAATTACACGCTCCCTGAGTTTATGGATGGGCTCGAGGTTGAGCAACGCCGGCTGAGGATAAGGCAGACCACCGGCCTGGTGCTTGTGATCGGGACGGGCGCGAGCCTGATTGCCGAAACCTGGGACCTTTTGGTGTATTGCGACATGGCGCGCTGGGAGATTCAGCAGCGCCAGCGGGCCGGGGAAATTACGAATCTCGGCCTCGACAACTGTACGGAACGAGCTTCCCTGAAATACAAACGCGCTTATTTTGTCGATTGGCGGGTTGCGGACCGGATCAAGAAGCCGTTGCTGTCGCGACTCGATTTTCTTCTCGATACCAATCAGCGCGACACCCCGAAAATGATTAGCGGCGCGGATTTGCTCCGAGGCTTACGAAACGCAGCGCATCAGCCATTCCGGGTCGTGCCCTTCTTCGATCCCGGCCCATGGGGCGGGCAATGGATGAAGGAAGTTTGCGATCTTCCCCGCGACGCCGAAAATTATGCGTGGTGCTTCGACTGCGTTCCGGAAGAGAACAGCTTGCTGCTTGGTTTCGGAGATGTACGGGTTGAAATCCCTTCGATCGACTTGGTTTTCCAGCATCCGCGGCCGTTGCTGGGCGATGCCGTTCACGGCCGCTTCGGCACGGAATTTCCGATTCGTTTCGATTTTCTCGATACCATGGACGGCGGAAACCTCTCCTTTCAGGTGCATCCCTTGACCGAATATATCCAGGAACATTTCGGGATGGCTTACACGCAAGACGAAAGCTACTACCTGCTGGACGCAGGGCAAGACGGATGCGTGTACCTCGGCGTGAAAGAAAATGTCGATCGAGCGCAGATGACATCGGATTTGCGCGCGGCGCAGGAGGGCAAAATTGAATTCGACGCAAACAAATATGTCAATCGATTCCCGGCCAAGACCCACGATCATTTTCTGATCCCTGCCGGAACGCCCCATTGTTCGGGGAAAAACAGCATGGTCTTGGAAATCAGCGCCACTCCCTATATCTTCACCTTCAAAATGTGGGACTGGGGCCGTATGGGGCTGGACGGGTCGCCCCGGCCCATCCATCTCGAGCACGCCTTGCGCAATATTCAATGGGATCGAACAACGCAGTGGGTTACGACGAATCTCATTAATACGCTGGCACCCGCCGGCCAGGGCGACGGCTGGCACGAAGAGCACACTGGCCTTCACGAGCGCGAGTTTATTGAGACGCGCCGTCACTGGTTCACCAAGCAAGTTCCCCATTCCACAAATGGCGGCGTTAATGTATTGAATCTCTGTGAAGGTGAAGAAGTGTTGGTAGAAAGTCCATCCAACAAGTTTGCCCCTTTTGTCGTGCACTATGCCGAGACGTTCATTGTTCCGGCGGCGGTTGGAGATTACACGATACGTCCGCATGGCCCGTCAGAAGGGAAGCGCTGCGCGACCATTAAGGCGTTCGTGCGAACCAAAGCGTAGCAGTCCCCCCGTAGGAACAGACGCCTTCGTCTGTCCAGCCAAGCAAAGCGCGGCCGCATTTCCGCGGCTGGCTAGAATCGCGGTCGCAGCCGGATTCCGGGAACGATGCGTGCCGCAATTACATCGAGCATCATCGGCAGCGAACTGTCCCAAAACTCCCAGGTGTGCGCGCCAGGATATTCGTGGTACTCGTACAAAACAGCTCTTGAAGAAAGTTCTTCGACGAATTTGCGATTCGAAGGCAGAAATGGATCTTGAGAGCCACATTGAAGGAAGAGGTAGGGAAGGGTCGCGTGGTCCGCTTTTGTCAAGAGGGAGTTAATGTCGTTGTCGCCCCGTGCAACGCTGCCGGCGGCGCCGAACGCACGGTCGGTGCTCTCGCGAAGGACGGGCATAACCTGCTCAACTCCGACGGGACCATCGAAAGCTCCGCTGACGCTGCCAACCGCGGCGAACATGCCGGGATGCTTCAGTCCAAAAAGAACTGAACCGTAGCCGCCCATGGAAAGTCCCGCAATCGACCTGCGATGAGGCGACGCGATCGTACGCCAGCGGGAATCGATTTCGGGAATGAGATCGTTGACGATGTAGTCTTCGAAGCGATCGGCGGGCACAGTAGCGGAGTTCACATACCATGAGTTCTCGGCATCCGGAGTGACTATGATCATCGGATAGCGCCGGGAGTATTCGACCAGGTTGGTAAGCTTCACCCAGTTCGTGTAATCGCCAGCCCACCCGTGGAGAAGGTAGAGAACCGGATACCGCTGCTGCGATTTGTCGTAATCAACAGGCAGAACTAGCGTGTAACGCATGTCGCGATCTAGCGCTTTGCTGTGGAAGGACAGTTCTTGAACGCGAGGTGAAATGGGCTTTCTGGCGGGAGTGTGCCCCTGCGCGAACCCCGACCGGGCCGTGATCAGTACGATCAGACCCAGGAAAAGATGAGTTACGAGCCGCCGGGCGGCGGAATGCCTGAACAACGCGAAAGCCGGGGTTCTGGCCATTTTTCTCCTCAAAGTCGGCGAGAAGTTCGGCTCGATTTAAGCCGGATTTCCTGAGCTTGATTACGAATGAATAAGCTATCGTCCGAGGGCACGACATCGGAAACGGATTTCCAGGACGCCGGAACCTGACCGACAAAGATCTCGTACGCGGCGCTCAGCCGCGAGCCTGCGGGAATAGTCGCTAAAACAGGCGTGTCGTAGAGTGTGCGCATTTCGCGCGCCTGATCAAGGCCAAGGGGCATGGGGCTGGTGCCGAATTCCACTCCGCGGGCCCGCGTAACTCCATTCCACGGAGCATAAGGTCGAGCGCGGTTTTCCTCCCAGAGCGCGATCCATGGGAAGTTTGTCCGGTCGAAGCAATATCCGGCAATTAATCCATGGCGCCGATTATGAATTGCGACATATCCCTGGGCGCGTTCCGCGAGAATGAGCAAGGAGGCAATGAATCCCGTCCCATTCTGCTGGAAGGGAATTCTAAGGTCAGCTTGTCGTCCATTCGCAGTCGGTGCGACCGGCCAGGCGAATTCTGCGTTGTTGGGAAGAAACTCGTGGCCTTCATACCCCAGCGGCCAAGTGACGGCGCGGGAAACCGGAACAAAAAGGGATGCGTCGGCCTGCGTGTAAAACGGTTCGCCAAAAGCGGCGTGCTGCACCCACTGCAGCATAATTTCAGTGCCGCTGCGATTGATAACAGTCTCATCGATTGCAACGGTCAAAGCATTCGCTCGCGCAGTGATTTGTCGCCGGCAGCTCAATTGGTAGACGGGTAGTTCAATTTCCAGCGTCAGCGAAGCAGAGTCCTCGCCCTGTTCCGCTGCAACGACGGACCATGCAGCGCTAGCCGCTTCGCCGTGCAGGGGAAGACCCTGGATTGCCTCATCGGCGGAAGGCATGCCGAAGTAACCGAGGACTAGAGCATGTCCCGTGTAGCCGGAGAGAAGCTTGCCCACGGCTCCATCTCCGTAAAGCGTTGCATGCTTGGCTGAGGAGAAAGTTTGCGGATCGATCGTCTCCCATGGCGCTTCCCAAAGAAGATTGAGCGGCGAGCCAACGATGCGGAAATCGGCGATGTGGCCCCCGCCAAGCAGAACCGTGAGTTCGATCGAGCCGTTCGAGAGTCGATATGCGCCGCGATTTTTCCACCGGACGGACCGGCATTCGCAATTCGGCATTTTAGAGAGATAGCATAATCCGAGGGGATATCCGAATAGTGGCCAACTCTGCTCTGAGGCTGAAGTTCATCTGCCGTCTCCTCGTTCTTCGCCGATATGCGATTCGCTTCGGACTCTGATGGTCAGCACCTGAAAAGGTTTGACCGGAACGCTGAGAGTACCAGCAGTTGTCGTGAGTTCCGACTGATTATCTTCGAGAACATTGCACAACCACGACTTTTGAAGGGAAAGAAATTTACTCCGTATATCGACAGTGGACGATTTGCCCGCGGATTCCTGAATACGCAGGATCGAGCCGTCTCCGTCTTCCGCAAGTTTCCACGTTAATAGAGTTACACCGGGATCACTGATCTCCAGCAGGCTGGCCTGCTGTTCGGGGAGTCGGGACGCGTCAAGCGAAGCGGCGACGTCATCACGTTCGAGCGGAGTAAGCGCATTCCATCCAAAACGGTTTGCGGCTTCGGGGTCCAACTGTGCGCTGCTGGTGATGGCATAGCGGAAGGTGAAGTCGCCGCCCTGCCACGCCGGGAAGTTCGTTCCCCAATAATTGTTCATAAGCCACGAGAAGATTGCGCTGCTTTTGGGATGGAACTCCGCGGGCCAATCGGCGCGGACGACATCGCCGAAAGTCGTCAGCGGCGCATCGAGTGGCGCCACGGTCGCGGCAATCTGCGGATTAAAAACCGAAGCCCACGTCGTGGGCAGATACCATTCGCGGCTGCCGCCAGGGAGTTCGTCCTTTGCCGGATCTATCCATCCGGTTTGGGAGCCATAGGTGAATTGCGGATTAGAAACTGCGAAAGGAAAGGCGATGTATGCCGATTCACGTGTGAGCACACGATCTTTGTGCATCCGATAAGTAATGACAATTTGTTTTTCGTCATTGGGCAGCAGGATCTCGGTCTGAATTGACGGCGTGTTCGGCGCAGAGGAAGTAACCTGTAAAAGAGCGCCAATAGGAGTCTTCTTACTCACAACAACGCCGTCCGAATGAGCTGCGTGGATGGTCAGAGCTGGCGGCGTCAGGCCAGCCCCGAACCGGTAAAGACTGTTGTGAGGATAATCGTCACCGCCCGTGACGTAGAGGTAGGAGCCAAACCTGTACGGATTGTTCTGATCAACCAATTCCTGCCCGAGTTGCTTGTCGAAAATGCTCGCAATCGCGCCAGAGGAGGGGTCGAGCACGACGCGATAAAACTGATTCTCGGCGATATTTCCGCTGATCCGGGTGGATACCGATGGGTTCGCGGACGCCGCTGGCTTCACGCTGTAAAGCTTGTACCCAACTGCCGGTACATCAGTGGCAACGAAACGAACGCGTACATTTCCCGCGCCAAAGCCAGGCAGCGATATTCCTTTTCCTTCCCACAGGACTTCGAAGGGTACGTCGGCGCCGGTTGCTGGATCGGTGATTTTGACGCACTTGGGAAGATCGGTTTCGATCAGGCCGCTGCGCGCCCAGTTCAGCGAATTGAAAACAGCAATTGAATTTTCCTTCGGTTTCACCAGTGCTTCGAGTTGCGCCCAGCCACGCTGTATCGATTCGTTGATATCGTCGCGCGCTCGGACTACCCGTGCTTCCTTAAGGGCAATCTGATCCTCGCTCTGGTGGTGCTCCGGCTGAGTGGTTGCGCCCACATACGTCCAGGTATGTTCGTCGTAGAGCAGTTCGTTGCGCCAGGCGTCTTCTGAAAGATGTTTAACGGGATGGACCCTCGGATTAAGCGACGTTATCGCCGACCCCAGCACTTCCGCGGTTGCGATCCGATGCTGATTTTCTCGATGAATGGCGGTGTAAGCAGCGTCCGATCCGTATCCGTCTTCCCAATAGGGCCCAAAGTCGCCGCGAAACACGGGAATCTCTCCCTTCCATTCGCGCTCGATCCGCTGCATCGCCGAGAGGACAGTTGCGAACTCCAGCCGCGGCCACGCGAACCTTTGATTGAAGGTTCCAACGATTTCGCTTTGCTCTTTCGCCAATGGAGTGTTCTCCAGTTGCGTACCAAAAATGATGGCCGTACTGGCTGTGTAATCGGGGCGGGTATAGGCCTGGAGAAAAACTGGAAGGGCATCGCGCACAGACTCCATGCGCCACGGGCTTCCAAAAAGAGTATGGGCTTGCAGATAAGCGCGCGAGTACCACATCAAAACGCGGCCACCATCGGGCCCTTCCCAATAAAACGGCGACTTCTCATTCCAACGTCCCAGCAGCATCACGGGCGCGCGCCAACTGTTAGTCGCGGCGACGAAATACTGAATGCCCGCGTCATGAAGTACCGAGGCATATGCCCAAGTGTAAGAAGGCACGTCCACGATCTGGGCAGCATCCGCGCGCGGTAGCTTGAATTCACGTTCGAGGCGGCGTTCGTTGTAGAGTGACCGCGCAAGCCCTTCCCACGACGCGTTGCCGGTATGCTGGTTCGAGATTTCCGGAGGAATCACGATGCTGCCGGAGCGCACGTGATCGAGAAACTCTGCCTGCGCTTGCGGGGACCTTGTGTTGAGATATTGATCGGCGACCCAGCTGCCATCGAGCGTCCAGCGAAAGTCCGGCGTCTTCTTGATCAGGTCCATGGCCGCGTCGATCGACTGGGAATGAAGCTCGGCGACTTTTGCTGGATAGTCGGTAAATCCGATGTCGAGGTGTTCGTGAGGAATGATGGCGACAGTCCACTTTTTGGCCGGAGCGATCGCAACCGGGGTCGTCGAGCGGTCGCCCAGCCGGACAACTGCCTCAACACTTCCGTTCCATTCGGGCAAATCGAATTCCAGGCGCTGCTCGCCGAATTCATTGCTGGAAGCAAAAGTCTGTGTATAGGAATGTCCCCCGATTGCCAGTTCAACCGTACTGTTCTTCGATACGGATGTCATTGCCGGGAGGCTTGCGGCGGCGATGTAGACATCGACCGCTTCTGATAAGCCATTCGCCGTCCGGCGGTAAAAAATTGTCGGCTCAACTCGGGCCGTGAATGCCCGTGAATCATATTGCTCCGCTTCATGCTGGATGAGCTCAAGAGCGTCGTAGACCAAACCCGTGTGGCCCGGCGCAATAGCCCCAAGCGAATTCTGGACGGTTGCCGGATCGTCCATGGCCGTCAAAACGAACGTATTTTCCCCTTGCTCGAGCCACGCTTCAGGGATCGCTATCGTCTTATCATCCGTCGAGGTCTGGGGGACGAATGTCCCCTCCCAATCGCCGGCATGGAAGTCAAGAGTGGGATGGAAGTAGAAATATCCGGAATGGCCGTTCACGTTGAGTCGCAGGAACGAGAGACGCGGAGTCTCATACAATATCGCGATCCTCAGATAGTAAATGCCCCGCGGCGCGTCCTTCAGCGTAAATTTTATGGTGAAGGGATGCAGGCGGCCACCCGTCATTCCGTTTGCTGGTCCAGGCTGAAAGCGGTACCAATCTTTATCGCCGCTCGATCCGACGACAAAAACCGGATCGATCTTCGCATCGCCGTAATCAATGCCCTCGCTGCGGAATTCGCCAGAGGAAGAATCGAAGTCTCCGATCTTCCAGATAGAATGATCCGCCGCAAGGCCCAGGGCACCCATTGGCGCGATCAGCGCAATAACAACGACAATGACAACGATGAGAACGACCGGCGGTTCGGCCCGTCTCTTGCACAGAAATCTCATCGCCATTTTCGCCACACTAGCCATTCTTGGTAATTCTCCTGCGTCGACTAACGTTGGTTGGCGAGCGTCTGCCCCTTGACGCCCACGTGTACCCGGCAGATGTGCCATCGGCTGAGGTTGGCCAGGTACATCTCGTCAAAGTTGGCGCCGCCAAACGCGGCATTCGTCGGGCTGGCAATCATCGTTCCCTCGCGGTCGACGGCGAAGAGCACTACTTTACCGGAAGGACTGACGCGATAGACGTTGTGTGAGGCGTAGCAGGTCACGTAAAGATTGCCGTCCGCGTCAAGAGCGGCCCCGTCAGGAACGCTGTGCAATCCGGCGGCAAAGATCCGCGGTCTCCCACATTTTCCCGGCTGCCGAATAGGGACGGCGAGGACGTTATCCTTCGTGCTCTGCACCACATAAAGCGTGCGTTCATCAGCGCTGAGCGAAAGTCCGTTCGGAAACGACAGTGAGGAGAGTAATTGTTCGATCCCTCCATTGGGATGAAGGACAAAGAGGAAACCATCGCTCCTTTTGAAATCTCCGGAATCGGTGAAATAGAGGTTGCCTTCGCCGTCGAACACCGAGAAGTTTGGATTGCGCAGCCGGTAATGGCCGACCCGATCCCAGGTGCGAATAACTTTTCCGGACCGGTCAACTTGAAGGAGAGCTCCAAGCTTGCAGTTGCAGAGAAAAAGCTGCTGATGCGCGGAAAATGTAAGGCCAAGGTTGAAGCCGCCTAACGTGGTCACAACTTCAACTTTGCCCTTCGGGGAAATTCGGTAGAGCTGCCCCAGTTCTCCACCGGCCCAGAGGAAACCGTGATTGTCGAAAGCGAGACCCTCAGGATGATCGAGCCCTTCGGCAAAAATTTCGAAGCGTTCCAGCGGGATTTGAGGCCTCATTGTCGATCTCTTTTGGTTTGGAATCTGCTACCAGTAAATTTTGTTTATCGCATATTCGAACATATATAATGCTTGTTTGTCACCTATTCGAACATATATAGTGGTTTCGAGTTCAAGTCAAGGCTCGACACGCTTGGCCGGAACGGCACGCGGGTTTCACCCGAATCGTGGGTGACGCCGCATTTTTGGGGATGAAATCGAAATGCCGTACAAATTGTTATTGAAATGGTCCATCTGCTTCTTCGTGCTCTGTACTTGTTCGGGATTCGCTCAGTCGACGCCGAAATTTGATTGCACCCCGTCCTTTCCGTTTGCCCAGGGATGGCAGGGAGCAGATGCAGCCTACTCTATACCGCTGGACGACCGGCGAGACCTGTGGATCTTCGGCGACACTTTGTATGGCGATGAGCGCAAAGTTGTGGGCGAAGACCCGCGAATGGTTCGAAATACCGTTGGCATATCCACCTGCAAAGACGGGCATTGGAATATCGATTACACCATCCGCCACGACTCCAGCGGAAAATTACTGGACTTTTTCCAATCGCAGCACAAAAACGCATGGTATTGGGCGCTTGACGGCGCTGTGCATAACGACGATCTCTGGGTAACGCTTTTATGCGTGCGAAACTCTCCCAAGGCTTCGGTCTGGGCTCTGGGTTTCGAAATCTGCGGAACCGACCTCGCGCATGTGACTGGCCTCAGTGGAAATCCTCAGGATTGGAAAGTGTCCTATGCGCCGCTGGTGCCCGAAAGTCTGCATGCGAACCCGTCTGCATCCACTGTGATCGAGGGCGATTATCTTTACATATTCACCTTGGACGAGCGTGGAAAACGTCCGGAGATCTTGACCAGAATTCCACTGGCGGGTCTCAACGATGCGTCGAAGAATCTGCAATATCTGGACGCCGAAGGAAAGTGGCAACTCGGCTTGGAGCCTGCCAAAGCAATGGCCGTAATGGCAAAGGGCGCCAGCGAGATGACAGTGCGATATCATCCGGAACTGAAGAAGTGGCTCGCGCTGCTCGTCGACCCTGACTTCTTCGCCGCCAGGGTTCTTCTGCGGAACTCACCTGACCTCGCGGGTCCATGGACAGAAGGCGGCGTGATCTATCACATTCCGGAGTTGCAGAAGGATTCACCAGGATACGATTCTGACACGTATTGTTATGCGGGCAAGGAACATCCGGAATTCGAAGGCAAGGACGATCTCGTCTTCACCTACGTGTGCAACACGATGAAGCCGCGGAAACTCGTCAAAGAGTTGGACATCTATTTCCCGAAAGTTGTTCGCATGAAAATGCCGGTCATCGCCAATGGACCAAAGTAGCAATTTCGCTATCGTGAACTGGGCCGATGGCAGCTTGCGGTCGCCTGCACCGCGATCCTCGGTCAAGAAATTGGGTCAGCTCAAGGGAATTTTCCGTGACGAAGAGTCGTGGCAGCGCATGAATCACGAGACTGTGGTCTATCGCGTTTGGTGGTGGGAACCGGTGGCCCAAGGCACCGAGGGCGGTCTTTTTTGGGGCACGACTGAGATTTATCCGGGCCGGGTGGGTAAGGAATATTTCATGACGCACGGGCATCAGCATGCTGTCCTAGATCGCGCCGAATTTTACGGAACAATTTCGGGAACCGGAATGTTGGTGTTGCGCGATGAGAACGGTCAAACTCGCCATCAAGAAATGTCACCCGGCAGCTTGCACTACATTGCTGGAAGGGTGGCGCACAGGGTGGTGAATACAGGCGATTCTCCGCTCCGTTTTGTAGCATGCTGGCCTAGCGATGCCGGCCATGACTACGCCACCATCGCGACGCAGGGTCTTGGGTTGCGAGTGATTGAGGACCGGGGAAAACCCAGTGTCATAGGCGATGAGGGCCAACGTGGCAATCTCTGAAACCACCAAGGCACTCACCGGCTTCGATCCTAAGCTGGGAGTACGCTGCGATCGCGATCGTCTGACCTTCACTTATGACAGCGGAGTTTTCGGTCCTGCGCCGGAGTTCCGGCGGCTCGATGTCATTCGACGCAGTTTGCGTGATCCGGAATGTACCGGCCCAGACCCCGTCTACTCCATCGTCATGGATGTGGGACGCGAGGAGCATCGCTCGGAACTGGCGCGGCGAATGCTTCTGTTCGGCGTTGTCGCCTATGCCAATGGGCGTTTGGGCGATGAGCCGGTCAGAAGCCAGGGACACATTCACGCGATTGCTCCGCACTGCGGGTGGTCGACTCCAGAGTTGTTCGAGATTTGGGAAGGGCGCGCCATCGTCTATGCCCAGAGGTTTGCGAATGACGATCCTGGGCAGTGCATTGCGGTCTCGGCTTCGACTGGGGACCAGGTCGTCGTGCCGCCAGGATGGGCCCATTGCGTGATCAACGGGGATCCGAAACACCCGATGGTTTTCGGTGCGTGGTGTGATCGCCAATACGGATTCGTTTATGACCAGATTCGCTCTCGCCATGGGCTTGCCTGGTTTCCTGTTCTAGATGAGGATGGCAAGATTCAGTGGGAGCCGAACTCGCATTATCGGTTGTCGCAGCTCTCGCAAAGAAGCGCGCGTCCCTATCCCGAACTTGGACTGGACCTGGAACTGCCGATCTACGAGCAGTTCACTCGCAATCCCGGCGCCGTGCAATGGGTCTCGGAACCTAAGTTAGCTGAGGCGTTATGGCCCGATTTCGAGCCTTGATTGTAAAGAAGGCGTGCATTTCTTGGTAAAGCGGTTACCCATTTTCTATGAAGACAACCGTTTTCTGTTTTCGCGCACTCTGGCTTTGTATTCTGCTTCTCGGCCCGGCAGCATCCACGCGCGCGCAATCTGAGTCGGCGAACCAATGGACCGCTACCGTCGGCAACCATTACACGGTTCATCCCGACCAGACCTACGGATTTCAAAACAATATCGCGCTGAAACTCGATGTCTGGCAGCCGCAAAATTACGCAAACGACAATCAGAAGCCTCTGCCCACCGTTCTCTACATACACGGTGGAGGTTGGTTATTCGGCGACCGAACCGGGGCCTTTCCCCAGTTGCTGCCATATTTCGTCCGCGGGTGGAATGTAGTCAATGTCGAATACCGTATGTCGGGACAGTCGTTGGCCCCGGCGGCGGTGGAAGATAGTGTCTGTGCACTGCGCTGGGTTTACCGCAATGCAAGGCAATTTCATTTTGATCTCGATCGAATTATCGTCACTGGTCATTCCGCGGGTGGGCACCTTTCGCTGATGCTGGGCGTGTTCGACCCATCGAGTGGGCTCGATAATGAATGCCCTGCGGACCCCGCGTGGGGAGATGTGCCCCTGAAAGTGGCTGCAGTCGTAAATTGGTTCGGGATTAGCGACGTGAACGATCTGCTCGCAGGCCAAAACCGCAAGACCTATGCAGTTTCCTGGCTTGGAGCTCAGGAAAACATCGCTGCCATTGCCAGGAAAGTTTCTCCACTCACCTACGTTCGCCCGGGATTACCGGCAATCATCACCATTCACGGCGACAAAGATGATGTTGTGCCCTACTCGCAAGCGGTCCGCCTGCATGGGGCGCTCACCCAGGCGGCGGTAAAAAATGAACTGGTGACGATTGCGGGCGGCAAACACGGCTTCTTCACCGACAGTGAAACTCTCGCGGCCTACGACAAAATTTGGAAATTTCTGGACGCGAATGTGCCGGGGCTAAGTAATGAGGCTGCGCCACCCGCCAAGTAAAAACAGCTGGTAGCTCAGTTCGCCAGGCCCAGCTTTTGTTCCAGCGCCTCCAGCGATACGCCTTTCGTCTCCGGATAAACCGTCGCAACGAGAATGAGGTCTATAAACATCATAGCCGCAAAAAAGTAGAATGGAGTCGCGCTGGAGTGCTTGGCCAGAACAGGAAACGCGAAAGAAATGATCGCGTTCATCACCCAAAGAACCGTAGTGGCGAGCGCTTGTCCCTTGGCGCGCACTCGTGTAGGAAATACCTCGCTGATGTAGACCCAGACTACCGCTCCTTGCGAAATGGCGAAGAACGCAATGAAGCCGATCACGAGCCAGAGTAAGAGGTTTTGATGAGTCCCGGTCCGAAAGAGCTGACCGATTCCGAAGAGGCAAATGCAGACTCCCGCCGTGCCGGTGAGCAACAATTTCTTTCGTCCGAACTTGTCAATTACCGTCATTGCAATCACGGTTGCAATCAGGTTGGTAAATCCGATCGCCACCGATTGCATTCCGGCTGATACTTTGCTAGCGCCGGCCGCTGCAAAGATGTCGTTCAAGTAATAAAGGCACGCGTTGACACCGGTCAGTTGATTGAAAGCGGCCATGGTGACCGCGAGAAAAATCGGTAAAAGATATTTCCGCGCCAGCAGCGGTTCGACTACCGATGTGCGCTCCAGGTGAATGGAGTGCATAATTTGTGAGAGCTCCCCTTCGGGATCTTCGTTACCCGTAAAGCGCAGTACCTCAATGGCCTCGTCAGTGCGGTTCTGCGTCGCCAGCCAGCGCGGACTGCGCGGTATAAAAAATAAAAGCGCGAAGAACAAAAAGGCCGGCACAGCAGCAACGCCCAGTTGCCATCGCCACTCCGCAGCGCCCAGGTTCATTCTGCCAATCAGGTAGTTCGAAAAATAAGCGAGCAAAATGCCGGCCACAATATTGATCTGGAAAAATCCGACGAGCCGTCCGCGCCACTTTGCGGGAGAAAGCTCTGCGATATACATGGGCGCAAGAACCGAAGACCCACCGATGCCCAACCCGCCGATGATGCGGAATGTGATCAGCGATCCCCAGCTCCATGCGAAGGCACAGCCCAGCGCGCATAAGACGTAGAAAAGCGCCATAATCCGAAGACTGTCGCGCCGCCCAAGGCGTTGGCCCGGGTATCCTGCCGTCATCGCTCCGGCGACCGTACCCCACAGCGCACTCGAGACGGTCAGCCCAAGGAGATAAGGCGTAAGCGAGTAAACCTCTGTGAGTTGGTGCGTCGTACCGGCAATGACGGCCGTATCGAAACCAAACAAAAGACCGCCCAGAGCGCTGACGACGGTACTCGTTATGAGATGACGGTTTATTCCCATGCAAGGGCCTTCCTCATCCTTTGTGACCGAATATTAGCGAAAAGAACATAAATGGTCTATTAAATTGGTTGATTTAGACCTAGAAAACTTGCGATATTGCTAAAAACAGCCATAGCGTGGGAAACAGGAGGCCAATAATAACGATGGAGACAGGTCCAGCGGTTGATCGTCGTACTTTCTTGAAGCTCGGCGCTACGGGAGCGGCATTGATGGCCGCCCATCCCACTGTATTTGCCACAACCCGTGTGCCTAAGCAATTACAGTGTCCGCCCTCCCTGGATGCTCTCGCCGCGGATCGCTTGACCTATCACTTTCGTGACCTCTTTAACTGCCCCCTGGCCATGAACGAACTCGGGTCCGCGCAGGTAGGTAAGTCGGTGTCGGCGATAACCGCGATTTCGTTTCCGCCCTATGCCTGTTGCGGTATGCCGGAGACGGCATGGAGTCCTGGATTTCTCCTCACCTGCGAGCTGTTTCTCGATGGCCGCTTCCTGGCGATCAGCGCCCCTCCAGAAGGAAATATTGAGTTCCAGTGGTTTCCCCACTGCGTGGTCCGCAGTCAGACTGCGGACCGTCTGCGCTTCAGCACCACCTTGTTCATGCCGTCCAAACGGCGGGCGGTGGCACAATTAATCGAAATCAAGAATCTGGAAAGCCAGCGCCGCAAATTCACTCTCGCATTCGACATGAGAGCCGCAGTCGCGAAAAAGACCAAGGCATGGTTCGTGAACTCTCCTGGCGAAGCCGACAACAAAATTACTTGGGATCCCCGCCGCGGTTGTCTGTTGTTTGAGGCGCGGCACACGGAGATCGCGGCTGCGCAAGGATTTCACCCGGCGCCGAATCGCGTGGAACACGAACGCATGCTGGTGTTCGAGATGGAACTCGGTCCCAACGAGCAAACGAAGGTCAATTTTGTGGCCGCTATTGCCGAAAACGGACGCGCCGGGCTCGATCTCTACGATCAATTGCACTTGAAATTCGATGATCTTCTAAAAGAAAACGAGACGACCTACAACCGCCTCATTCGTTCCGCCTTCACCCCTGGCAACTCAGATTTCAGCGGAAATCTGCCTCGCCTGGTCACCGATAACGAATCGCTCTGGAAGCTCTACCACAACGGCTTCGCAAACCTGTTGTCGGCTCGAAGAGTCTCTCCAGACTCAGTTTACGGTCCCACCTATCTGACCTTGAGTGGCCATGTTCTTCCGACCTTGAGTTTTCCCTGGGACACATCAATCTCCTCGCTTGCGCTTGCGTTGTTGGATCCAGCGGCGCTGCGAAATCTGGTAGAGGTCTGGTCAAAGGCCGGAATGCACGATCACCTCGCTACGGATTACGTCACCGGCGAAGCCGTGGGTCCGTGGTATGCGGTCAACGACACTGCCATCGTGCGTTGCGCCTGGCGCTATTTGTGCGTAACCGGCGATTTCGCATGGCTCGACAAACGCGTTGGAGAACGCACCGTGCTGGAACACTTGGAAGACCATTCCCTGTACTGGAAAAAACTGGATCACCTCGGACACGGATTAGGCGACTATGGCACCATAGAAAATCTGCTGGAAGTCGTCAGCACCTACTTGCACGAGGTCGCTGGGATGAATGCGGGTAACGTTCACAGCATGCGCGTAGTCGCCGGCATGCATGAGCATCGTGGCAACTCCCTGCGCACGGGCCAGTTGCGCGCAGAAGCGAAGGCGATGGCCGAGCGCATTAGCCAGACGCTGTACGTGAAGGGCAAGGGATTCTGGCGATGTGGTCAGACCGACGGAACCTTCAACGAGGTTCGCCACTGCTACGACTTTCTCGCGGTGCTCGACAATATGCCGGAAGATCTTTCGTCGACACAAAAAAGCGAGATGAGCGAGTTTTTCTGGCGAGAACTCCACAGTGAAAAGTGGATGCGAGCGCTCTCCCAGAGCGACGTCGATGCCACGTGGAACATACGGCCCGACCATAGTTGCCTGGGCGCCTACGCAGCATGGCCGCCAATGAGCGCCAAGGGGCTGTACAAAATCGATGCACCCCCGAAAATTGTTCCCTGGCTGAAAGAGATAGCAAAAGCAGGGAATCAAGGCCCCTTGGGGCAAGCTCATTTTGTCGAAGACATTTTTCCGCCCGTCAATGGCGGTGCCTTCAAGTCTTCGGAAGATGCGCCCTACATTGAGGACTGGTGCTGTATCGCGGCCGGAGCTTTTACCGAACTGGTGATCGACTCAATCTTTGGCGCCGATCTCACAATGTCGGACGGAATTCGCGTCCACTCTCATCTCAACGAATTCGATCCCCATGCCCGGCTCGAGGGAGTCCAATACCAAGGCAGCTTATACACGATCACAAGAGATAAAGCAGAAAAACAGAAGTGGTGAGGCCGTTGAGGCAGAGGCAGTGTGGTGGCGGGGCTCTGCCCCGCCAGGGACGGGGCGGAGCTCCATCACCACACGATCAGCTTCAAACCCGGATTACCTCAATTCCGAGCTTTTGAAAGGGAGCAATCATCTCATCGCTGGCGCCAGTGTCGGTGATGAGAATATTCAATTCCCCTGCCTGGCAAATCCTCCAATTGGCCACCACCCCGAATTTTCCACTATCGACTACTGCAATGCGACGCCGCGATAGCTTCAACATAGTCGAATTCAACTCCGCTTCATCGGCATTGAAGCAACTGGCGCCCCAAGTCGCGTCGATGCCATCCGCTCCGATAAACATGGTATTGATCAGCATGTTTTCGAGAGCGCGGATCGCGGCGGATCCAACCAGCGAAAACCACTCTCCGTGCAGATGGCCGCCAGTGACAAATACGTAAACATCCCGGCGCTTCGAGAGTTCCATGGCAACATTGACCGTATTCGTCACCACGGTGATGCTGTAGTTCATGGGCAGCCCGCGTATGACCTCGGTGGTGGTGGTGCCCGGCGTCAGAGCAATCGTCTCACTGGGAGTTATCAAAGCCGCTGCGGCTCGACCGATGCGCCGTTTTTCGTCAGCGGCGCGTTCGACCTGGGCCACGAAAGAACGGTCCTTGCGAAATGGCTCGTAGAATAAAGGCTCCATTGAAACCGCGCCGCCGTGCGTGCGTCGGAGCAACCCCTTCTGCTCGAGAACGTCCAGGTCCCGCCGTACCGTGACTAAAGAAACGCCGAGTTGTTCGCTTAGCTCCTCAACTACAACCTTCCCCGCCTGCTGAAGTGTGGTGAGTATGGCCGTGAAACGAACCTGTTGCTTGCCCTGCGAAACTTCTACTTGCATCGGATTGGTCGGAGCAGTTAATGCTGACGACGGTGGTTTTGGATGAGCCACGGTTCTCCTTCTGCTTGGGCGCTTGCGGCACGAAATGAACTACACGAAACTCACGCCAACTTCTAGGTGTTCGGTTGGATGTTAAACGAAACCGCTTGCCGGAGCATGATATCGCAGACGTCGCGAATTAGCCTCAACCTTGCATTGATCGCACCCTGCTTAGTATTCTTCTCTTAAGCCGATAAATATCTCAATGTATGTCAGTTTTACCATGAATAGAACATTTTAATTTACTATGAGAAAGCCATTACCTATCCAAACCACCGGCTCGTTCGACCTGGGAGAGTGTCGAAGTGGGGATCTAGGGTTACGTAAGGAACATTATGTCTCCGATGAGTCGGCGTGAGTTCGTCGCAGGTTTGATCGTTTCCGGGACGGCCGCGACAACGCCGATCGCCGGCGAAGCCACCGTTCGCAACAGAGTGGACACGCTGTCTACCACTCGCGAAATCGAAGAGAGTGCCAAGGTTGACTTCCGTTACTCCCCGCATCATTCGCAATCCACCATCTGCTTTCCTGATGATCCCTGCAAATCGATCGTTGGCCAGTCCGGCGATTTGCGCTATGGGTTCGCCAAATCATTGCTCGTCGGCATGGAAGACTTTACGACTGTCGTCGAATTCTCGTTGGCTGGCTTTCAGGATGACAAAGTTGTCCGGCAGTGGATTGAGACGCCCGGAGTGCCGATTGTCCATACCCTGATCGAACGTCCGGCCGCCACGCTCGAGCTCATCGCATTTGCGACCCGGCACGGCGAGGAAGGGCGAGTCGACAACGTGCTGATGTCGATTAAGTCCAAACATGGGCCAGTTGCAGTTGCGCCAAAAATCCACATTCGTACCTGCGAGAGGCTGGAACTAGAGGATTACGCCTCGCCCGTTGCCACTGCGATTTTCCACGAAAGTAAAGCCCCATTTCTGATCAGTGCAAAGATTGGCGAAACCTCAGGAAGGTGCGGCTGGTGGGAGGAAGCCGGATTTACTCTCTATCTGCCGCACGGCCAAGCCACACCGGAGCACGAGGCCAGGTACTTCGTTCGTCTTCCCCAGCAGCAGCAGGCCGCAGCCATGTTGCGCGAGCACTTGCAAGACCCGGAAACGCTCTTAACAGAGACCCGCGAATTTTGGAGCAAGTGGAAGCCATTTGGAAGCACTGACTGGAGCTACCCGCAGAAACATGGCGAGTTCCTGACCGCGTGCGCGCGAAACATTCAACAGGCGCGCGAGGTCAAGAACGGACGGCTGGTCTTTCAGGTTGGCCCCACTGTTTATCGCGGACTATGGATTGTAGACGGCAATTTCCTGCTGGAAGCCGCACGCTACCTTGGCTACGACCAAGAAGCGGACCAGGGATTGCGCTCAGAGTGGTCCAAGCAGGCGGATTCAGGACAGGTGATTGCAGCCAGCGGCGGCGAGCATTGGAAAGATACCGCGATCGCAATGTTTACTCTAGTGCGGCAATGCGAACTGAAACAGGATTGGTCGCTGTTTCACGAGTTAGAACCGAACGTTAGCCGAGCTATAGATTTTCTCGTCGGACTGCGCGATCAGGCGCGAAGCGGGAAGAGCACCAACGGTCGCTATGGATTACTTGCCCCAGGTTTTGCTGACGGAGGAATTGACGGCGTACGTTCAGAGTTCACCAACACTGTCTGGACTCTGGCTGGCTTGCGTGCGGTCGCAGCGGCCGCGCGGCAGCAAGGCATCCCGACGCTTGATAAGGCTGGAGCGTTTTGCAATGAGCTCTATGCCGCGCTCCAGGAGACAGCGAAACAAGAAATGGTTCGTCATCCAGCCGGATTCGACTATCTGCCGATGATCGCCCACGACGATGCGTCAGTAAATGATCCCGATCCGTGGAACCGCCCACGGCCCCAAACCGCGCAATGGGCGCTTTCCCACGCCATCTATCCGGGATTGGTATTTGACAAAACCGATCCCATCGTTCGCGGCCATATCGAGCTGCTGCAATCCTGCACGCAGGAAGATGTTCCAACCGAAACCGGATGGCTATGGCATGACAGTTTGTGGACCTACAACGCATCCTTCGCCGCCCACGTTTACCTGTGGGCAGGGCTGCGCGATTGGGCCCATCGTACATTCACCGGTTTTTTGAATCATGCATCGCCGCTCTACTGCTGGCGCGAAGAACAGCCGTTGCAACATGCCCTGGTTGGCCAGGATTGGGGAGACATGCCGCACAACTGGGCGAGCGCGGAGTGCGTCCGCTACTTGAGACACATGTTGGCGCTCGAAGACGGCAAGACGCTTCGATTGTTGGAAGGAATTACCGCCGCGGAACTCAAGGGCCAAGCCGCGTACGTCTTGCGGGATTCTCCAACCCGCTTTGGCAGGATCAGCCTGGCACTTGAACCCACCGGAACCCGCGGCTGGCGCCTGGAGTTTGAACGTGCCCGGGGTCCCGTTCCCAACAGCATCGTAATTCCCGAAACCGTCGCCGGGTCAAAGATCGAAAAGATCTCTGGCGCATCTCACAAGAACGGAATCGGCAGAATCGAAGTGGAGCCGAACGCGGCAAGATGGGAAGCGTTCTGGAAGTGAATACCTGGCTGACCGCGTTCACCACCGTCAGCGGACTGAAACGATGGCAGCTTTTGATCTCGTAGCCGACCCGGTCCTTGCCGCGGTCCATCCGAGCATCGGGTACGTGTGGGCGTACCTCACGCTCGAAATAGGCGCCGATGTCCTCCGTAAGCGGCACGTTTTCGAAGTCGCGCAAATCTGCGTCGGCTCATAATTGTCGCCGCGTTCGCCTTTGGCCACCGGTTGAGCATCGGGATCCTTCTGTGTGAAAACACCACGGAAGAGGTTCTCCTCCGGCGTCTTCCAACTAAAGTTGCGCGTTTGTAACAGGTCTTGGACGCGCCTCCACACCACATTCCAGCCAAGCTGCGGCTCACGATTTAGAGCTTTGTCGATGACCTCCACGTCGTCGAGCAGACGCGGGCACGCGTCCAGAAACCGCGAGGAGGAACCGAGATTGGGGAGAACGGGATTGAGCAAGAAAGAGTTGAGCCGGGTGGAAGTGATGGGACGG
>Ga0187847_10001062_pt1 | contig 26413 bp, 22 predicted proteins | sample June2016WEW_4_10_FD_132458 | JGI IMG/M metagenome (GOLD analysis project Ga0187847, IMG submission 132458) | Peatland microbial communities from SPRUCE experiment site at the Marcell Experimental Forest, Minnesota, USA - June2016WEW_4_10 | ecosystem: Environmental > Terrestrial > Soil >...
CCTGAGCCCCCGACGGCGGGGGCTCGGACCTTAACCTCGAGTGGAGCACGGGCGCCGCAGGCGCCGTGGGAAAGCCAAGACCATGAACATTACCGCTGATGCAGTCAAACAACTCCGCGAACGCACCGGCGCGGGCATGATGGAATGCAAGAAAGCGCTCGTCGAAACCAAGGGCGACCTGGATGCGGCTGCCGAATTGATGCGCAAGACCGGACTTGCGAAGGCCGACAAGAAGGCGGCGCGCGTCGCGGCCGAAGGCACGCTCGCGATCGAGCGCTCGGGCCTCCAAGCGGTGCTCGTCGAGATCAACTGTGAGACCGACTTCGTCGCGCGCAGCGACGAGTTCCAGGCATTTGCCCGCGACGTCGCGCGCGCGGCGTTGGGCGGCAAGGCCGGCGACCTCGCGGCGCTGCTCGCCTCGAAGCATGGCGGCGGAACGCTCGATGAGTATCGGCGGGCGCTGATTGCGAAGATCGGCGAGAACATATCGGTGCGCCGCACCGCCGGCATCACCGCACCGACCGCGCTCGGCACCTATTTGCACGGCGGGCGCATCGGCGCCTTGGTCGCGCTCAAGGGCGGCGATGAGGCGCTTGCGAAGGATCTCGCGATGCACGTCGCCGCGGCCAATCCGGCCTATATCGATGCCGGCGGTGTGCCGCCGGCGGTGCTCGACAAAGAGCGTTCGATATTGGCCGAACAAACCACGGGCGAGAACAAACCGCCGGAGATCATCGCCAAGATGGTCGAGGGGCGCCTGCGCAAATATCTCGGCGAAATCACGTTGCTCGGCCAGCCGTTCGTCAAGGACCCGGATACCACGGTCGAGAAGCTGCTGAAGAAGTCCGGCGCGGTCGTCGTGCAGTTCGTGCGCTACGAGGTCGGGCAGGGCATCGAGAAGAAACAGGATGATTTCGTCAGCGAGGTCATGGCGCAAGTCAAAGCCAACACCTAGGACCCGTGCGATGGCGGTAGATCCCCCAAACCTTGAGTGACTGGAACGCGCCGCGGGCGCCTGTCCGCGTATAGTAGGACGAAGAGTTTATGACCAATACAACCGCCACGGCGCGCTACCGCAGAATCTTGGTCAAATTGTCCGGCGAGGCGCTGCTGGGCGCCGAGGACTACGGAATCGACGCGCTGATCCTCAAGCGCATTGCAGGCGAGATCCGCGATTTGACGCTCATGGGTGTGCAGGTCGCCGTGGTGATCGGCGGCGGCAACATCTTTCGGGGAGCCGGGCTCGCGCGCACGGGCATGGATCGAGTGACCGCGGATCACATGGGAATGCTCGCCACCGTGATCAATGCGCTCGCGATGCAGGATGCGCTCGAAGGACTCGGTACCTATGCGCGAGTGATGTCCGCGCTGCGGATTCATGAGGTCTGTGAGGACTATATCCGGCGCCGGGCGATACGCCATTTGGAAAAAGGCCGAGTCGTCATTTTCGGCGCCGGCACCGGCAATCCGTTTTTCACGACCGACACCGCCGCGAGTTTGCGCGCGATCGAAATCAACGCGGACATCCTGCTCAAGGCGACCAAGGTCAACGGCGTCTACGATTCAGATCCGCTCAAGAACCCGTCGGCGAAGCGCTATGCGCGCCTGACCTTCGATCAGGTTTTGACCGACCGGCTCAACGTCATGGATGCGACCGCGATCGTGATGTGCCGGGAGAACAATCTCCCATTACAAATATTCAATCTTTCCATGCCGGCGATTTGTTGCGTATCGTGCAAGGCGAGGACGTCGGCACCGTGGTTTCTGTCGAACCTTAAGGGGAACTCATGCTGGATGACATCAAGAAAGATGCCACACAACGCATGCAGAAATGCGTGTCGATGTTCAGAGACCAACTCAAGAAGCTGCGCACCGGCCGTGCTCACACGAGCCTGATCGAGCACATCAAGGTCGATTACTACGGCACCGAAATGCCGCTCAACCAGGTCGCCAACGTCGCGACCGAGGATGCGCGCACCTTGACCGTGACGCCGTGGGAGAAGGCCATGGTACCGATCATCGAAAAGGCCATCTTCAAATCGGATCTCGGACTCACGCCGAACACCGCCGGAACCCTGATCCGCATTTCGATGCCCGCCCTGACCGAGGAGCGCCGCCGCGACATCACCAAAGTCGTGAGGCAGGAAGCGGAGGCGGCGCGTGTCGCCGTGCGCAACGTGCGCCGCGAGGTCATGACCGAGCTCAAGGAAATGCTCAAGGAAAAGCTCATCGCTCAGGACGACGATCGTCGCGCGCAAGAGGATGTGCAGAAGCTCACCGACAAGCACGTCGCCGAGATCGATCATGCGATGGCCGACAAGGAAAAGGAATTGATGCAGGTCTGAGCTTCCAAAGACTTGCACAATCCTCAACTGGTCATGGCCGACTCGCCGCAGCATGTCGCGATCATCATGGACGGCAACGGCCGTTGGGCGCGCGCGCGCGGGCTGCCGCGTCCCGCGGGCCACCGCGCCAGCGTCAAGGTCGTGCGCCGCGTCGTCGAAGAATGCGGCAACCGCGGCATCGGATACCTGACCCTGTTCGCATTCAGCAGCGAGAATTGGCGCCGGCCTCCCGACGAGGTCGGCATGTTGATGAGCTTGTTTCTCGACGCGCTGGTCCGCGAAATCGATGATCTGCATCGCAATCGCGTGCGCCTACGCTTCATCGGCGATCGCGAATTGCTGGGCGCGGAGCTCGCATCGCGGATGCGGTCCGCAGAAGCGCTCACGCACGACAACCCGGGCCTGCAGCTGCTGGTTGCGGTCGCCTACGGCGGCCGCTGGGATCTCGTACAGGCCTGCCGTGCGCTCTCGGCGGAGGTTGCCGCGGGGCGCCTCGCGCCCGCGAATATCGGCGAACAGGAAATTTCGAATCACCTCGCGCTCGCCGGCGTTCCCGACCCGGATCTGCTGATCCGCACCGGCGGCGAACAGCGCATCAGCAATTTCTTGTTGTGGAACCTCGCGTACACCGAGCTGTTTTTTGACGACGTGCTCTGGCCGGAGTTCTCACCGGCCCACCTCGAGGCCGCATTCGAGCATTTTCGCCGGCGTGAACGGCGCTTCGGCAAAACCTCCGCACAAGTGTCCGCCCATACCGATGCTTAAGACCCGAGTACTGACGGCCTGCGTGCTCGGCATCGCGCTGTTGGCCGGCTTATTTTTGCTGCCGCCGCTCGCGGCGACCGTCGCATTCGGCGTGGTGTTCGCGATCGGCGCTTGGGAATGGGCCGGATTCGGCGGTCTGGTGGGCATCCCGGCGCGCCTCGCCTATAGCGCCTGCATCGTCGCACTGCTCGGCCTTGCGTGGGTCTGGACCGCCGATCCGGAGAATGCCGTGGTCGTGCTGTCCGCCGGATGCCTCTGGTGGGCGCTTGCTTTCGCCTGGGTCTGCATCGCGCCGGATCGCCAGATGCGCATACTGACTTTGTTCTGTGGTGCGCTCGTTTTGGTCCCGGCGTTCATCGCGCTGGCTCGACTGCTCAGCGTGGTGCAAGGGATTGCGCACGGACCCGAGGCCGTGCTGTGTTTGGTGTTGCTGGTCGTCGCATCCGATGTCGGCGCGTATTTCGCCGGGCGCAAGTACGGACGTCTCAAGCTCGCGCCGCAGGTGAGCCCCTCGAAGACTTGGGAGGGTGCTGCCGGCGGCCTGCTGTTCGTCGCATTGCTCGCCGCGGCCGGTGCGCTCATCTTCGGCCTGCCGATGATTGCGACCGTGGCTTTCGGCTGCGCGATCGGCTTGATCTCGATCGTCGGCGATCTGACCGAAAGCATGTTCAAGCGCTCTGCCGGTCTCAAGGACAGCGGGCGCCTGCTGCCTGGCCATGGCGGTATGTTGGACCGGATCGATAGCGTTACGGCCGCGGCGCCGCTCTATGCGCTCGGCCTGTTCAGTTCGGGAGTACTCGCATGACCGACGTGCGTGGTGTCGCTGTATTGGGCTCGACGGGCAGCATCGGTCGCAGCACGCTCGCGGTGATTGCCGATCATCCCGACCGGTTTCGCGTGACCAGCTTGGGCGCCAATCGAAATTGGCAGACGATCGTCGAGCAAGCGCAGCGCTTCAACCCGGACCGGGTCGTGCTCATCGACGAGTTCGCGGCCTCGAATGCGCGCGCTGCACTGCGCGCGTGCGGCTCGAAGACGCTCGTCGAGAGCGGCGCTGCGGCGCTCGCGGCCGCGGTCGGCGAACCCGGCGTCGAGATCGTGATGGCAGCCATCGTCGGTGCCGCGGGGCTGCTGCCGACGCTCGCGGCGGTGCGTGCCGGCAAGCGGGTGCTGCTCGCGAACAAAGAGGCCCTGGTCATGGCGGGGAGGCTGCTCATGGATGAGGTGCGCGCGGCCGGCGCCCAACTGATCCCCATCGACAGCGAACACAATGCGATTTTCCAGTGCATGCCTGCCGGCTATCTGCCCGGCGACGCTGCGCGCGGCGTCACACGGGTGATTTTGACCGCATCCGGCGGTCCCTTCCGCACGACCCCGGCTGCCGATTTGCCGTTCGTCACGCAGGACCAGGCCTGTGCGCATCCGAAGTGGAAGATGGGACGCAAGATCTCGGTCGATTCGGCGACCTTGATGAACAAGGGGCTCGAGGTCATCGAAGCGACGCTGCTGTTCGGCCTGCCCGAGGCGCGCGTCGATATCGTCGTGCATCCACAGAGCGTGGTACATTCGCTCGTACAATATGCGGACGGCTCGCTGCTGGCGCAATTGGGCGCCCCGGACATGCGGACGCCGATTGCACAAGCGTTGGCGTGGCCGGAGCGCATCAGTTCCGGTGTAGAATCCCTCGACCTGGCGGTCATAGGTCAGCTCGATTTCGAGCCGCCGGATCATGGGCGTTTTCCCGCTATCGAACTTGCTCGATCCGCGGCGCGGGCCGGCGGAACCGCGCCTGCGTTGTTGAACGCAGCCAACGAGGTGGCGGTCCAGGCGTTTCTCGACCGACGCTTGAACTTTACGGGCATTGCTGCGGTCATTGACCAGGTGTTGCAGCACATTGATGCATGCCCCGTGACGACTCTGAACGACGTTTTGGAGGCTGATGCCTCCGCGCGTCGTTTGGCTGCTGCCTTGATAGAGCCTGCGCGTGGAGCCGTTGCATGAGGATTTTGATCATCGTCGCCTCGTTTCTGTTCGCCATCGGAATCCTGGTGGCGGTGCACGAGTTCGGCCATTACTGGGTAGCCAAGAGGCTCGGCTTCAAGGTTCTGCGCTTCAGCATCGGTTTCGGCAAGCCGCTATGGATGCGCATCGGCAAAGACGCCGACCGCACCGAATACTGCATTGCCGCGATTCCGCTCGGCGGCTACGTCAAATTGCTCGATGAGCGCGACGGCGACGTGGCGCCGGACGAGCTGCACCGCTCCTTCACACGTCGCCCGATTGCGCACCGGATCGCGGTACTGCTCGCGGGGCCGGCGATGAATTTTCTATTCGCGATCGTGCTCTACGCGATCTTGGCGATGATCGGCAGCGAAATCCTCAAGCCCGTCGTCGGTCAAGTGCGTCCCGACAGTCCTGCGGCGGTGGCGGGCCTGCAACGCGGCGATACCATCGTGCGCGTCGGCGATCGCAGCGTCGAGGATACCGAAGAGCTGCAAATCGCGTTGATCCGCCGGTTCACCGACGACGGCGTGATTCCGCTCGAAGTGCGCCGCGACGGCGCAATCAGTTCGATGAGCCTGCACGTCAACGGGGATCGGCGCGCAATGACCGAACCCGGGCAACTGCTCCCCGGGCTCGGCTTCGACCTCGCGAGTTGGAAGGCAACGACCAACGTCATGGAAGTGCCCGCTAACAGCGCGGGCGCCAAGGCGGGGTTGCGTGTCGGAGATCGGCTGATCGCGGTCAACGGCGAGCCGCTCGCCAACAGTTTGGAATTCGTCTCCGCGGTCAATGCCGCGCCGGAGCGCACGATATCGATCGACTTGGAGCGCGCGGGTGAGCACTTGCAGATCAGCGCGGCCGTGCCGAAGGTGCAGGATCAGGGCAGGACGATCGGCCGCCTCGGAATTTCGGTCGAGGACGGTGCGCGCACCTACCCGCCGGGACTCATCGAAATGCGCCGTTCCGGGCCGCTCGATGCGCTCGTCGTCGGCGTCGCGAAAACTTGGGAGATGTCGGCACTGACCGTCGAGATGCTGTGGCGCATGGCGAGCGGTCAGGTTTCCGCGAAGAACATCAGCGGGCCGATCAGCATTGCCGAGTTCGCCGGCGTCAGTGCGTTCCTCGGCGTCAGCGCATTCATGGGATTTTTGGCGATCATCAGCATCAGCCTCGGCGTGCTGAATCTGATACCGATTCCCTTATTGGACGGCGGCCAGGTCGTCTATCAATTGGTCGAAGCCGTCAAGGGCAGTCCATTGTCCGAGCGAGCCCAACTTTATGGCCAGCAGATCGGCATTGCGCTGCTCGTGGTGCTCATGAGCCTCGCCTTTTATAACGATATCTCCAGACATTTGAACTGATGGGAAGTCATGAGCAAAAATAACTTAAGGTCTCATTCGCGTGGGATTTGAATTTCGTCTTCTCGGGGTTGTGGCGCTCGCCGTCCAACCCCTCGGCCTTGCTGCGCTCGCACAAGATGCGGTTCCGGAACAGCAGTTCACGGTCGGCGACATTCGCGTGGAGGGTCTGCAGCGCATCTCCGAAGGTACCGTCTTCAACTATTTGCCGGTCAACATCGGCGATCATCTCGACGGGCAGCGCGTCGGCGAAGCGATGCGCGCGCTGTATGCGACCGGCTTCTTCCGCGACGTCGAGTTGCGCCGCGACGGCAACACGCTGCTGGTCGTCGTGGTCGAGCGCCCGTCGATCGCGAAATTCGAGATCAAGGGCAACAAGGACATCAAGACCGAAGACCTGCAGAAGAGCTTGCGCAACGTCGGGCTCGCGACCGGCAAGATCTTCGATCGCTCGGTGCTCGATGAGGTCAAGCAATACCTGACCGATCAGTATTTCAGCCGCGGCAAGTACGCGGTGCGCGTCGATACCAAGGTCACCGATCTGCCCGGCAACAAAGTCGAGGTCATCGTCGACATCAAGGAAGGCAAACGCGCCAAGATCCGCATGATCAACCTGGTCGGCAACACCGCGTTCAAGGAAAAGGACGTGCTCGGCAGCCTCGAGCTGAAGACGCCGAACTGGCTGTCCTGGTACAAACAGGACGATCGCTACTCGCGCGAGTCGCTGCAGGGCGATCTCGAGAAAATTCGCTCGTATTACATGGATCGCGGCTACGCGAATTTCCAGATCGATTCGACGCAAGTCGCGATCGCGCCCGAGAAAGACGACATGTTCATCACCGTGAACGTCAACGAGGGCGCGGTGTTCAAGGTCTCGGAGATCAAATTGGCGGGCACCTTCGTGGTTCCCGAGGCCGAGTTGCGCAAGCTGCTGCTGATTCATCCCGGCGACACCTTCTCGCGCAAGGCGGTCACCAATTCCCAGGAACTCATGAGCTATCGGCTGGGCGCCGACGGCTACGCATTCTCGAAGATCGACCCCGTGCCCACGGCCGACAACGATAAGAAGACCGTTTCGCTGACGTTCTTCATCGAGCCCGGCAATCGCGTCTACGTGCGACACATCAATTTCAACAACGAAACTGCGATCAACGACGAGACACTGCGCCGTGAGATGCGGCAGCTAGAAGGCGGATGGCTGTCGAACTCTGCGGTCGAGCGTTCGAAGGAGCGCATCCAGCGTCTCCCCTATGTCGAGAAGGTCGAGTTCGAGACCAAACCGGTCGCGGGCAGCGCCGATCTGGTCGATGTGGATTACAACATCAAGGAAGGACTGCCCGGGCAATTCGGCGGCGGTATCGGCTATTCGGAAGCGCAGAGATTCAGCATCAATCTGAATTTCGTCCACAGCAACTTCATGGGCAGCGGCGATCGCATCGCGGTCGAAGCGAATGCCGGCAAATACAGCAAGAGCATCACGCTCGCGCAAACCGATCCTTATACGACGATCGACAATGTGTCGCGCACGACCTCTTTGACTTATCGTGCGGTCACGCAGTTCGTGTCCTCCTCGTCGCAGTTCGGCACCAAGCAGCTGACCCTCGCGGAAAGCTTTGCGTATCCGATCACGGAATATCAGGGCATCCAGTTGGGCGTCGCGGCCAACAAGAACGAGCTCGTCACGTCGCAGGGCTACAGCGCGCAGCAGGCCGTGAATTGGGTCCGGTCGAACGGCGATACCTTCGAGCGGCAGATCGAAGACACCAACGGCGACGGCACCGTCAACTCGCTCGACACGCCCTACACGGTGTATGGGACCGACTTCTACACCTTCGAATTCACGGGCGGCTGGTCGATGGATTCGCGCAACCGCGCGCAGTTTGCCGATCGCGGCATGCGCAACGCGCTCTCGTTCCGCTATGCGATTCCGCCGAGCGACGTGCGCTACTACGCGCTCAATTATCAATTCATCAAATACGTTCCGCTGGTCGGCAAATGGTTGATCTCGAACCAATTCACGTTCGACTATGCGTCGGCGCTCGGCAAGACCACCTCGCTGCCGCCGTACTTGAACTACTTCGCGGGTGGTCCCGACAGCGTGCGCGGCTACCGCGAGAGCCGCTTGGGTCCCCGCGACAACATCGGTCTCGGCAATCCCTATGGCGGCAATATGCGTATCGTCAACCGCTTGGAACTGCTGTTTCCGGTTCCGGAGAAGTGGAAGAGCGCGGCTCGCGTGAGCTGGTTCTACGACATGGGTAACGTTTTCTATACCGGCAATGCGGTCAAATTCCTCGGTGTCGATGACACGACGCCCGTCGATTATCATTTCAGCTATAATGCGTTAAAGAGGTCGACCGGCCTTGCGGTGCAGTGGCTTGCACCTTTAGGCTTGTTCCGCTTTTCGTACGCGCTCCCGTTGAATGCCTACCCAGGCGATACGGTGAGATTCAACGACGAAACGGAGCGATTTCAATTTTCGATCGGACAATCGTTTTGACAAAATCCACTTCTCTGAGGTCTTAGAAAGCAACATGTCGACTCTCACTCGTAGCCTTCCCTTGGTGCTGCTCAGTCTCTGCGGCATTTTCGCATCGCAGCAAGCCAGCGCCGAAATCAAGATCGGCGTCGTCAATTTTCAGAAGCTGTTGGAAGATGCACCGCAAACGAAGACTGCGATGACCGCGCTCGATAACGAGTTCGCGCCGCGGCGGCGTGAGTTGCTGACGATGCAGAACGATTTGAAGGCGCGCGACGAGAAGTTGCAGCGCGAAGGCGCCGTGATGGCCGAAGCGGATCGCGCCAAAGCGGAAAAGTCGCTGCGCGACGAACAGCGCGAGTTTTCGCGCAAAGCCGGCGAATTCCAGGACGACGCATCGACGCGTCGCAATGAAGAATTGGGCAAGGTGCAGCGCTACTTGGTCGGCGAAATTCAAGCCTACGCGAGCACGCAAGGCTTTGATCTGGTGCTCGGTGACGGCGTGTTCTTCGCCAAGGGTCAGCTCGACCTCACGGCGAACGTGCTCGCGGTTCTGCTGACGAAGCCGGCGACCTTGCCTGCAGCGCCGCCTGGGCCCGCGACCCAAGGCAAGACTACTCCACCAGGGACCAAATAGAGATCAACGGGCCGTTCGGCGCGGCCGGCATGAGCGCGTGCAAACAGACGGATACAGTCTGGGGGAGCTAGCGGTACGGTTCGGTCTGGAACTGCGCGGCGATCCGAACCTGCGGGTGTCTCGGGTCGCCACGCTCCATCATGCGGGGCCGGGCAGCATCAGCTTCTTCGCGAACGCGCGCTATCGCAAGGCGCTCGCGGCGACCGAAGCCACCGCGGTGGTGATCTCCGCGCAGGATCTCGAGCAGTGTCCGGTCGCTGCGCTAATCGACGCCAACCCTTACCTCAGCTACGCGCGAATTGCGACCACGCTGTATCCGGTCTCGCTCGGGCCGCCGGGCATCGACCCGAGTTCGACGGTTTCGCCGCAAGCGCAGATCGATCCGAGTGTGACGATCGGGCCGCACAGCGTCATCGAAGCCGGCGTGCAGCTTGCGGCGCGCGTCTACGTGGGCGCGGGATGCATCGTTCAGGCCGGCGCGCGCATCGGCGCGGATACCCGCCTGATGTCGCGCGTGACGCTCTGTGCGGGCTCCATCGTCGGAGAACGTTGCATTTTTCATCCCGGCGTCGTCATCGGTGCGGATGGCTTCGGGTTTGCGATCGACTCCGGAACGTGGTTCAAGGTGCCGCAGGTCGGCGCGGTGCGCATCGGCGACGACGTCGAGATCGGTGCCAACACGACGATCGATCGCGGTGCGATTGACGACACCGTCGTCGAGAACGGCGTCAAACTCGACAATCAGATACAAATCGGACACAACGTCACGATCGGAGCGCATACCGCGATTGCATCCTGCACCGGCATATCCGGCAGCACGACGATCGGCAAGCGCTGCATGATCGGCGGACTCGTCGGCATGGCGGGACATTTGACGATCGCCGACGACGTCGTGATCACAGGCCTCAGCATGATCACCGCATCGATCCCGAAAGCGGGCAGTTACTCGAGCGGCATACCGGCCGAAGAGACGAAGATTTGGTGGCGTAGGGTCGCGCAGTTTCGAAGACTAGGCGCGAACCGCCCTGCGTCGCATGGCAAGAGATTTAAGGAGTGACGATGACTGAGCCGATCACGTTGGATATCCAGGAGATCATGCGGCAGCTGCCCCACCGCTATCCTTTCCTCATGGTGGACCGGATTCTCGACCTGGTGCCGGGAGAGCGGATCGTGGCGCTCAAGAACGTGACGTTCAACGAACCGTACTTCACCGGACATTTTCCGCAGCGCCCCGTCATGCCGGGCGTCATGGTGATCGAGGCGATCGCGCAGGCATCCGGCATCTTGGCGTTCAAAACGGTCGGCTTTACGCCGACCGATGCGACGCGATTTTACTTCGTCGCGATCGACAAGGCGCGCTTCCGCAAACCGGTCGAACCCGGCGATCAGTTGATCCTCACGGTGACGCTGCTGCGCTCGTTCAAGGGGATCTGGAAATTTCACGGCCTCGCCGAGGTCGGCGGCGCCGAAGTGGCCTCGACCGAAATCATGGTGGCACCGGATACCAAGGAGCCGGGGAAGCAGGGAGAGCGGGGATGATCGATTCGCGTGCGGTAATCGCGCCGTCAGCGCAAATTGCGGAGGATGTGGCCATCGGCCCGTTCACGGTCATCGGCGCCGACGTGGTCATCGGTGCGCGCACGTGGATCGGGCCGCATGCGGTCGTCAATGGTCCGACCCGTATCGGCACCGACAACAAGATTTTCCAGTTCGCGTCGATCGGGGATGCGCCGCAAGACAAGAAATACGCCGGCGAGCCGACGCGTCTCGAAGTCGGCGACCGCAACGTGTTTCGCGAGTTCGTTTCGGTGAATCGCGGCACCACGCATGACCGTGGAGTCACGACCATCGGCAACGATAATTTGCTGATGGCGCATGCGCACGTCGCGCATGACTGTCGGCTCGGTGACAAGATCGTGATGGCCAATTGCGCGACGCTCGGCGGCCACGTCGAGGTCGGCGATTGGGTCAACATGGGCGGCTTCTCGGGCGCACATCAGCACACCAAGATCGGCGCGCATTGCTTCATCGCGAACAACACGGCCGTGACGCGCGATGTGCCGCCGTATGTGATGGCCGTGGGCCGCCCCGCCGAGCCGCACAGCGTCAATTCCGAGGGCCTCAAGCGGCGCGGATTCGACGAGGTGCAGATCCGCAACATCCGGCGCGCCTATCGGCTGCTGTACCGGTCGGGCTTGAAGCTCAACGAGGCTTTGGATCAGCTCGAGACGATTGCGCGGGAACAGGCTGAGATCCGGCCATTCGTCGACTTCATCAAGCAAAGCTCGCGCAGCATCGTGCGGTAACAGCATGGCGGCGCCACTGCGGATCGGCCTGGTCGCTGGCGAAGCTTCGGGGGATACACTTGGGGCACACCTGATCGAGTCGCTGCGTGCACTCGTTCCCGAGATTCGCTTTTTCGGCATCGCAGGGCCGAAGATGCAGGCGGCCGGCTGCGAGGTGTGGGAGCCGGCCGAATCGCCCGCGGTCATGGGCTTGTTCGAGATTCTGCGTGATTTGCCGCGCCTGCTGCGCTTGCGCGCACGCATCCGCCGGGCGTTTCTCGCTGAAAAACCCGACGTCTTCGTCGGCATCGACGCACCGGAATTCAACCTAGGATTGGCCCGCTCGCTGCACGCTGCCGGCATCCCGACCGTGCAATATGTGAGTCCGCAGGTCTGGGCGTGGCGCCAGAGTCGCGTGCGCAGCATGCACGAGTCGGTCGATCTGGTGCTGTGCCTGCTGCCGTTCGAAAAGCGATTTTATGACGATCAGGGTTTGCGCGCCGAGTTCGTCGGTCATCCGCTGGCGGATGCGATTCCCCTGATCGTCGATCGCGCGGCCGCGCGGGCACAATTGGGCCTCGCGCCCGACGCGCAAGTCGTCGCGCTGCTGCCCGGCAGCCGGCGCGGAGAGGTGACGCGCCTCGGCGCGGATTTTGCCGCTACGTTGCGGGTACTCGCAGCCCGGCGCCCCAATCTGCAATTTCTCGCGCCGATGGCGAATCCGCGCGTGCGGACACTGTTCGCCGAGGCGCTGCGCGCCGCTCCCGAGGTCAGCGTCAAACTGCTCGACGGTCAGGCGCAGACGGCGCTCGCGGCCTGTGACGTGGTATTGGTCGCATCCGGCACCGCGAGCCTCGAGGCCGCGCTCAGTAAGCGTCCAATGGTCGTCGTCTATCGGCTGGGCGCGATGACCGCCTGGGTGCTGCGGCGCCTGAAACTGGTCAAAGCCAAGTATTTTGCACAGCCAAATCTACTTGCGGATCGGCGCGTCGTCGGCGAATATTTTCAGGAAGAAATCGTCCCGGATTCGATCGGCGCGGAGCTCTTGATGTGGCTGGATGACCCTACCCGTCGGCGGGAGCTGGAAGAGGAATTCACGCGAATTCACGCGATCCTGCGGCGCGGCGGCAGTCAGAGTGCGGCGCTCGCGATTTTGGCGCTGGTCGATTCGATGCGCCCTTCGGGCGCGGCGCGCCTCGCCGGGCCGCAGTCGGCATGAACGTGCTCGTCGCCGGCGTCGATGAGGCGGGGCGCGGCCCCTTGGCGGGACCCGTGGTCGCCGCGGCGGTGATCTTCCGGCGCGGCCGCGGCATTGCGGGCGTCGCGGATTCGAAAGTGCTGGACGAAGCGTCGCGCACGCGCCTCGCCGCAGCGATTCGCCGCAATGCGCTGTGTTTCGGAATCGGCTGGGCCGACGCGGCCGAAATCGACGCGCTCAACATACTCGAGGCGACCTATCTGGCGATGCGCCGCGCCGTGCTCGCGCTCAGCGTCGTTCCCGACTGCCTCGAGGTTGACGGCAATCGGTTGCCTGCGCTCGCGGGGCTTGGGCGTTGCACAGGCGCGCGCTCGATCGTGCGCGGCGACGCGAGCCGGCCTGTGATCAGTGCCGCTTCGATCCTCGCGAAGACCGTGCGCGATGCCTACATGCTGCGAGCCGACACACTGTACCCGTGCTACCGGTTCGCGGCGCACAAGGGATACGGGACCGAGGCGCACCTGCGGCTGCTGCGCGAATTCGGCCCTTGCCCGATGCACCGCCGCTCTTTTGCACCGGTCGCGGTCGCGCCATGACGCAGTTCGTGCACTTGCGGCTGCACACGGAATATTCATTGGTGGACGGCATCGTGCGCATGCCCGAGCTCATGGCCGCGGTTGCCGCAGCGGGCATGCCGGCGGTCGCATTGACCGATCAAAGCAATTTGTTTGCGATGGTCAAGTTCTACAAGGAGGCGCAGAGCGCGGGCGTCAAGCCGTTGATCGGTGTCGACGCCTGGATCCGCGAGACCGGTGAGCGCGCGCCGCCGGCCAGGATCGTGCTGCTGTGCCAGGACCTGGTCGGCTACCGGCATTTGACGCAGCTCGTGACGCGCTCCTATCTCGAAGGACAGCAGCGCGGCGTCCCGATGTTCGAGCGCAGCTGGCTCGACAAAGAGACCTTGAGCGGACTCGTGGTGCTCTCGGGCGGCCCCGAGGGCGACATCGGCCGAGCGATCGCACGCGGCCGCGCCGACGAGGCGGCGCGCTGTCTCGATGCCTGGATCGCGCTCTGCGGCGATCGGTTCTACCTCGAGGTGCAGCGCACCGGCAGGGCCGGTGAGCAGGCGCACACCGAGGCCGTGCTCGATTTGGCGGATGTGCGCGGCGTCGCAGCGCTCGCGACCAACGACGTGCGGTTTCTCGCGCGGGCGGATTTTGAGGCGCACGAGGCGCGGGTTTGCATACACGACGGCGCCTTGCTCGCCGATCCCAGCCGCACGCGCCGGTACTGCGAGGAACAGTATTTGAAATCGCCCGCCGAAATGGCGGAGCTGTTCGCCGATGCGCCCGAGTTGCTCGCCAACACCGTCGAGGTCGCCCGACGCTGTTCGCTCGAAATCAAGCTCGGCGCAGCGATGCTGCCGGCCTATCCGGTGCCGGCCGGCCGCACGACCGAGCAATTCTTGCGCGATGAGGCGTCCGCAGGCCTGCGCGATCGGCTTGCGGGCAGCTTGGCCAAGAATGCGCCGGCGCGCGACGAGGCCGCCTATGGGCAGCGCCTCGAACTCGAACTCGGCGTGATCTGCAGCATGGGCTTCGCAGGCTATTTTCTGATCGTTGCGGATTTCATCCGCTGGGCGCGCAGGAACGGTGTGCCCGTGGGGCCCGGCCGCGGTTCGGGCGCCGGTTCCTTGGTTGCCTATGTGCTCGGGATCACCGATCTCGATCCGATCGAACACGATCTGCTGTTCGAGCGATTCTTGAACCCCGAGCGCGTGTCGATGCCGGATTTCGACGTCGACTTCTGCATGGAGGGTCGCGACCGGGTCATCGACTATGTCGCGAACAAATACGGGCGCGAGCGCGTCTCGCAAATCATCACCTACGGCACGCTCGCCGCGAAGGCGGTCGTGCGCGACGTCGGGCGCGTGCTCGGCCACAACTACGGCTATGTCGACAAGATCGCGAAGCTGATTCCGTTCGAGATCGGTATGACGCTCGATAAGGCGCTCGAACAGGAGGAGGAGCTCGCGCGCCTGTACAACGGCGACGGCGAGGTGCGCGAATTGATCGACCTCGCGCGCAGTCTCGAGGGCCTGGCGCGCAACGCCGGCACGCACGCCGGCGGCGTCGTGATCGCCCCGTCGGTGCTGACCGATTTCACGCCGCTCTACTGCGAAGAGGGCAGCACGACGCCGGTGACCCAGTTCGACAAAGACGATGTCGAAGCCGCGGGGCTCGTTAAGTTCGACTTCTTGGGATTGCGCACGCTGACGATCATCGATTGGGCGGTGCGCGACATCAACACGGCGCGCGCGCTCATCGGTGAGCCGCCGCTCGAGATCACCGCGCTGCCGATGGATGATGTCGCGACGTACTCGCTGCTCAAGAGCTGCAAGACGACCGCCGTGTTCCAGCTCGAGTCGCGCGGCATGAAGGATCTGATTCGGCGGCTGCAGCCGGACCGTTTCGGCGACATCGTCGCACTGGTCGCATTGTTTCGACCCGGTCCATTGCAGTCGGGCATGGTCGAGGATTTCATCGCGCGCAAGCACGATACCAGCGGCTCGGCGATCGACTACCTGCACCCGGATCTCAAGCCCGTGCTCGAGGCGACCTACGGCGTGATCCTCTATCAAGAACAGGTCATGCAGATCGCGCAGATCTTGGCCGGCTATACGCTCGGCGGCGCGGATCTGCTGCGCCGTGCGATGGGCAAGAAAAAGCCCGAGGAGATGGCCAAGCAACGCTCGGTGTTCGTCAGCGGCGCGGTCGCTCGCGGGGTGCGCGAGGCCCAAGCCACGCATATCTTCGACCTCATGGAGAAGTTCGCGGGCTACGGATTCAATAAATCCCACTCGGCCGCGTACGCCTTGCTGTCCTACCAGACCGCCTGGCTCAAGGCACATTACCCGGAAGCGTTCATGGCGGCCGTTCTTTCCTCCGATATGGACAAGACCGACAAGGTCGTCACGCTGATCGACGAATGCGCGAGCATGGGACTCAACGTGCTGCCCCCCGACGTCAACGAGTCGGTCTATGCGTTCAAGGTCGCGGGACCCGGCCGCATCCGCTATGGGCTCGGCGCGATCAAGGGCGTGGGCGCATCGGCGGTCGAAGCCATCATCGAAGAGCGCAGCGCCAATGGGCCCTTCGAGCGGCTCGCCGACCTTTGCCGCCGCATCGACCTTCAGAGAGTCAATCGGCGTGTGCTCGAGGCGATGATCCGCAGCGGCTGTCTCGACGCGCTCGGCGTCAACCGCGCGACCTTGAGCGCCGAACTCGGCTCCTCGATGCAGCTCGGCGAGCAAAGCTCGCTCGCCGTCTCGACCGGCCAGGTCGATCTGTTCGGTTTGAGCGCCGCGCACGAGGTCGCACCGGCGGGCGTTGCCGTCATCGCCGATTGGAGCGAAGCGGTTCGTTTGGGGTTTGAGCGCGAGACGCTCGGCCTGTTTTTGAGCGGGCATCCAATCACGCCCTATGAGCCGGATTTGAAATTTCTCGTGAGCGCGCGCCTCGCCGACGTCGGCGGTCCGAAACCTGCGGCCGCGCTCGAAGGCGGACGCGCCTGGTCGGCCGGCAAGCCGGTCACGGTCGCCGGTCTCGTGCTCGAAATACGCCGCCGGCCCAATCGCGTGACCTTGATACTCGATGATCGCAGCGGCCGGCTCGAGGTCAGTCTCTACGAGGAAACGTTCCAGCAATATCGCGAGATCATCGTCAAAGACGCGATCCTCGTGATCGACGGTACCTTGCGCTTCGACGATTTCATCGAAGCCTGGCGCCTGCAGGCGAAATCGCTGCTGGACATCGACAAGGCGCGCGAACGGCACGCACGGCGGCTCTGGCTGCGCTGGCACGCCGAATTCGACGGACCCCAGGGCCTCAACCGATTCGAGGAACTGCTCAAGCCCTACCTGCGCGGTCCCTGCGGCGTCAGCATCTGTGTCTCACGCCAGGAATACACCGGCAAAATGAATCTCCCGGATGCCTGGTCGGTGCGCCCCACGCGCGAACTGCTCGATAAGCTCTCGGCCTTGGTCGGGCGCGAGGGATGGTATTTGGTGTATGGTCCCCGCAATGAGCTAAAAGGTGAGGAAACATCTTCATGGCGATGAGTTTTCTGGAGTTTGAGCAGCCGATCGCGGAGCTCGAGGCAAAAATCGAGGAGCTGAAGTTCCTAGGAACCGATGCGAGCGTCAATATTTCCGAGGAAATCAAGCGCTTACAAGCAAAAAGTCGAGCGCTTACGACGAGTATTTTTGCGAATTTGAGCCCCTGGCAGATCACCCAGCTCGCGCGCCATCCGCAGCGGCCTTATACGCTCGACTACGTTTCGATGATCTTCACCGACTGGCATGAACTGCACGGCGACCGCATGTACAGCGACGACCTCGCGATCGTCGGCGGCCTAGCGCGCATCGAGGGTGTGCCGGTGATGTTGATCGGCCAACAGAAGGGCCGCGATACCAAGGAGCGGGTCCGGCGCAATTACGGCATGCCGAAGCCGGAAGGCTACCGCAAGGCGCTGCGGCTCATGCGCATGGCCGAGCGCTTCCGGATTCCGGTGGTCACGCTGATCGATACGCCGGGCGCCTATCCCGGCATCGGTTCGGAGGAACGCGGCCAGAGTGAGGCGATCGCGCGCAATCTGTTCGAAATGTCGAGCCTTGCCGCGCCCATCTTGAGCGTCGTGATCGGCGAGGGCGGTTCCGGCGGAGCGCTCGCGATCGGCGTTTGCGACCGGCTCGTGATGCTGCAATTCAGCACTTACTCGGTGATATCACCCGAGAGCTGCGCATCGATCCTCTGGAAGAGCACCGACAAGAAGGAAATCGCCGCCGACGCGATGGGCGGCACGGCCGATCGGCTGAAGAAATTGGGACTCGTCGATGAAGTTCTCAAGGAGCCGCACGGCGGCGCGCATCGCGACCCGCAGGCGATGGCCGCGACCGTCAAGCAGAGCCTGATCGCTCACCTGACCGAGCTGCGGGCGCTGCCCGTGACCCAGCTGCTCGATGCGCGGCAGGCGCGTTTGCGTTCCTTCGGCGTATTCCGCGAAGGCTAGCGGCCGCGCGCGGCTCTCAAGGGCCTGCGGCCGGCAAGGCCGGGATCACCCACGGGATCAGGTACTGCTCCACAACCACCAGCACGACGAGTAGTACCGTGAGCGCGACGCTGTGAATGAACGTGCGCGCGAAGATCTCGCCCTCGCGACCCTTGAGCTTCGTGACCGACGCGCCGGTCGCGATGTTCTGCGGCGAAATCATCTTGCCCATGACGCCGCCCGAAGAATTGGTCGCCGCGAACAGCACCGGATTGAGGTTCAACTGCCGGGCCGCGACGACCTGCAGATTGCCGAACAAGGCGTTGCCCGAGGTGTCGCTGCCGGAGAGCATGACCGCGACCCAGCCGAGGAACGGCGAGAACAGGATGAACAGCGATCCGCTCGATGCGGCACCCTGGCCGAGCGTATAGGCGAGGCCCGAATAATTCATCAAATACGCAAGCCCGACGATCAGCATCACGGTGAGGACCGCGAGCCAGATTTGCTTGACCGTGTGCTGCACGCAACGAAAGAATTCCGCCGGCGATATCCGCACGAGCAGCGCCGTGATGATGGCCGCAAGCAATATCGCCGTGCCGGTTGCGAGCGGCTGGAATTGCCAAACGGCCGCGTACGGTTTGTCATGATAGAGCGTGATCGAGATCGCCTTGTGCAACCCCGGCCATTCGATATTCTGCTGGCCAATCCCCGCGACCTTGAACGTGGTCCACAGGATCACGATCGCAGAAACCAGGACCCAGGGCAGCCAGCCCTGCCAAGCCGGCACATTGGTCGGTGTCCCTGAGGCCTGCGCTGCGCCCGCCGCAGGCGTGCCGGTCGGTACACCGGAGAGCGCACCGGGCTCGGCTTCGCGCATTGCGAATTCGGGGTCGGGGGCCGGACGCCAGACCTTCAAGAAAGCCACGGTCACGATCAGCGAGCCCAACGATGACAAGACGTCGGTCAGCGTGTAATTGATGAAATTCGCCGTCACGAACTGCGCGATCCCGAAGCTTGCGCCGGCGACCAACAGCACCGGCCAGAGCGCGCGCAGCGAGCGCCAGCCGCCATAGAGCGTCATGACATAGAACGGCAAGATCATTGCCATGACCGGGAGCTGGCGGCCGATCATCGCGCCGAGTGTCGCGGCCGGCAGATTGGTCACCGCACCCAGCACCGTGACCGGTGTGCCGAGCGCACCGAAAGCCACGGGCGCCGTGTTGAAGATCAGCACGAACACGAGCGCTTCGATCGGCGGGAATCCAACCATGATCAGCAGCGAACTCGTGATCGCGACCGGCGCGCCGAAGCCCGCGATTCCCTCGATCAAGGCGCCGAAGCAAAAACCGACCACGACGAGCACGACGCGCTGGTCATCGGGCAAGTGCGCGAGAATCCAGCGGCGAAACGCGTCGCAGCGGCCCGAACTCAAAGCGATATTGTAGAGCAGCAGCGCGTTGACGACGATCCACATGACTGGCCAAAGCGCGAACACCGCGCCGTTGGCCGTCGCGCGCAATGCGAGGCCGATAGGCATTTGCCAGGGTCCCGCGGCGATGATCAGCGCGACGATCAACCCGGCGAGTGCGGCCTGCCACGCGGGACGCCGCAGGACTCCCAATAACAGCACCACGGTGAGTACCGGCAATACTGCGACGAGAAACGACAGCCCCAGGCTGTTGCCGACCGGTGTCAACAATTGCTGAAACATGATGCGACCCCTGCGTGATGGCCTGTTGTTATTGGAATAGGCTAACCCGAAGTGGGGCCGAATGCGCGGCCATTTGCAGAAATGCGGGCGGCTGCGATCCGCCACGCGGAGGGGCAGCCGATTCCGGTACCATGCCGGTACTGGTGCGTTAAGTTCATGAACCGATTTTTCCCCGAAAGTCTCGTGCCGCCGCGCTGGCGCGCCTACCTGACGCTGGCTCCCACGGACCTGCTGCGCGATGCGGTCTATCGGCGGCTTTGGACCTCCATTTTGATTTCCTCGTTCGGCGGGCAGGTGACCCTGCTCGCGCTGCCGCTGACCGCGGCCGTGCTGCTGCACGCGAGCCCCACGCAAATGGGCACGCTCACGGCGATCGAGCTGGCTCCGTTCGTGCTGTTTTCATTGCCGAGCGGTGTTTGGCTCGACCGCGTGCGCAAGATGCCGGTCTACGTGGTCGGCGAACTCTCGCTTGCAACCGCGGTCACGACCGTGCCCTGCGCATGGTGGCTCGGCTGGCTATCGATGTCCTGGCTTTACGTGATTGCGTTCGTGATCGGCACGGTCAACACGACGGCCGGCAGCGCCGCGCAGATCGTGCTCACGCAGATCGTGCCGCGCGCTCGGCTCGTCGAGGCGCACGCCAAGAATGCGCTCGCGTCCTCGACCGCCGAAGTCACCGGTCCCGGCGCCGCGGGCGCGCTGATCAAGATCACCGGCGCGCCGGTCGCCTTGCTCGCCGACGCGCTGCTGCTGCTGACCTCGGCGACGATCTTGCGTGGCGTGCCGGTGCTCGAAACGCCGAGTCGGCGCAATGCTGCGTTCTGGCCCGCGATGCGCGCTGGGCTCAATTTCGTGCGCGGCCATCGGCTGCTCGTCGCGATGGCAAGCTGCGTCGGCGTCTGGCAGATGTGCAATCAGATGTCGATGGTCGTGCAGATCCTGTTTGCAACGCGCGAACTGGGGCTTAGCGAGCGCGCGGTCGGCCTTAGCTACGTCGGCCTCGGCATGGGCACGATCGGTGCGAGCATCATCGGCCAGCGCGTGGTGCGCCGCATCGGCGCGGGCACGACATTGACGCTCGGATTCGGGGTCACGGGCTTTGGCTGGCTGCTGCTGAGTGTAGCGCCGCTCAACGCGTTCGGCATCGCCGCTTACGTGCTGATGCTCATGCTGTTCGGCTTGGGCGCGGTCTTCATTTTCATCAATTTCCTGGCGCTGCGCCAATCGGTGACGCCGGCTCCACTGCTCGGACGCATGACCAGCACGATGCGCTGGCTGATCCTGCTGCCGTCCGGGCCGGGCGCCTTGCTGGGCGGCTGGATGGGCCAGCACTGGGGCCTGCGCTGGGGGCTCGGCGTCGGCGGCGGTCTCGCGCTGCTGCTCGCCGGCGTGGCCTCACGGCTGCCCGTGATCCGCAACGTCAAGACGCTGCCCGCGCTGCAGGCCGAGGCGATCACACCCTATTCCTCGGACGGACTGGGCGAAGCGGAACCGACGAGCTAAAATCTTATCCTCGATACCGGCAATCGGCCGGAAAGCCACCGTTCGAGGGTCTGACCTGATGCACGCGATCCACTCTTCGAAACGCCCGTTGATGACCGTGCTCGCGCTGCTGGCGTTCGCGCTGGCCGGATCCTTGCGCGCGGGCGAGCGCGAGATTTTTCCGCCGCCGGAGCGCGCGGAGGCGGATATCGCCGCGGCGCTGCAGAGCGCGGCAGCGACTCACAAGCGCGTGGTGCTCGATTTCGGCGGCAACTGGTGCGTCGATTGCCAGGCCTTGGATATTTTCCTGCACGATGCCGCCAATCGGCAGATCCTCGAGGCGAACTACGTGCTGGTGCACGTCAATATCGGGCAGATGGATCGCAATCTCGACATCGCGACGCGCTACGCGATTCCGATCTCGAAAGGTGTGCCGGCGCTCGCGGTGTTGGACGAGCACGGTGGCCTGCTCTACAGCCAAAGGACCGGCGAGTTCGAGGCCATGAGCCGCATGCGCTCAAAAGCGGTCACGAGTTTTCTCGAGCAGTGGAAGCCCGCGAATCAGGGATGAGGCGCGGCGCCGCTGTGAATCGCGGCGCCGCATGCACTAGCCGCGTGAACTAAACGGCAGCGAGTGCCTCGCGCAGATCGGCGATCAAATCATCCGGATCTTCGATGCCGACCGATATGCGAATCAACGCGTCGGTGACGCCGAGTCGATCCCGCGTCTCCTTCGGAACGCCCGAGTGGGTCGTGCTGGCCGGGTGCGACATCAGCGTCTCGGTGCCGCCGAGACTCACCGCGAGCTTGATCACCTGCAGCGCATCGAGCAGGCGAAACGCTTCCGCTTCTCCGCCCTTGATGGTGAAGCCGAACGTCGAGCCCGCGCTGTCGCACTGGCGGTCGAAGACCGCACGCAGCGGATCTCCCGGTTCGAGGAAACCGAGATAATTGACAGCGGCGACCTTGTCGTGCGCGCGCAGAAAGCTCGCGACGAGCGCGGCGTTGAGCGAGGCGCGGTGCATGCGCAGCGACATGGTCTCCATCGAGCGCATGATCATCCATGCGGTGTTCGGATCGAGCTGCGTGCCGAGTGCGCCGCGCAGCCGGCGAATCGGAGCCATCATCTCGCGCGAGCCGATCACGCCGCCCGCGACCAAATCCGAATGGCCGCCGACATACTTGGTCAGCGAATACATGATGATGTCGGCGCCGTGGGCGAGGGGGCGTTGGAACACGGGTCCCAAGAACGTGTTGTCGACCGCGATCGGCGGCCGGCCGCCGGCTTGCTCGGCGCCGATGCGCTCGGAGACCTTGCGCATCAGCGCGAGGTCGACGAGGCTGTTGGTCGGGTTCGCGGGCGTCTCGACGAGAATCAGGCAGACCCGTCCGCCGCTCGAGCGCGCCAGCTCGAGCGCGCGCGTCGCCGCGGCGTTGACGGCCGCTGCATCGCAACCCTGGGTGAAGCCGACGGCGCGCACGCCGAACGTCGGCAGCGTCTTTTCGATCAGCGTTTCCGTCCCTCCATAGAGCGGCTGGCTCATGAGCAACACGTCGCCGGGCCGCACATACGCCCACAAGGTCGTGGAAATCGCCGCCATGCCGCTCGAGAACACCGCGCTCGCATCGCCGCCTTCCCACAAGGCGAGTCGATCCTCGAGCACCTCGAGATTCGGGTTGTTGAAGCGCGAATAGACCAGGCCCGCGGTTTGGCCGGCTTTCAATTCGCGCCGACCCGAGGTGTAGTCGAAGAAATCCTTGCCGTCCTGCGCGCTCTTGAACGCAAAGGTCGAGGTCAAAAAAATCGGGGGTTTGAGCGCGCCCTCCGACAAGCTCGGGTCGTAGCCATATCCCATCATTTGGGTTTCCGGCTTCAACAGATGTTTGCCGATGCGGCGCTTGTGATAGCTGTCGTAACTCATGCGAGGTCTCCTGTTCCGATCGCGACAATATACGCTTCGGGATTTGAATTCTTGACACAGCTTTGCACTGACGGACATTCGCGGCACGCGCAATGGCCCTAAAATTTGGGCCGGTCTATTCCCACCGGAGTTGATAACCATGCGTCATCTCAACAGCCTTTCGACCATTGCGCTTAACATCGCACTCGCGGCTTCGGCTGTCGGGCCCGCCGGTCTTGCGTTCGCGGACGATCCGACCCCGCCGGCCGCGGGCGCCGACGGCGCCACGGGCCCCAATGGGCGCCACCACAATGCCGCCTGGGCAGCGTGCAAACAAAAGGCCGACGATCAGAAACTCGAGCGCGGCGATGCGCGCCGCGAATTCATGAAGGACTGCCTCAAATCGGCAGGAAATTCCGCGCCGCCGCCGCCGAGCACCTGAACCCCGTTCGCGCCTGGCGCAGGCGCGGGTGTTTGACGCGTTCATGCCGTAACATTCCGCGGAATGAGTTTTTCCGCGGCCCAACTGGCGACGATTTTGCAAGCGCATGTGCCGAGCGGGGCGAACGGCTACGTGGTCGCGCTGAGCGGCGGCGCTGATTCGAGCGCCTTGCTCGCGGCACTCGCGGAACTGCGCGCCGCGCCGCATTTCTCGGCGATGCGCGCCGTACATGTCGATCACGGCCTGCAGGGCGCGGCCGAGTCGTTCCGCGATGCGTGTGCGACACTTTGCGCGGCATTGAGTGTCCCGCTGTCGATCATCGAGGTGCCGGTGAACACCCCGGCCGGTGCGTCGATCGAGGCGGCCGCGCGCGATGCCCGTTACGCAGGGATCGGCGCGCAGCTGCGCGCCGGGGAATGCCTGTTGACCGCGCATCACGGCGAGGATCAGGCCGAGACACTGCTGTTGCAAGCGCTGCGCGGCGCGGGCCTCAAGGGCTTGGCGAGCATGCCGGTCTGCCGGCCGTTCGCGGGCGGTTGGCACCTGCGGCCGCTGCTGCATGTTCGGCGCGCCGACCTGCGGCAATTCGCGGCAGCGCTCGGCATCACGGGCGCGCCGGATCCGATGAATGAGGACCTGCGTTTCGATCGGGTTTACCTGCGCCGCTGCGTGTGGCCGCTGATCGAGGCACGCTGGCCCGGCGCGGGGGCCGCCTTGTCTCGAACTGCGTCGCATATCGCCGAGGCGCAGGAGATGCTGGACACGATCGCAGACGCGGATCTGGCGCTGCTGCGCGACGGCGATGCGCTGTCGGTGCCGCGCCTGCGCAACCTCGCTTCGGCGCGCCGCGTCAACGCGTTGCGCCGCTGGATCTTCGAGGCGCAGGCCCTGCCGCCGCCGGCGGCGCGCTTGCTCGAAGCGCTGCGCCAAATTCTGGCCGCCGACGCCGATCATTTGCCTGCGGTCGTTTGGGATGCGTTCGCGCTGCGCCGCTATCGCGAGCGCATCTTCCTCACGGCGGCGGTGCCGCCGAGAATCGCGCTCGAACGCAGCTGGGAGCCGCGCGCGCAGCCGCGTTTCGAGCTTGGGGCGGGCCTGGGGCAATTGCATTGCGCCTTGCGTCCCGGCGGCCTGGATCTCGGCCGCTTACCCAAGCTGCTTCGCGTCGGCGGCCGCGCGGGAGGCGAGACGCTCAAGCCGTCGATCGGCGCCTCGACGCGCAGCGTCCAACATTTATGTCAAGAGCACGGCGTGCTGCCGTGGATGCGCGACGCGCTGCCGTTCATTTATGCCGGCGACGCTCTGGTCGGCATCGGCGATCTGTGGCTGGACGCGCGCTGGTGCGGGCCCCGCGGCCCGGGCTTGGCGTTCGAATGGGTCGATGCGCCAAATCTGGTTTGACTCGATTGTCGCGCGGCCTGCGATCTGATAATCTGAATTCCCGTCGAATTGTCGTAATTCCCGTAGTGGCCCATTGTGCTGGTGCCGAATCGCATTGTTCGATTCGCACTGAGTGCTTTATTTTCAATCGGCGGTGACCAACATGACTCGATTCGTTTTCGTCACCGGCGGTGTGGTTTCGTCGCTAGGCAAGGGCATCGCCGCGGCCTCCTTGGGCGCAATCCTGGAGGCGCGCGGGCTCAAAGTCAGCATGGTCAAGCTCGACCCGTACATCAACGTGGATCCGGGCACGATGAGCCCATTCCAGCACGGTGAAGTTTTCGTGACGGCCGACGGCACCGAGGCCGATCTCGACTTGGGCCATTACGAGCGCTTCGTGCGCACGACGACCGGGCGCAACAGCAATTTCACGACCGGGCGTATCTACGAGCGAGTGATCGCCAAGGAGCGCCGCGGCGACTACCTCGGTGCGACCGTCCAGGTCATTCCCCACATCACCGACGAGATCAAATACCGCATCCGCATGGGCGCCGGCGACGCCGACGTCTGCATGGTCGAGATCGGCGGCACGGTCGGCGACATCGAGTCCTTGCCGTTCCTCGAGGCGATACGCCAGATGGGCGTCGAACTCGGTCGAAATCATGTGCTGTATATGCACTTGACGCTCGTGCCGATCGTCGGCGGCTCGGGGGAGATCAAGACCAAGCCGACCCAGCACTCGGTCAAGGAGCTGCGCGGCATCGGTATCCAGCCCGATATACTGTTGTGCCGTTGCGTACAGACGCTGCCCGGGGAGCAGCGGCGCAAGATCGCGCTGTTCACGAACGTCGAGGAACGCGCGGTGATTTCGGCCGTGGATTCGGACGACATTTACAAGATTCCGCTGCTGCTGCACGAACAGGACCTCGACGACATCGTCGTCGACAAGCTGCGCCTCGATGCGCCGCCGACCGATTTGTCGGATTGGCGCGCGGTCGTGGCCGCCAAGCAGAATCCGGAGGCCGCGGTCGACATCGGCATGGTCGGCAAATACGTGCAAATCCGCGACTCGTACATCTCGCTCAACGAGGCGTTGATGCACGGCGGCATCAAGACGCGCACGCGCGTCAACATCCACTATTTCGAGTCGCAGGACATCGAGCGTCTCGGGCCCGGCGCGCTGCAGAACATGGACGCCATTTTGGTGCCGGGTGGTTTCGGCGACCGCGGTATCGAAGGCAAGATCCAGGCGATTCGCTATGCGCGCGAGAATCGCATCCCGTATCTCGGGATCTGTCTGGGAATGCAGCTTGCAATCATCGAATATGCGCGCAATGTGCTCGCACTCAAAGGCGCGAACAGCACGGAGTTCGACCG
>Ga0187847_10001065_pt1 | contig 26377 bp, 18 predicted proteins | sample June2016WEW_4_10_FD_132458 | JGI IMG/M metagenome (GOLD analysis project Ga0187847, IMG submission 132458) | Peatland microbial communities from SPRUCE experiment site at the Marcell Experimental Forest, Minnesota, USA - June2016WEW_4_10 | ecosystem: Environmental > Terrestrial > Soil >...
ACGTCCTGGGGCATCACCGTGCAATCGGTGGAGATTCGCGACGTGCGCATTCCGCAGGCGCTTGAGAATGCCATGTCGCAGCAGGCGCAAGCTGAGCGCGAACGCCAGGCCCGCGTCATTCTCGGCGACGCCGAGGTCCAGGTGTCCGCGCAATTCGCAGAGGCGTCGCGCGTCTATGCAGACAATCCCGGCGCACTGCATCTGCGCGGCATGAACATGCTCTACGAAGCGATTCGCGAGAAAGGCGCCATGGTGCTGGTGCCGTCCTCTGCGATTGAAACCATGGGACTCGGCGGCACGCTCGCCACTGCAGCCATCGCCAAACAGCAGTAAATGCAAGAACTCAACCAGAGGAGAATAAGCACTCAGCTTCGCTTAAACTTCGTGCCCGGGCCCTTTGGATGCCCGGGCACCGCATATTGAGCAAAATGGTACGCACCGGGAATGTTACTCGCTTTCCAGCTTAAGTTTTTGTATTCTATAGACGATGCCCCGCATGTTGGCGGCGAATCCTACTTTCTAAGGAGATATACATGGCAGATACAGTCAAGAAAGCAAAAGCACCCGCGAAACCACGCAAGACCGCAGTAAAGAAGGACAACGTGGCGGCCACCTCGGCTCCGGTTATGCCTTCCCGCGAGGAAGTCGAGAAGCTGGCGCAACGCTATTGGGCACAGCGTGGTTACATTGATGGTTTCGCGGAGCAGGACTGGCTGCGCGCTGAGCAGGAGTTGCTGCAAAAGGCCTCCTGACAGGTGATCGATGATACGGCAGGATGATCGCGTAAGCGGTCACTGGCCGTCTGGCTTGCGCACGCTGATCAATGAGAAGTTATGCGCCGTAATTGGTGGGCGATAACTTCTCACCGGTCCATGAGTAACTGATTCAAAATGAGTTCAGTTGGGCGTGCAGTCTCGAATAAGCTCCCAAAGGTTCGATGGGTGGGCGTCTCACCCTTGGGCTTCTAAATGCTTGCCCGCCCGGCAACAAGCATTGACTCCAGTATCTGGTCAGACACTTCCTTTACCGCCGACGGGTTGTGCGAAAGAAAGAGTGTGTTCGTCTTATCGCTCTCGCCGATTGACTTGAGCGTGTCGAAATACTGCGTAACCAGCACCAGTTGCATTACTTCCTTCGACGTCGCTCCTTCAACCGCTTTCTGGAACTGCTCCACTGACGTTTGCAATCCTTCAATGATCGCCTTGCGCTGATTGGCAATGCCCTGTCCCTGCAGCGCCTTGCTCTCAGCTTCAGCTTCAGCCTTCTTCACCACAAGGATTTTCTCCGCTTCGCCCCGCGCATTCGCTGCCACCTGTTCGCGCTGCGCCGCGTTGATATCGTTCATCGCCGACTTCACCTTTTCATCGGGAACAATATCCGTGACCAGCACATTCACAATCTCGTAGCCGAACGTCGCCATGTCCGCATCCAGTTCCTGCTTTACCGCGGCGGCAATGCTCGATTGCGACGCGAACACCTCGTCAAGCGTCATGCTTGGGACGTGGCCCAGAATCACCTGCTCCACGTAGCTCTTGATCTGCGCCACTGGATCGGACAACTTGTAAAACGCATCGTAGACTTTCTCCGGACGCACACGGTTCTGCACCGAGATCGGAATTGTCACAAACACGTTGTCTTTTGTCTTGGTCTCCATCGTCAGCGAGATTTGATTCACGCGCAGACTCACCAGTCCCTGCACCGTATCGAAGTACGGCGTTTTCCAGTTCAGCCCAGGCTCAGCTACGCGAAGAAACTTGCCAAAGCGCGTGATGATGGCAACCTGCGCCGTGTTGACCGTAAAAAAACTGCCAAGGATCAGCGAAAGCGCGATGATTCCGAGAATAACCGCGAGAACTATCAGAGCGATATCCATTTCAATCCTCCGTCGCCGGCCGCAGCGAGCAACGTCGGATTATACAGGACATGCGAATGGGCGAATGTAATGTGTCCGCATCTGACCGGCGGCACGTGATGCAACGCACAACGCCGTGGCTCAGCCGCGAGGCGATATGATTCAAAGGTGGAGTTAGTCTTTTCTCAACAAGGAGCATTTGAATGCAACGGTTTCGCTGCCAATTCATCGCACTCATTGCCGTCGCAACGTTGCTGGCCGGCCAAGCCTCAATAACCCTCGCCGGCCAAGCCATTACCCTCACCGTAGATGCGACGAAGACCCAGCAAAAACTCCTTCACGCCCACCTCGTGATTCCCGTCAAACCCGGACCTCTCACTCTCTACTATCCAAAGTGGATTCCCGGCGAGCACGGCCCCGAAGGCCCCATCGCCAATCTCACCGGGCTCAAGTTTGAAGGCAACGGCGCAGTCATTCCGTGGCAACGTGATTTGCTGGATACATTCACGTTCCATCTCGATGTTCCTTCCGGCGTCGATCATCTCAATGCCGATTACGACTTCATCGAGTCTGAAGGTAACTCGGCAACCGACAAGCTGATGATTCTTGAGTGGAACGACGTCATTCTTTATCCCGGCGGCACGCCCGCACAGCAGTTGAGTTACGAAGCGAAACTGACCATTCCCGATGGCTGGAAATTTGGGACCGCTCTTCCGATCGCCAATCAATCCGGTAACCAGGTTTCGTTCAAGCCAATTTCGCTCGATCTGCTGGTCGACTCCCCCGTGATTACCGGCCAGTATTACCGCGCCATCGACCTCACGCCGGCAGGCGAACCCATCCACCATGAAATCGACATGGTTGCGGACAGCGAAGCGGCGCTCGATATGAGCCCGAAGATCCAGAAGGAAATGACGAATCTGGTTGCCGAATCGGGCAAGCTTTTTGGCACCCACCATTATCGCGATTACCATTTCCTCTTCGCACTGAGCGATCACGTGGCGCATTTCGGCCTGGAGCATCACGAGTCCAACGACAGCCGACTGCCCGAACGCACCCTGCTTGGGCCCAACGCCGGCATGGCGCTCGGCGGCCTGCTCGCGCACGAATTCGTTCACTCCTGGAATGGCAAGTTTCGCCGCCCAGCTGACTTGGCCGTGCCTTATTTTGAACAGCCGATGGAAACCGACCTGCTGTGGGGCTACGAGGGGCTCACGGATTTCCTAGGTCCCATGCTGGCTGCGCGCAGCGGCCTTTGGACTCCAGAGCAATATCGCGACTACATGGCCAGCATCTCGGCCCAGCTTGGTCCCGGACGCCCCGGCCGTACGTGGCGCCCGCTGCTCGATACGGCGATTGGCGAGCCCGGCATGTCTGGTCGCGGCTGGAATAACTGGCGCCGCGGGGTGGACTACTACGACGAAGGCAATCTGCTCTGGCTTGAAGTTGCAACGATCATCCACCGCGAGTCGCACGGCCAAAAATCGATCGATGACTTCTGCCAGGCTTTTCACGGCGGCCCTAACAATGGCCCGGAAGTGAAGACCTATAACTTCGATGAGCTCATGGCCGCACTCAACTCTGTGACGCCTTACGACTGGGCCGGTTTCTTTCATACCCGGCTGAATTCGACATCGCCGGAACCTCCACTCGGGGGCATTGAGAACGGCGGCTGGAAGCTCACGTTCAACGGCGAATCGTCACATCTAGGCGGACGCCGCGGGGACCAGGACGATCAGTATTCCATCGGCCTGCAAGTGGGTGAGGACGGCACCGTACGAGATGCGTTCGTCGGCAGTCCTGCCTTTGCGGCGGGCATCTCTTCCGGTATGAAGGTGGTTGGCGTGAATGGCCGCGTCTACACGCACGATCTGCTTGAGGACGCTATCAAAGCCGCGAAGGATACTACCCAGCCCATCACGCTTCTGGTCATTGTGGACGACTATTACCAGACCTCCGCGATCAACTACCATGGCGGACTGCGTTATCCGCACCTGGTGCGCGACGATGCCAAGCCCGACTATCTCGACGAAGTGATTAAGGCGCACGCGGTCACTCAGTAGAATCGGCTCCCATTGAATCAACAGGATTGAGCATCAAACGCCGGCGGCGAATTCCGAGTTTCGGAATCCGCCGCTGGCACTTTACTGCAATCCGTAATCTGTAGTCTTACTGGACTTCCCCGATATAGACCCCATATGGCCCCAATTGAATAGATACTGAAGTTTTTTGTATATCTATTGGCCCTGCCACACCACCGAGGTCGGTGCCACCGGGGCTTTTGAGTAGCGTCTCGACTGACGCCTTTCCACGGAAGGGAACGTTCAGGCTTACTATCTGCGGTTCGGCCGTAAAGTTCACCGATATGAACACCGCTGGCGCACCTGGGGCTTGGCGGAGCCAGCTCAACACCTTGGTATTCGCGGTGTCCAGCATCGTGTTGTCTCCATCAGCAAACGCCGGGTTCGTCTTCTTCAGACGAATCAAGCTCTTGTACCACGTCAGCAGCGAATTCGGATCGCCCTTTTCCTCAGCCACGTTGATGGTCTTAGCGCTGGGCGGCACCGGCAGCCACGGCTTGGCATCGGCCTTGCTGAATCCCGCGTTCGCACTCGCATCCCACTGCATCGGAGTGCGCTCGCCATCGCGGCCTTTGTCCTTCGGCCATCCGGTCAGGCCCACAGGGTCCTTCACATCTTCCTTGCGCGTGGGCGGCGTGGTCTTCATGCCGATCTCGTCGCCATAGTAGAACAGCGACGTGCCCCGGCTTGCAAACAGCATGGTCGAAATCACGCGCTCAATGTCTGTGTCGTGCACGCCGTCGCCGTAGCGCGCATCGAGACGCGGGTTGTCGTGATTGTCGAAGACCAGCAGCGGAATATTGCCGTTAACCCCCGTCTCCACGTCGTTCAGTTTGGCTCGAAACGCCGCCACGTCCAGCTTGTTGATGAAACCGATCTGCGTGTCCATGGGCAATTGAAACTCCGGCTTATCAGGCGTTCCATACTGCTTGGCCAGCTCGGCGATGTTCGGCAGATAGGTCTCGCCGATCAGCACCCGTGTTCCCGGAAACTTATCAGAGCCGAAGGTATCCGTCCACGCCCGCATCTCCTGCATCACGGGATGCGTGCCCGGCAGGTTGTTGGTCCTGGTGTCATTCAACGCAATGTCGCCGTAGGCATTGAGGTAGGGCTTGCCGTTTGCGTCCTTCAGCACTTCCTCGTCCCGCAACAGCGGATCCTCAAACAGCGTCGTGATCGCGTCGAAACGGAACCCGCCCACGCCGCGCTTCAGCCAGAACGCGATGATATCCTTGAACGCCTCATGCACCTTGGGGTTGTTCCAGTTCAGGTCCGGCTGTTGAATATAGAATTTGTGGTAGTAGTATTGGCGCGTCTTCTCGTCCCACTCCCATGCCGAGTGCCCAAAGTCCGACTGCCAGTTATTCGGCGGCTGGCCTTTATCCGTTGCGGTCTCGCCCTTGCCATCGTGCCACATATACCAATCGCGATAAGGATTGTTCTTCGACGAGCGCGACTGAATGAACCACTCGTGCTTGTCCGATGTGTGGTTCATCACCATGTCCATCAAGATGCGTATATGCCGCTTCTCCGCTTCGGCAACCAGGTGATCGAAATCCTTCATGCTCCCGTATTGCGGGTCGATGTTTTTGTAGTCGGAAATGTCATAACCGAAATCCACCTGCGGTGATGGATACACCGGCGTCAGCCAGATCGCATCCACGCCCAGATCCTTCAGGTAGTCCAGTCGCTCGGTAATCCCGTTCAGATCGCCAATACCGTCCCCATTCGAATCCTGGAAGCTGCGCGGATAAATCTCGTAGATCACTGCGTTCTTCCACCAGTCCCGCTCGCTCGCGTTACCGGTGCTGTTTGAATCTTGAGAGGCCGGAGTCGCGGCCTCCAGCGTGGGTTGGATTTGCGGTCGGGCGGGCAGTTGCTGCCCCCCAGCGAAGCACGCCAAAAACCCTGAAATCAGAATTAAGGCGCAGCTCTCTTTGGTCCTTGCGATTGGTGCGGTCCAGTGCATTGCGGTTCTCCCTGTCTGCTTCCGCTGCTCGTAAAATCGGCAACGGTGTGACGCAAGCCAAACTATCACATTGCAGCCTCTTTTGAGGACCATCTTTCCCCGTCGTGGTTCGATATTGCGCTTTCGATCCCTTCCACGCAATTGCGCCAACTTCCTTAAATCGGAACCGCTTCCGAAACTGCTTGCGAGTTTCTGAATCCTTTTACAAGTGCTATCGTAGTGCTCAGGTGCAGCCATGCCGGATGCTCTGACCGTTTACCTTCATTTTCCGTGTTTTGACGGCGTAATCTCAGCCGTACTCGCCTCGGAGTTTTTAGAGAGAAAGCATGGTTGGAAGACCGGACAAATAGTTCCGGTCAACTATTCCGAACGCGGAACCTGGGGCACGCGGACTCTCTCCAAACCAGCCGCCGTTGTCGACTTCCTGTACCATCCGGATGCAGATTTCTGGGCAGACCACCACCAAACAGCCTTTCTCTCCGCGGAGCTGGAGGCACACTATCGGAGAATGGACTCTCCCAGTCTTCTATACGATGCGACAGCCTCTTCGTGCGCGGAAGTGATCTGGCGAAAAAGCTACCGGCTTCTGCGGGAGCCGAGATTCCGGGAGATGGTGGAGTGGGCACGCCGCATTGACGCCGCTCGGTACGACTCGGTGAAGGAGGCGGTGCTGGGGGATACTCCTGCACTCCGTATCAGTTTCAGTTTTCTGCGCGACTCGTCTCCGGAGTATTGCCGCTTTTTGGTGGAAGCGCTGCGCACGAAGAGCCTGGCCGAAGTAGCCGCTGCTCCGCATGTTGCACAGTGCTACCAGCACGTACGCAAGGCAATCCAGAGTGGCCAACAACTCTTCCGTAAAGCCGCTCGATTGGAAAAGGACGGAATCGTCGTTTTCAATGTGAAGCAAACGGGCGACGCGCTCCTGAGCAGGTACGCTCCGTATCTTGCCTATCCGAAAGCTCGTTACTCGGTCGGGATCCTGAACACCGGCGATGGAGCCAAGATCACGGCCATGCGCAATCCATGGCGGCGCTTCAAAAGTGTTCCCCTGGGACGGATCTTCAGCCAATACGGCGGTGGTGGCCATCAGCGCGTAGCCTCAGTCCTGCTTAAGGACGCACGGCAAGCGAAGCAAACGCTGGGCTCTATCCTGAACGATCTGCGCAGTGCCGCTTCTCCAAACAGAACTGTGCATGAAGAGGCATTCTCCGGTGATTAAGCAGTTCAATTTCTATGATATCTACGGATATCTTCTTCCGGGAGTGCTTCTGTTCGCACTCCTTTGGCTGCCGGTCGGAATCCTCACCCAATCCTGGCCCGACCAGGATCTTTCGAAGGCCCTGTTCCTGGCTGCGCTCACTTACATCACAGGCCACATTCTGCAAACGATTGCTAGCTCCGTGGTCCCTTCAACGATTCCGGACCGTGTAAAGCAGAGACGCTTTCCCTCCGAGCTATTACTTGATAAAAGCAATTCGAAATTCAGTGATGATTTCAAGACCAGGCTTGCTGAGCAGGTGTCGAAGATGTGTGGGCTGGACTTGGGAGTCACACAGGATAGCGATGGAACAGACCGAATCTCCATGAATCGTCAGACCGCTTTCTTTCAGGCCCGCGCCTTTTTGATTGCGAAGAAAGCCGCACTCTATGCGGAGCAGTTTGAGGGTCTCTATGTCATGATGCGCGGCTTTGGCTGTGCATTCTGCGCAGGTGCGGCATTCTTTGTTGGCTGGGGACTCTCGGTCCGGAGAGGCGATTGCGGCGCGCTGGCCGAGATCCCAATTCTGATCTGGGCAGCGATTGCGTTGGCATTGATCTCTGCCTTGGTTGCTTTCTTCCACGAGCCTTTCAAGAAATTGGCCAATCGCTTTCTCGCTGTGTTCCTGCTGCTTGCATTGACCGGTTCGGGCTTCGTAGCGGGTGCCTGGAGGTTCCAGTCGGTGCCAAATTCGATTCCTTTCCCTAACTACGCTGAGTCCATTCTCTGGAGCAGCGCTCTTCTCGCTCTGTTGGCAGCCGTGAAGTGTTTCTCGGCATACAAAGCGTTTGCACTCACTTTCGCGGAGACAATCTGGCGTGATTTCTCCGCTAATTTTTACTTGGAACCGAAGCCAGCAAAAGCCTTCGGCAATGATTCCGGCGGCGGGGAATAATCTCCCTACGGCTTCACCCCCGGCGTCTCCGGCGACGTCTTCTTCAGCATTCCAAGATCAACCTCGAACTTCGGATCCTCGCGCGTTCCGGACACATGAATCGGGATTTCCGTCCCCGCTCCGTCTTTCTTGAAGAACCGATCAGCCGGCTTCAGCAAAAGCCCCTTCCAGCCGCCCACCATCTCTGAAATGGTGGCCTGCAGAGCGGCACTCCCGACAAAGTTGATGGCGCCACCTTCAACCTCGTACGTTCCCTTCAACTGGACGGCCGCGCCGGGTACGCTGTATTTCAAAACCGGCAGGGTAATGATCCCGTCCGCCATCTGGAAATCACCGCTCATGGTCGAATCCACGGTGTCCGGATCGGTGTCCTTCACATCCTTCGGCCGCCCCAGCCCGCGCAGGCTCAAATCTCGAATCCGGTCCTGAACCTTTGCGCTGTTAAATACCGCATCATCCAAATTGAACGACCCTTTCAACTGCAGCCGCTTCACCACGTGCTCCTCGCCGGGCGGAATGTGGAGTGTGGCCTTCGTCGTTACTGCGCCGTTCAGGATTGGGTTCGTGTGGTTCGCCAGGCGCAGAAAATCCTCAATCCGTCCTCGATCCACATTCACTGCCAGCTGAATATCATGTCCCTTGTTCACCGGCGCCCCTCCGCCTTCTGCCGGCTCAGCGACACGCACAACCTTTCCCTCCGCTGTAAAGTGGGAGTGCCCCAGCGTGGCCTCCACCGGCTGCAGCCAAGTGTCGCCGTTTGTCCCATCCACCTTGGCGTGAAACTTGGTATGCAACGGCTGCGGATTATCAAACGGCTTCAACTGAAAGTCCGGCGTGTCGGTCTGCCCATCCACCGTCAGATCGCGCAGTGATCCGCCATAGTGTCCGGTAGACGACAGCGTCCCCGCAAGTTCCTTGAAGCTTCCCAGGTCTGCATTGCTGAAAACATAGTCTCCTGTGACGGAACTCTCACCGGGATCCTCTACATGCCAGGGACCAAACGTTCCTGAAGTATCAATTCTCCCCACCGGCTTGGGATTCGTCAGCTCAGCTTCATAGTCCATGACCGGTTCACCCTTGTCCGCCGGGTCCTCTGCGCCCGCGGTTCTGAAACCGGTGAGCTTCAGCCGTGAGACTGCAATCTCGATCGGCAGTTTTCCCGGCTTGTCCGTCTCCAGCATCAGGCGAATTCCAAGGCACTCCACGCTGTCCACACGCACGCTCAGCAAATCCGAACCGGGCTTCGGGCTCTCCTTCGCAACTTCCTCATCCTTCGCCTTGTCGTGCGCAAACCGCGAATGTGGCGGAATACGAACATCCAGTCCCTCCAACTGCACCACGGAAATGCGAATTGGCGCGCCTCGCTTATAGTGCAGCGGCGCGCGGAACCGGAACTCGGCCACTCGAATCAGCGGCTCCTGGTTCGCTGCTCCGGACGCATCATTCGTCAGGGCGGATTGCGGCGCCCAGATCCTCAGTCCCTCGCCTTGAGCCCGCAATCCATGCACCAGCGATACGTGAAAGCTGTCCAACTCCACGCGCGCATGAAACCGCTCCTCCAGCGCCGACACAATCTGCGCCCGCACAAACGGCTCGGCATGGTGCAGCGCCACTGCCACAGCCACAGCCAGGGCTGCCAGCACAATTGCCAGGGTGCCCGCAACCCACAGAATCCACCGGTTCCTGCGCCAAAAGGACACATGCCGCTCAGTCAATCCGCCTTCCCGCCCGCTCCCATTCTCACTCACCGCGCTCGTCGCCATCGCCAACCGCCTCAACAGATTGGATGCATGTCTTAGGCCGGCGATGAGAGGCCCGGCACCGAAGTACCGAAGACTCCACAGGTCCAGCTATTTCTTAATAGACGGTGAATGACGTAGACTTCATGTCACGGATGCAAGCTCAAATTGAAAATCTCGTAAAGCTGCAAAACGCTGACCTGGAGCGCACGCGCATCACGCTCGCCCTGCGCGCTCTTCCCACCGAAGTAGCCCAGGCAGAAGCCGCCCTCGCAGCCGCCGAACGCCAATCCGCTGAGATCTCTGCTTCCCTCACCCGGGAAGAGTCGCTCCGCACCCGTCTCGATCGCGAGATCGCAACGCACCGCCAGAAGGCTGTCCGCTTCCGTGCCCAGCTTGACGTGGTTAAGACTCCCGAGCAGGCGGCTGCAATCGAGCATGAAATCACCTTTGAATCCTCAGAAGCCGATCGCCTGGAAAACGAAGAATTCTCAAGCCTGGAACGCACGGAAGCCCAGGAGGCCGCTCTGGCCGCCGCACGCTCTCAGGTGGAATCCCTCGCCGGCGCTCTGGACAAAACGCGTGTCCGCGCAGCGGAACGTCAAAAGGAGTTCACCGCCGAGCTCGCCAATCTGAATGCCGAGCGCGAAGCCCTGCGTCCGCTCATCGAAGCCGAATGGCTGGTCCGCTACGACCGGCTTTCAGGCTCCCGCGGCACCGGCATTGCCCGCGTCGACAACCAGCAGTGCACCGGTTGCCGCATGGGCGTCCGGCCGCAGACGTGGAACCAGTTGCGCGAAGGCGAAATGCTCACCTGCGATAGCTGCGGGCGCATTCTCTATTGGGATCCTGCCATGGCTCCGGCTGCAAAAGCGCCGCAGCCTGAACCTATCCCCGGAGTCGGGCGCGCCGTCCGCAAGTCGCATCCCGCGGGAGCCTAAGCGGCGAAGTCAATCCACCTGGCCCGTTTCACCCGTCCTATCAAGACCTCATCCGGCATGCGCAAGCGCCCAGGTTTTGTAGTGCGCCAGCACCGCGATGCCCGCGTTGTTGTACCAGGCGTACCCGTTGCGGCGTTCGCGGCTTAGCTCGTTCACGTCATCGTGAATGCTCTTGTCACGGTCGCCGAAAATGGGCTTGTCTGTGCCGATCTGGTAGTAGCGCGCCCAGATTGGACCCGCTCCCGCAACGGCGACCAGCTTCCGGCCGTCTGGGCTGGCACGGTCGGCTCTGAAGTCCCCGCTACCGTATCGGTACCCGTAGATTGCAGCCTTCGTCATCCAGTCCGCCGCCGCATGCACCGCAGCCACCTGCTGCGGAGTGGGGTTGGACAACCCCATCAGGAATTCCGCGATGGAGAAACTCTCATCGCTGCTCAAGGCGGCCATTTCGTAATTGCGCGCTGAAGTGGGCTCTAACGTGAGCGCATCATACTGCTGCGCCCACGCGGTCTTTTTTCCCTTCTCCACAATCTGCAATTTGAGCAGACACTCAATTCCGTGTTCTGACGCGGGCCCCGCCAGGCGCTTGAGATCCTGCGGCAGGAACGCATAGTCAGGTGCATCCGCTGATACGTCGTGCAATATCTCCACAGCATGGGTCATGGCATCGTCGTTGATGGTGATCGCATCGTGATAGCCGCCTTCCAACGGCCAAACCTGCGGCCAGCCCCCATTGGGATACTCCGAATCCAGCAAATAGCGCACGCCTCGCTCAACCGAAGTTCGAAGTGGCGCGGCATCCGCATCGCGGTGCGCTGCCAGCAGTGCCGTGGTTACACGCGCCAGAAATCGAATCTGCATCCATGTGGAATCGTTGTCGAGAGTCGCAATGTAGTGCCAGTTCTCGTCCACGGGCTTGTCGAAATCCGTCGGGTCCGGAAATCGATTCATGTTGTCGGCGTCATACAGGTCTCCAGGCGCGCGCGGCGCGGCGACCATGTCGATGTTCTTGCTCCAGCCGCCATCCGCCACCTGGTAGGTGACGATGTTGTGAGCGGCCCGCAGCGCTTCGTCGCTGGTAAACCATTCCGCCGGATGGTCAGCCCTCAACGCGAACATGCCGTGACCCAGAGCGGCGTGCTTGGGATGAGTATTGCCGGCGGCCTGCTGTTCGTCCTTCAGCGTCTGCTTGTCGATCGCCTTCTGCCGGTCCGAACGATCCAGATACGCCGTCCACTCCTTGCGTTCCTTCTTCGGCAGCATAGCAATCCGCTCACGGGTAACCGGTTTGGCAATGATGTTTGTGCCAATCACGCTCGCAGCTGTTTTTGTGGACAATCCCAAACCCGCCATCGAAGCCAGAAGTATTGCAAAGACTGCAGAACTGAATGCGCGCATAGCTCGATCTTCATGTCCCGCGCCGAGCGGTGTCAACCGCTGGTCTGACCACTCAATTAAATCTCAAACCGTGCGCCCTTATGTCTGCCGATGTCTTGCGGACTACCCTGTTACTCTCTCTTTGATGAGCCCCACCCGTTGCCGGACCCAGGTCGTCCGACCTGGCTCGGTTAAATGGACCGCTGAGAGAACAGAGCTTCTTCAGGAGTAAACAGTGCAGCGCATTTGCGTAGACATGGATGAGGTCATGGCGGACACCCTCGCCGAGCATCTCCGCCGCTACAACAAGGCATTCGATGAAGCTGTCGGCCCTGAGCACCTGGCCGGCAAATCGCTTTGGGAGATCACGCCTCTCGACCGCCAGCAGCAGCTTCGCGCCTTCCTCGACGCCGAAGACTTCTTTGAAGATCTGCCCCTGATGCCCGGCGCACAGGACGTCCTCAAGCAGCTTTCCGTGCGCTTTGAAGTCTTCATCGCCACCCAGGCCATGTCAGTTCCAAACTCACTTGGACCCAAATACCGCTGGCTCCAGCGCCACTTCCCCTTCATCCCGCCCACGCACTATGTCTTCTGCGGCAACAAGTCCATCCTCCGCGCCGATTACCTCATCGACGATCTGCCGCGGAATCTGGAGCGATTTGAAGGCCAGGGCATTCTCTACACCGCCCCGCATAACATCACCGCGACAGGCTTCGTCCGCGTCGATAACTGGCAGCAGGTAGCCGATTACTTCGCCACCCAGCCCGCGTGATTCCTGGCCTTCCCATAGCGGTCATCTTTGTATCAGAACAAAAGGGGGTCCCCACCCATCGCGCAGTTTCCCCACGCGATGGATGGGTTCCCAGTAATCTATCTCTTGAATCAAAACCCAGCCGGCGGCGCACCGCGATGCAGGAACGCCTCGTATCCCGCCCTGAACCCGTGCCGATAATCTTCAACCAGCGGCGGAGGCACCGGAGGGTTCCTGAACCGCGGATGCTTTTCCACGCCTGGCGGTTTTCCCTCGGCAACGTCGCGCCGAGCCGCTTCAAATCCTGCGTTATAACCCTGCCGGGCCGCATCGCTAAAAGCCGGCGGCGGAGGCGGCGGGGCGTAAACAACCACCGGCTGCGGATGAGAGCATCCGGCCAGCGCCATGGGAAGCAGTAATGCAGCAATTGCTATCCACTTCTTCATACGTTTCCTCGCTTCTTAAATTGCGGCGTTCGGAAAGACTTCCAGGACGGCGCTCCCCTTGCTAACCCCAGTCCGCGACAACTGTTGTCCTGCAAATTGTGTGCTGGGAAATCTCCGCAAGAGATTTCGAGCACGTCGAGAGCCCCTCTGAGAACCGGCTCCCGTCTGAAGAACCCCTTCGTGAATTCAGCAAGAATATGTTGCTGCGCGGGAACAAACCGCAGCCCGTCGGTGTCGAATTCAATAAGCCGCCAAGTCGCCTTCGTTTTCCCCAAGTTTCGAATACAACGGTGCGGTTTTTTTCTGGTGTGCCTGTAAGAAACTCCCGCATCGGGTGACTACCTCTTGTAGAACCACCTGAACTGCAGCATATCGATCGCGCAAATAGCCGGAACCATCGAGCCAAATTCACCGTATCAACGTCTTACCGGTATATCCTCAACAGGTTCGTAGAATCCAACCCGTTTCATGTCTCCAGAGCCTCGAACTTCTCCGGAGAAAAAGGATGTCTCCATGCTCCCTGAGTCTTTCGCGCGCACTCTTGCTTCCAGCTGCAGGATGTTGTCTCGCCGCATCGCCGCAATCATTCTCTTGGCGACCACCTTTGCCCTGCTGCCCGCTGCTCAGCTCCGCGCGCAGGCACCCGCAGCCGCTCCCAGCGCCGCACCCCCCGCCGCGGCTCCCAGTAGCCCACAAGATCTTACTGGCATCTGGCAAGGCACTCTCCACGCCGGCCAGGACCTCCGCATCATCGTCAAAATCACAAAAGCCGAAAGCGGCTACAAGTCCGTCTTCTACTCCATCGATCAGACCCCCAACCCTTTTACAATCGACAAGACCACACTGGATGGACCTGCCGTCAAATTCACCGTCGCCCTGATAGGCGGCACCTTTGAAGGTAAGCTGAGCGCGGACTGGAAAACGATTGTTGGTAACTGGTCTCAGGGCCCCAACCCCCTTCCGCTGACCCTCTCCCGCGCCACTCCGGAAACCGAGTGGACCATCCCCACGCCTCCCCCACCTGTGCCGCCCATGGCCGCCAATGCCGACCCCAGCTTCGATGTGGCCACCATAAAGCCCAGCCAACCGGGCAGGCAGGGCAAAGGCTTTGGATTTCAGGCGGGACATTTCCGAACCATCAACACCAACATGAACGACCTCATCGCCTTCGCCTATGGCCTCCACTCCAAGCAGATCGTCGACGCCCCGGCATGGTTCGGCACCGACCTCTTTGACATTGAAGCCAAGCCCGACACCGAAGGCCGCCCCAGTCTCAAGCAGATGGGCATCATGGTCCAAAAGCTGCTCACCGAGCGCTTCCAGCTCAAGTTCCATCACGACACGCGAGAGCTGTCCGTCTACGCCATCACCGTCGCTCCCGGCGGACCTAAGATGACCAAGACCACTTCGGCGGTCACAGACCAGCAGGCGTTCTTCTTCCGTGGACTTGGCGACCTGACAGTGCGCAACATGGACATGAAGAGCTTCGCCAGCTGGATGCAGAACGGCGTCATGGACCGCCCCGTCGTAGATCAAACCGGCCTCACCGACCGCTACGACTTCCCCTTGAAATGGACCCCCGACGACTCGCAATTCGTCCAGTTCCGCGGAGTCGCTGCGCCCCCGGCACCGACTGAGGACCCCAACGCCCCGCCCAGTCTCTACACCGCGGTCACGGAGCAGCTTGGCCTGAAAATCGGCCCAGCCAAACTCCCTGACGACGTCATCGTCATTGATCATGCCGAAAAGCCTTCGGCCAACTAAGGTCTCGGCTCACTTGTTCCCGCATGAATGTGAGCGCTCCAGGTCTCCTGGGGCCCCACGGACAGGTTCTCGTCAGTGGGGTGGAGATACCGCTTCCGGGACCTGGGAAAGTAGGATCTTCAGAGCGAAAATCACCCAACGCACGTCAAATAACAGAACCCCGCGTGGAATCGGCAATCGAAGCGTGCTTGGCCTTCCGGGGAACCGCTGCCATCTCAACCGAGGACTGTGCCGAATGATTGAGTGCATCGCACCCCGGACCATCCGCCGCAGAATAACGCTGCTTACCGCCGCTTGCCTGTTCGTCATCGCGCATAGCGGCGCAGCACAGGCGCCCGCAACAAAACCCACCGATTCCGCGCCCTCCGCCGTCTTTGAAGCAGCATCCATCAAGCCGCAGGCTCCAAGTTCGGACGGCAGCATCAGGACCATGGTCCAGTATCCCGCCAACGGCAGGCTCACCGCGGCGGGTGCAACCGTCAAAAGTCTCATCTGCATCGCTTACGGCCTTAGCGATTTTCAGGTTCTCGGCGGCCCGAATTGGATCGAGGAGGACCGCTACGACGTTCAAGCCACCCCCGGCTCTGCCCTCGAAGAGCAGTTGCAGAAAATGACGTCCGACGAAAACACTGTAGTGAAGCACCAGATGCTTCAGGCCCTTCTAGCCGACCGCTTCAAGCTCATCATTCATCACGACACAAAGGAACTCCCCATCTACGCTTTGGTCGTCGCCAAGGGCGGCCCCAAACTGACGAAATCGAAGCCCGACGATGCCAATTCGGATGCCGCAAATGCGTCCGCCCATCCGTCGAACAAGGGAAGAATGCGCATGAGCTTCCAGTCCACGGCCATCGAGATGACCGCTGAGGGAATGTCTATGGATGGGCTCGCCCGGCAGCTCGCTTCGCAGCTCGGTTCAACCGTCCAGAACCAGACCGGCCTCAAGGGCATTTACGACGTCACCCTCCGCTTTACGCCAGACGAGGCGCGCCTCGCTGTGCCCAACACCGGAGGTGCTCCCGCCAGCTTGAGCATCTCCGATAACGGTGGAACCTCGATCTTCGCCGCCGTCCAGGACCAGTTGGGGTTGAAACTCGAATCAAAAAAGGGCCCTGTGGAAGTTGTGGTCGTGGACCACGTGGACAAGCCATCGGATAACTAGGCCGCAGGGGATAACGAGACCCGGAACATTCGGCCCTCTTTTCCCGTAGCAAGAAGTACAGATCGATTGCCTCAGAATCGAATGAACAGACTGAACCGCCGTCATCTCGTTTTGTGCGCCGCCGCGCTGGCCGTCCTCGCCGCGCAGCCTGCATTCGGCCAGTCCACCGCACCCGCGCCGAATGCCGCACCCGCCCCCGATTCCGCACCTGAATCAAAGCACGACGCGCCCAGTCTTCCCGCCTTCGAAGTAGCCGTCATCAAGCCCAACAAATCCGGCGGTGGGCACTCTCACTCCGGTTTTGACAACGGTCGTTTCACCGCCGAGAACATCTCCCCCAAAATCCTCATTCAGTACGACGCCTACGCCATCCCCGGTCCCCAGATCCTTGGCGGACCTGACTGGCTCGCCTCGCAGAGATTCGATATCGATGCCAAGGTTGACGACCAAACCGCCGAAAGCATGGATAAGCTCCCATACCAACAGCGCAGCCTGCTTATGCGCCAGTTGGTCCAGCAGCTGCTGGCCGACCGCTTTAAACTCGCCGTCCACTGGGAGCAGAAGGAACTCCCCGTATACGCTCTCGTGTCCTACACGAAACCTGGCCTCGGCCTTCATCCAGCGAAGGATCCTGACAAAGGCAACCGGTCCTCGAACAACGGATCGCTCACGGATGAAGGCGTTACCATGACCGACGTGGCCCGGCAAATGACGCAGATTCTCAACCGGGAACTCGGCCGCGTCGTCATCGACAAAACCGGCCTGCAGGGCAAGTACGATCTCGCGCTCACCTGGTCTCCAGACAACCATTCCGCTAACTTCACAAATGGCTCGGCAGACACTGCAGCGCCGATCGGCCCCTCCATCTTCACCGCCGTGAAGGAGCAGCTAGGCTTGAAACTCGAATCCGCCAAAGCCCCGGTCGACGTGCTCGTCATCGACCACATTGAAGCACCCTCAGAAAACTAGCGCTGATGAGAGAGGCAGCGCCTTTGTTCAACAAGAACAGATTCATCGCGGGAACAAAACGAAGCTGAGGGTGTCTAAATCAATGAGTCTCCACGAAGCTTTTTCAATCTATGTCGGGATGCTTTTCCTCCGAACACTTGAGTCATCATGAGAAGACTGATTCGCAGCCACATTGTCTCGCCGGGCCCGGTCGGATGGGCGGCAATCGCCATTACAGCGGCGCTTTGCGTTCTGCACGCAACGCAAATCTGCGCTCAGCCTCATTCGGAAGAGACAGCCAGATTCCCGGCATTTGAAATTGCCGCGATCAGGCCCAATAGTCCCGCCGATCTGAGGATTGGTTTTTGGTTCACCCCAGATGGCATCTCGGTCACGGGAGCACCGTTGCAAATGATTCTCGGGGAAGCGTTTCATTCAGGCGATGACCACATTTTTGGAGTGCCCGGATGGGCCAGGTCTGCTCGATACGATATTCAGGCTAAGGTCAGCGAAGCCGATGTGCCCAAGTGGAGAAAGCTCTCCATGGACCAGCAAACGCCAGCGCTTCGGTCCTTGCTCGTGGATCGCTTCAGCCTCAGGTTCCATCATGAAACCAGGGAATTGCCTGTTTATACACTGGCGATCGCTAAAGGCGGACCGAAGCTGAATGCGTCAGTGTCTGCGAGGTCAAGCGCGCCCGCGGAACCGCCAAAAGAATTCCTGATGTGGACAAGCCCGGATCACTTGGAAGCGCGACACGTGTCCATGGAAGACCTGATTCGCGAATTGGGATGGATGGTCGGCAATCGCACCATCCTCGACAAGACCGGGCTTTCCGGAAGTTACGACTTCCAACTGCACCTGAATCGAGACCAGGCTGCTCAACCATCAACAAGGCCGGAAAGCGGTCTCCCAGGATCAGGCTCTTCGCCTGATCCCGACGCGGGAGACACTGCGCTTTTCACAGCCCTCCGTGAGCAGCTTGGCCTGAACCTTGAACTTCGGAATCTCCCGTCGGACGTGATTGTCATTGATCATATCGATAAACCCACAGCAAATTAGGGCAGATAGGAGTCATCAGATGGCGAACTGGCGGCAGACGGTCTACATCTCGCTCTTCTGCGTCCTCGCATCCCTCTGCGCCTCCATGCCCGCCGCAGCGTCCGAGTATCACGGCCAGGTCACCTTCGGCGGACTGCCCGTTCCGGGGGCCACCATCACCGCCACGCAAGGTACAAAAAAGCTCACCACTACATCCGACCAGGGCGGCCTCTATAGCTTCGACGATTTGCCCGACGGCCAGTGGAAGATCCAGATCGAAATGCAGTGCTTCACCACCCTAAAGGCCGACGTAACCATCGCTCCCAACACACCTGCGGGCAAGTTTGAATTGACCGCGCTTCCTCTCGATCAATTAATGGCCCGCACCAAACTAACCCAGGCGCCGCCCAGCCTGCCGTCCGCCCTTGTCGCACCGGACGCCGCCAAAAAACCTGACACTCCCAACGCTCCTACCGAAATCCCCAAGCCTCCTGACGAGCAAAGCCAGCAGGCCAACGACGGCTTCCTCGTCAACGGCAGCGTCAACAACGCGGCCACCAGTCAGTACTCGCTCGATCGCGCCTTCGGCAACCGCCGCCCCAACAGCAAGAGCCTCTACAACGGCGGTATCATGGCCGTCTTCGGCAACTCCGCACTCGACGCCCGCGCCTACTCCCTCAGCGGCCTCGAACTGGCCAAGCCCTTCTACAACGCGGTTACTGGCGCCGTCTCCTTCGGCGGACCCATCAAGATTCCCCGCCTCATGCCCCGCGGTCCAAACTTCTTCGCCGGTTATCAATGGACTCGCAATCAAACACAGCAGAATGAAACCGGCCTCGTTCCCACCCCTGAGCAGCGGGCGGGCAACCTCGCAGGGCTGGTGAATGCAGCAGGGCAACCGATCGCGATTTACAATCCATTTACCGGGCTTCAGTATCCGAACAACCAGATTCCCAGCGGCAATGCCCCAGGCGATCTCAGCACCCAGGCGCAGGCCTTATTGCAGCTACATCCCGAGCCCAACATTACCGGCACGCCGCTCTACAACTACCAGACACCGGTGCTCACCAGCATCCACCAGGACGTGGTACAGCTCCGTCTTGAAAAAACACTCGGCCGTCGCGACCAGCTCAACGGCGGTTTCAATTTCCAAAGCACCCGCGCCGGCAGCATCAATCTCTTCGGCTTCGTCGATACAACTGACACGCTCGGCATCAACTCCAACATCAATTGGTCGCACCGTCTGAATCCGCATCTGTTTCTCTACACCAAGTACAATTTCAGCCGCCTCCGCACCCTCATCGCTCCAGAGTTCGAGAATCGTGAAAACGTATCCGGCACAGCGGGCATCGCCGGCAACGATCAGGATCCGGCGGACTGGGGTCCGCCCTCGCTCGGTTTCTCCAGCGGCATCGCCGGCCTCAGCGATGGCAACTCCGCCTTCAACCGCAACCGCACCGATGCTTTCACTCTCTCCGCCGGTCTCTATCGTGGCCGCCACAACGTCACCGCCGGCGCAGACTTCCGCTATCAGCAGTACAACGACTTCTACCAATCAGACCCGCGCGGCGCCTTCACCTTCACCGGCGCTGCAACCGCAGGCACAGCCACACCCACCTCCACCACATCACCCACCAGCGGCTCCGATCTCGCCGACTTCCTCATCGGTATTCCAGACACCAGCTCCCTCGCCTATGGCAACGCCGACAAGTATTTCCGCCAGCCCGTCTACGACGCATACATCACGGACGACTGGCGCATTCTCTCCGTCCTCACCATCAACGCCGGCATGCGCTGGAACTACGAGTCACCGATCACCGAGTTGCACGGCCGTCTCGTCAATCTCGACATCACTCCCGACTTTGCCGCCGCCGCGCCAGTCCTCGGCAGCGATCCCGTCGGACCCCTCACCGGCGCGCACTATCCCAGTTCGCTCGTCCGCCCGGACCTGCTCGAATACGAACCGCGTATCGGTGTCTCGTGGCGTCCCATCCCCGCCTCCACCGTCGTGGTGCGCGCGGGCTACGGCGTTTATCACGACACCTCGGTCTACCTCGCCTCCGCAAAGCAACTCGCCCAGCAGGCGCCGCTCTCCACCAGCCTCAACGTGCAAAATTCAGCCGCCTGCCCGCTCACCCTCGCCAACGGCTTCATGCAGTGCTCGTCCACCAGTTCTGACGCCTACGCCGTAGACCCCAACTTCCGCGTCGGCTACGCCCAAACCTGGCAAATCGCCGTACAGCGCGACCTCCCCTTCGCCATGCAGATGACCGCAACCTATCTCGGTGTCAAAGGCACACGCGGCGTGCAGGAGTTCCTCCCCAACACCTATCCCATCGGCGCTACGAATCCCTGCCCTTCGTGCCCGCTTGGTTTCGAGTACCGAACCTCCGGCGGCGACTCCACGCGCGAGTCCGGCCAGCTCCAGCTTCGCCGAAGGCTCAAGGCCGGGCTTACCGCATCGGCCCTTTACACCTACTCCAAGTCCATTGATGACGACGCCTTCCTCGGCGGCCAGGGCCACGTCACTGCCACCGGCGGAGGCCAGCTCCCTACGCAATCCACCGCGTCAACCCCCGCCACCTCCATCGCGCAGAACTGGCTTAATCTGCACGCCGAGCGCGGACTCTCCACCTTCGACCAGCGTCAACTCCTCAGCCTGCAGGCGCAATACACCACCGGCCAGGGCATGGAGGGCGGTACCCTCCTGACCGGATGGCGCGGCAGAGCCTACAAGGAGTGGACTCTGGTCACCAACATCACCGCCGGAACCGGCATGCCGGAAACCCCGAGCTACGATGCAGCCGTTCCCGGCACCGCCTTCCTTACCATTCGCCCCAGCCTCACCGGCGCGCCGATATACAACTCCAGCACACGTCAGCATCTCAATGTAGCCGCCTATAGTGCGCCCGCCGCCGGCCAATGGGGGAACGCCGGCCGCGACTCCATCACCGGCCCCGGCCAGTTCAGTCTCAACTCGTCGCTAGAGCGCACCTTCCGCCCCACCACCAAGTTCAATCTCATCACCCGCTTCGACGCCACCAACCTGCTCAATCACGCCGTCTTCTCCAGTTGGGTCACCACCATCAACAGCACGCAATTCGGTATCCCGGCTAGCGCCAATCCCATGCGCAGTCTGCAAGCCACAGTAAGGTTGAGGTTCTAGCCATGATCAATAAAAGCTTCCCCTCAAACCCGCGCCGGTCCAACAACAAAAGCTCCGTGCCCCGTTTTCGCGCCTTTTTTTTGGCGCGAAGGCGGAAGGGAACGAATTTCTTCGGCTCCTTACGCATCCTTTCCACTCTCGCCCTCATCGCCGCCGCCACCGCTCATGCCCAGCAAATTGGCACCAACAAGCCCGCCGACGCTCAGCAGGGCTACACGCTCTCCGTGAAAGTCCAACTAGTTACCGAAGCCGTCGTCGTCAAAGACAAGAACGGCCACCCCATCCCCGGCCTCACCGCCAAAGACTTCGCCGTCACTGAAGACGGCGTCCCGCAAACGGTCCGCATCTGCGAGTATCAGGGCCTCTCCGCAGCATCCACGCCCCTGCCCGCCTCCAAGCCCGGCACTGAAGACATCAAGATCTACAAGAAACTCACCCACACGCAGATCGCCCCGGAGTCCGTAGACCCCGCCTCTCCAAGCTCGGAGCGATACAAGAATCGCCGCCTGCTCGCGCTCTACTTCGACATGTCCGCCATGTATCCAGCAGACCAGCTCCGCGCCCTCTCAGCCGCCGAAAAATTCCTGCGCACCCAGATGACCTCCGCCGATCTGGTCTCCATCCTGCGTTACCAGGGCGCCTCAGTCGACATCCTCCAGGACTTCACCGACGACCGCAACAAGCTGCTCAGCATCCTCCAAACCCTCGTCGTAGGCGAAGCCCAGGGCGACACCGAGACTACCGACGACGCCAGCAGCGCAGACACCGGCGCAGCCTTCGGCCAGGACGACAGCGAGTTCAATATCTTCAACACCGACCGCCAGCTCTCCGCGCTTGAGACCGCGGCCAAAATGCTCGGCCAGTTGAACGAGAAGAAATCCCTCATCTACTTCGCCAGCGGCCTTCGCCTCAACGGCATCGACAACCAGGCCCAGCTCCACGCCACAGTCGACTCCGCCATCAAGGCCGGCGTCTCCTTCTGGCCCATCGACGCGCGCGGCCTCGTTGCCTCAGCCCCGCTCGGCGACGCGACTCAAGGTTCTCCGGGCAACTCTGGCATCTACACGGGAACCGCCGCGCAAGCCACCACCACCAACTTCCAGCAATCGCAGGACACGCTCTACGCCCTCGCCGGCGACACCGGCGGCAAAGCCCTCTTCGACAACAACGACCTGGACAGCGGCATCGTTGCGGCGCAGGACGCCATCTCCGACTACTACCTCATCGGCTACTACACCACCAACACCGCCAAGAACGGCCACTTCCGCCGCATCAAGGTCACCCTCACCTCGAATACAGAAGCTAAGCTGAATTACCGCGAGGGCTACTTCGCCGACAAGGAATTCGCCAAGTTCACTGAGGTCGACAAAGAACGCCAGCTTGAGGATGCGCTCATGCTTGAAGACCCCGTCACCGAGCTCTCCATCGCCATGGAGATCGATCACTTCCAGCTCAATCGCGCCGAGTACTTCGTGCCCATGATCGTCAAAATTCCCGGCCGCGAACTGGCTCTCGCCAAGCGCGGCGGCGCGGAGCACACCCTCATCGACTTCGTCGGAGAAATCAAGGACCTCGTCGGCGGAGCCACCGTCTCCAACGTCCGCGACAACGTCAACATCAAGCTCTCTGACGCCACCGCGGCCGAGCTCGCCCACCGCCCCATCGAGTACGATACCGGCTTCACCCTGCTCCCCGGCAAATACCAGATCAAGTTCCTGGCGCGCGACGACGAAACCGGCCGCATCGGCACCTATCAGACCACCTTCGTCATTCCCAATCTCAACAAGGAAACTCAGCGCGTGCCCATCAGCTCCGTCGTACTCAGCAGCCAGCGCGTCGAGCTGAATCAGGCCCTCTACGACACGGCCAAGGCCAAAGACCGCCAGAAGGACGACAGCGTCAATCCTCTCGTCCAGAACGGCAAGAAGCTCATCCCCAGCGTCAACCGCGTCTTCTCCACAACCCGCGAAATCTACGTCTACTTCCAGGCCTACAAGCAACAGCAGCAAGCCACCGCGCCAAGCCCAACGCCCGCCGCAGCAACAAACCCCGCGCCTGCATCGACCGACGCCAAGGCCGCCCCAGAGCCGCTCTTCGCTTTCGTCACGCTCTATCAAGGTAGCAACAAGGTTTACGACACGCCGCCTACAGCCATCGTTCCCAACTCCGCAAGCCGACTTGGAACCATGCCGCTAACCTTCGCGCTCGGCATCAACGGCCTCCCGCCCGGCGAGTATAACTGCCAGGTGACCATCCTCGACCCCGCCACCGGCAAGGCAAACTTCTGGCGCGCTCCCATCCTGCTGGTTCAATAGCTGATCGCGTAATCGGACGGAAACAACTGCTCGCGCGTCCAGAACGCCTCGGATACTTCACGTCCGTTGCCTCGCCGGACTTTCCAGCTGTCTCCACCGGCAATTCACAAAGGATGCGAGCAACGTGCATAAGTCCGTCAAAGATCAAATGGCGCCGTGGTCAATACAAGCCAGTAATCAATTCCGCCATCGGTCACACTAGCTCTTGAAAGACACCCCGCGGACCCAGGCTGCCGGATTCTCCGGCGTGCGAACTCTAGTGATGCCGACAGCATAAAGAGCCCGCATGATAACCGCCGTGGAAGTGAATCGGAGACCAGGGGTATACATGAAACTTCTAAAAGGTATTGGAATAGGCTTGTGCCTCACCACAATCTGCGTCCTCGTTGCTCCGAATGCAAAGGCTGACGATTCGAACGAGAAGACCACCATCGTCCTGACCCAACCCGTCGAAGTTCCCGGCGTGGGCCAGCATCTGTTGATGCCCGGCACCTATGTGTTCAAGCTTCTGAATTCGCCCGTTGACCGCCACATCGTGGAGATATACAACCAGGGCGAGACTAAAATCCTGACCACGGTTCTCACCATCACCAACCATCGGATCCATGCCACCAACAATTCCATCCTGACATTCAGCGAGCGCCCTGCAGGCGAGCCGCAGGCATTGAAGGCATGGTTCTTCTCCGGCCAGCATTACGGCGAGCAGTTTGTCTGGGACAGGCCGAAGGCCATCATCCTCGCCAAAGAAACAAACGAGGCTGTCTTGTCGACTCCGGTCGCCGTGGACGTCCCAGTCGAAGTGCTGAAGACGGCGCCGCTCGAGGCAGTTACCCCAAGGGGCGAGACTGTCCAAACGGCAGTAGTTGTTGAAGCGCCCCCCGTAGAAGTTGCAACCGCAGCTCCTGTTGCCGCGCCTCAGCCAATGCTTCCCAAGACCGCCAGCGACCTGCCCTTGATCGGTCTCGCTGGATTACTTTCTCTCAGCGCAGGTCTTGGCCTTCTCGCCTTCTCAAAACTTAAGGCGTAGGTCGAATCAAGCTCCCACATGTTACATACGCACCATCGGTTGTGGAAGGCGATACGCATGTATCGCTTTCCTTCAACCATCCCATTGCATGCCTGAATGCACTGCAGCATCTGCTTCACATCGCATCGAGGTATAGGACAAATGACTGAGACAAGAAACAGCATTGTCATCACCCGGCGCCTGATCGCCCTCATCGGCCTTGCACTTGCGCCACTTGTTTCCGGCGCGCGGACATCCGCTCAGCCACAGCGCGACGCCGCCGAGGAATACACCCTCAAGCTGAATGCCAACATGGTGATCCTCAGCGCAACTGTCCTCGACCATCATAATTCCCTCGTTTCCGGCCTCAGTAAAGACGACTTCCAAATATATGAGGATGGCGCGCTTCAGCAGATCAAAAACTTTACCCACGAAGATATCCCCGTTACAGCCGGCATTGTTGTCGACAACAGCGGAAGCATGGGGCCGAAGCGCTCCGACGTGATTACCGCCGCCTTGGCATTCGCACAATCCAGCAATCCCCAGGACCAGATGTTCGTTGTCAATTTCAATGAGCACGTGTCTCTGGGTCTTCCGGCGGATACGCCCTTTACCGACCGCAAAGATCAACTGCAGCTCGCACTCTCGAGGATTCAACCTGCAGGCCAAACCGCGCTTTACGACGCAATTGCTGTCGCACTCGATCATCTGCGGCAAGGGACCAGCGACAAAAAAGTGCTCATCGTCATCAGCGATGGCGGCGACAATGCCAGCAAGCAAACCTTGGCGCAAGTCATTGCCAAAGCCAGGCAATCCGCGGCCATCATCTACGCCATCGGCATCTATGACGATCAGGATCCTGATCAGAACCCGGATGCGCTGAAACGGTTTGCCAGGCAGACCGGTGGCGAAGCATTCTTTCCCGAGTCGTCCAAAGACATTCCCTCAATCTGCGAAGGCATCGCTCGCGATATTCGCAACCAATACACCTTGACCTATGTCCCAACCATCGCTTCGCAGGATGGAAAATATCGTGCCATCGAAGTGAAGGCAGAAGCGCACGGCCGTGGTCGCCTATCAGTCCGCACGCGGGCCGGTTACTCCGTGCCTTCCAATACTACGGCGATCGGAAGCGCGGACGTGCGGCCATGATGCCGGCAACCGAAAGACATTGGTTTGAGGCGCGCGGCCACCTCGTCCTTCGTTGGACACGCAACCTCCTTTTCCTCACCGGCGCCCTTGCTGTCTCCTATGTTGCGCTCGCGCTGCTTAACGCAAAACTCTATCAGCGCGTCGCGGGCAATGCGCTCGACAAACAGCTGAATACAACAGAACAGCACAACCCCATCCTGCCCCGAATAGCGCACAACGAAGGAGACCTCCTGGGTCGCATTGAGATTCCAAGGTTGGGAATCAAGGTGGCAATCCTCGAAGGCACTACATCGCAAACGCTGCGGCTCGGTGTCGGGCACATCGGCGGCACCGCCTTTCCCGGAGAGCCCGGAAACTTCGGAATCGCCGGGCATCGGGATACATACTTCCGTGCCTTAAAGGATATTCGCGACGGCGATGAGGTTCAAATCCAGACTGCAAATGGACTTTCAAGCTACCAGGTCGATCGGCTCCAGATCGTAGACCCCAGCGATGTTGGCGTCCTGGCCCAGTC
>Ga0187847_10001066_pt1 | contig 26359 bp, 19 predicted proteins | sample June2016WEW_4_10_FD_132458 | JGI IMG/M metagenome (GOLD analysis project Ga0187847, IMG submission 132458) | Peatland microbial communities from SPRUCE experiment site at the Marcell Experimental Forest, Minnesota, USA - June2016WEW_4_10 | ecosystem: Environmental > Terrestrial > Soil >...
GCAGCAGGCGGGCGGCGCGGAGGACGATGGGCGGCGCGGCGGGTTGCTGAGCGCGGGCAATGGCTCCGGGTGAGAATGCTGACGCGGAGCCGACCAGCACAAAGGTCCAAATCATGACGCGGGGGCGCAGGCAAGAATTCAGCATGGATACGACTATGCCGCATTGGCAGCGGCTTGTCGATGGATGTTTCTTGGCGAATGTGTTGCAAGGTGGGGTCAGGAAATCGTTCGCGTGGATTCGTCTCGCGATCTCAGGCTACTTCATGCGCATCATTCCGGCCGTTCGCGTTTACGGGCAAGTGAATGGTGAAGGATGCACCGCGCGCTACGCCATCGGCTTCCCGGCTGCGAACCAGGACGGTGCCGCCATGCCTTTCGACAATTTCCCTGGTGAGCCATAAGCCGAGGCCGGTGCCAACTTCCTTCTTAGTGGTGAAGAAGGGCTCGAAGATTCGGTCCACATGTTCATCGGAGACGCCCGGGCCGTCGTCTTCAACGACAATCCGTATGCCGCTGCCGGCGCCGTCGTCAATGGATTGAGTTGCGACACGGATGGTTCCGTTCGGGTTCACCGCGTCCACCGCATTCGAAATAAGGTTCGATACGACCTGCTTGAGTTCGCCGGGTACACCAAGGATTCGCGGGCAATCATCCACATCAAGCATCACTTTGATGTTTTTGACTTTGAACTTATTGGAATAGAGGGTGAGCACAGATTGGATCAGGGAGGGGACTTCAATCATTTCGGGCAGGGTGGATTCGCGGTAAAACCCAAGCGTTTGCCGAGTCATGTGGGCCACGCGATCCAGCTCGCGTTCTGCCTGGCTTAATTGTTCGACAACGGCAGGAGGCGCACCGGGCGCGGCCTTTGCGATGTAAATGAGATTCACGACGGCTTCAAGCGGATTGTTGATTTCGTGGGCGACGGTGGCGGATAGGCGTGCAGCCGCTGCAAGCTTTTCTGTTTTGCGAAGGAGATCCTGGGCTTTGCGTTCCTGGGTAACGTCGCGAAACACGAGCACGACGCCGATCAACTGCTCCTGGTCGTCGCGAATGGGCGCGGCGCTATCTTCAATGGGAGTGAGCACGCCGTTGACGCTCTTGAGAACTGTGTGATTCGCCAGGCCGACTACGCGGCCTAAGCTCACAACTTTGCCGACAGGATCCGCTACCGGCTGAAGAGTCATTTCATTGAAGATGGGAAAAACATCCCGTATATCGCGCCCCTGGGCATCGGCGTGGCTCACGCCGGTGAGTGTTTCAGCCACGGGGTTGAGGAAGGTCACCTTGCCGTGACGATCTGTGGCGATGACTGCGTCTCCAATGCTGGTAAGCGTTACGCGAAACCACTCCTCGCGCTCACGGATCTCCCGTGCGTGCTGCTCACGCAATTCCATTTCGCGGAGGATGTACCAGGCCAGGGCGATGAGTCCAAGAGCGGCAAGGCCAGTGGCCAGGTAAATGGAAGCAGCCATGAAACCCACGCTTTGGCGGTATTGGGCACTCCGAACCGCTTCAAGCGAATCCTCGGCTTGGTTCATCTGATCGATCTGGCTCCGGATTTGTTTCATATAGACAAGCCCTACATCCGAGAGCACGAGTTTCTTCGCGTCATCAGGCTTACCCGCCTGGTAAAGGGAGATGGTCTGCTGTAGCTCATCAAGTTTTGCATGGGTGAGTCTGCGCAGCTCGAAGATGCGCGCCTGCTGATCTGGATTGTCGGCGGTGAGCCTTCTCAGTTCGTCAATTTGCGGATCAATTCTGGAGATGGCGTATTGATAAGGCGCAAGATATTTTGGATCGCCGGTATAGAGGAAGCCACGCTGGCCGGTTTCCGCATCTATGAGGAGAGACTCAATCCGGGTGAGCTGAAACAGGACCTGCCGAGTGTGCGAGACCCAGTCCTGCCGTTGAAGCTGGATGGCCAGTTGATGGCGCATGACAAGCGCGTTGGCAGCCAGCAGAAGCAGCAACAGCAGGAATCCTGTGATGACGCTGAAGCGCTTGTAGAAGGTCTGCATGAAGGGCCTTTTCCCTTGGGACGAATCGATCCGAAAGAACAGGTAAGGTCTATGTTCGGACTATCTTTCTGCCAGAGTTGGAGAAATTTCGCTACCTGGGATGCTTTGCAACGGAGTTGCAAAACGGGCTTGGGGAACAAGGACATCGTATTTTCTTGCCGAGACCCTCGTCAAGATGCTCGACTTACCGATGGAGATTGGGATGCCTTAGTACGCGGCGATGCCGGTGATCTGCTGGCCGAGGATCAGGGCGTGAATGTCGTGGGTGCCCTCGTATGTCTTTACGGATTCGAGATTCATCATGTGGCGCATGATGGGGTAGTCCTCCGTAATGCCGTTTGCGCCGAGGATGTCGCGGGCCATGCGTGCGGTTTCAAGAGCCATCCACACATTGTTGCGCTTGGCGAGCGAGACATGCTGGTGGCCCACGGTGCCCGCATCTTTGAGTCGGCCGACGTGGAGCGAGAGCAACTGCGCCTTGGAGATCTCGCTCAGCATCCAGACGAGTTTCTCCTGGATGAGCTGATGACTGGCGATGGGCTGGCCGTGGAACTGCTTGCGGACCTTGGCGTATTGCAGAGCTGTGTCGTAGCAAGCCATGGCCGCGCCGATGGCCCCCCAACTGATGCCGTAGCGGGCCTGGTTGAGACACATGAGGGGACTCTTGAGGCCGCCGGTGCCGGGCAGAAGGTTGGCGGCGGGGATGTGCACATCCTGCAGCGTAAGGCCGCTGGTGACGGAGGCACGGAGGGACCATTTGCCGTGGACATCTTTGGCGGAAAAGCCGGGGCGGTCGGTCTCGACGAGGAAGCCGCGGACGGTCTGGTTTCCGGATGGGTTTTCTTCGTCTTCAACCTTGGCCCAGATGATGGCTACGTCGGCGATGGAGCCGGAGGTGATCCACATTTTTTCGCCGTTGAGGATGTACTCGTCGCCGGATTTGCGGGCGGTAGTGGTCATTCCGCCGGGGTTCGATCCGAAGCCAGGCTCGGTGAGGCCGAAGCAGCCGAGTTTTTGACCGCTGGCGAGGGCCGGGAGCCAGCGGTTTTTCTGCTCGGTTGAGCCGAAGGTGTAGATGGGATACATGACCAGCGCGGACTGCACGCTGACGAAGCTACGGAAGCCCGAGTCGCCGCGTTCCAGTTCCTGCATCACCAGGCCGTATTCCACGTTGGACATGCCGGCACATCCGTATCCTTCGAGGTTGGCGCCGAAGAAGCCCAGTTCGCCCATCACGGGGACGAGCTCGCGCGGGAAACGACCCTCGCGGAAGCAGTCTTCGATGATGGGGATGAGGCTGTCTTCGACGAAATCGCGGGCGGTGCGGCGAACGAGGAGCTCGTCCTCAGAGAATCCGGCGTCGAGGTGGAGGAAGTCAAAACCCTGGAATTTTAAGGACATTTGCGCCTGCTTTGTGGCGGAAGCTCAAAACAGGTAAGGCTAGCAGATGGAGTTGGGTGTGGGAAAGGCGCTGGCGTCGTTCCGGAATTGGAGTGGCCTTGCCCGTTCAATGCAAGGAAAGGGAGGGTATGATTCGTCACTTTTCCGGATCGTTTGGAGGGAGTACACTCATTCGTCTGACAAAACTGGCGTCAATTGGACGCGGAATCTTTGGCTCGGGAACGGGCTATGTTTCTGTGGGATTCCGGCGGAGCGGCCAATGCGGCTTATCCGCGAGAGAACGATTGAGCCGAACAAGAAAAACGAGGGGACTAATGGAAATGCGCAAAGGGATGGTTGCGGTTGGGTTGGCGATGCTGTGGCTTGCGGGTTGTGGAAGCGGGGGCAGTGGCGGAGGGAATGGCACTCCTCCAGAGCAACAGGCGGCGACGCCTACGTTCAGCCCAGCCGGCGGAACGTTTACATCGGCGCAGACGGTGACGCTATCCGACAGCACGACCGGGGCATCGATTTACTACACGACCAACGGCTCTACTCCGACCCAGTCTTCGACCCTCTATTCCGCACCGATTACAGTTTCTGCCACCACGACGATCGAGGCGATTGCGGTGGATGCGCCGAGTTATACAGTCAGCAATGTGGCCACGGCTACATATACCGTCAACCTGCCCGTCGCAGCCACACCGACGTTCTCACCGGCGCCCGGAACTTATACGGCGGCGCAGTCGGTGACGCTCTCTGATACGACCACCGGCGCTTCGATTTATTACACGACCAATGGATCGACGCCCACTACGGCATCGACGCTGTACTCGTCCTCGACGCCCATCGCGGTTTCGTCCACGACCACGATCAATGCGATCGCTGTTGCCTCCGGCTTCGCCAACAGCGCGGTGGCTACGGGCACATACACGATCAATATTCCGGTTGCGGCCACGCCGACCTTCTCACCGGCGCCGGGAACATTCAGCTCGGCGCAGTCTGTGACGCTTTCCGATACGACCACCGGAGCAGCGATTTATTACACGACCAATGGATCGACTCCCACCGCGGCATCGACGCTCTTTTCGGCATCGACTCCCATTGCAGTTTCGGCGACGACCACCATCAATGCGATTGCCGTTGCTACCGGCTACGCCAACAGCACGGTTGCCACGGGCACCTTTACCATTAACGGGCCAACCGTATCGGTTGTGGAGAGCAACAATAGCGAGACAGAGCTGATGGCTGCGCAACCGGCAGTGAACTTCGTCACCGGAAGCACGGCTGACGTGGGTACGAACACCGTCATCGTGGACCCAACGCAGCAATATCAGTCGATAGAAGGATTCGGAGCGGCGTTTACGGATTCAGCCGCCGATCTGCTGATGAATGTAGAACCGTCGGCGTCGTTGCCGGGAACGCTGAACGACTTGTTCACGCGTAACGGAGACGGCATCGGCCTGAGCTTCATGCGTATTCCCATGGGTGCATCGGATATCGCGCTGTCGGTGTACTCGTTTGACGATATGCCGGTGGGGCAGACTGATCCGACGCTGGCGAACTTCTCTATCGCGCATGATCAGAGCTACATTATCCCGCTCATCAAGCAGGCCGTTGCGCTCAATCCGCAAATGAAGCTGATGGCCAATCCGTGGAGCCCGCCGGGATGGATGAAGGACCCGACGTCGATGAATCCGGTCTCCATGATGGGCGGAACGCTGCTGATGACTCCGACCAACGAGACGGCATTCGCGAACTACTTTGTGAAATACTTGCAGGCCTACCAGGCCGCGGGCGTGAACATCAATTACATCACGCTGCAGAACGAGCCGCTGAATATCACCACGGCGTATCCCAGCATGGGCATGAGCGACACCACGCAGCTCGCGTTGTTGCAGGGATACGTTCTGCCCGCGCTGACTTCCGCAAATCTCACCACGAAAGTGTTTGTCTACGACCATAACTGGGATACGCCGTCGTATCCGCAGACGGTTTTAGGCGGGTTGACTGGCACGCAATTGGCGCAGGTGGCCGGTACGGCATGGCATGGATACGGAGGCGCTCCGGGCGCGCAGCAACTGCTGCAGAACCAGTTCCCGACGCTGGGAAACTGGGAGACGGAGCACTCTGGCGGCACGTGGCAAGTAAACGGCGCCGGAGTATCGGTCCAATTCCCGGTTGACATGCTGGAGATTACGCAGGTGCTGCGCAACTCGGCGAAGTCGTTTGTGAAGTGGAGCCTGGCGCTGAACGAGAAGCTGGGACCGAACCTGACGCAGAATGCCGGCCTGGGCGGGTGCAACACCTGCACGCCGATTGTGACGGTGAACAGCACCACCGGTGCGGTGACCAAGGACATTGAGTTCTACACGCTTGGGCACTACAGCAAGTATGTGTTGCCGGGTGCGGTGCGCATTTACAGCAGCAACACGCCGTCGATTGCGAGCGTGGCCTTTGTGAATCCGGATGGGTCAACGGCTTTAATTGCGTATAACAGCACGACATCGAGCCAGACATTCCAGGTGCAATGGGGCACGGAGTCGTTCAGCTACACGCTGCCGGCTACGGCTGCCGCTACGTTCACGTGGAGCGGAACCATCAGCGGTGCGACGCCTCCGGTTCAAGCCACTGCCCAGATTCAGGGCTCGAGCTTCTCCAGCGAATCGGGACTGGAGACTGAGGGCACGAGCGACACAACCGGCGAATACGATCTTGGCTACCTGACGCAGGGCGCGTATACCGTGTATGAGAATGTCGACTTCGGCACATCGGTGAGCCAAGTGAATGTGCGGACAGCCAGCGCCGGGAACGGAGGCACGGCAACGTTCTATCTCGACAGCATGACCAGTTCGCCGATTGCCACCGTCAACCTGCCGGTGACCGGGGGATGGCAGACGTGGACCACCGTGAATGGAACGGTGACCGGGGCGTCCGGCGTGCATAAGCTGTATGTTGTCTTCAACGGGAGTACGTCCAGTATTGCGAACGTGAATTGGTTCCAGTTTATGCAGTAGGAGTAGGGGCCGCCAATGCTTCTCTAGTCCGGTGAGCCGCGGGAAAAACTGCGGCTTACCGCTTGTTGGCTGGAAGACGCGTCAACATGATTTCCTTTACGCGCTCTGGTGAAATTCCGTGGTGGAACTCCTTTGATAGCGGATGGTCGACCGCTTCCAATTCAAAATGAGGGCGCATACCAGGTTCCTGGATGTGGGCATGCATTTTCAAGTTGGTTGTGTCGGGGTAACCCAAAATCCAATTGCTGAGCCAGGAGAACATGGGAGGCAGATCAACGCGATCTCCGGTTTGGTCAGCCTTTAGAAGAGTCTCAAAGTTCTTGCGACTGAGTGAGCCCCACACGCCCCAGCAAAAAGTCTCGATGGAGCCGATAATGGGCAACTGGATGAGGCCACGCACGAAGAAGGACTCATCATTAATAGCGCAATAATCCTCGTCGAGGAAGGATCGGCCGGGCTTCTCAATGCTTCCCGAAGGGAGAACGCTCCAACGGATTGATGTGTCGTTTCCGTTTTTCCAATAATCGGGATGATCGTAGCCAAAATCGAGATTGGGGCCGGTGTGCCATTCATCGCAACTCCCACATTTCCAGCGCATGCCCGCGAGGTCGTCGAGGGTGACTGATGGGCGCGTGTTTCGTATGCGGGTTCGCTCATAACAACGGGCGCAGAGCAGAGCGATCTTGCAAAGGCTTTGGGCTTCGTCAGTCCAGCCATCGTGGGCGGCCCGAATCAACTCACAGCTGTCGCACCAGGCATCGGGAAATGGAGTGTCGCTGTCTGGCGCTTCCAGGTTGAATCCGAGACCAACGGAATCGCCTGCGAGGTGGGTGCAAACAAAGGTCTGTTCAGTTTCTCCGTGCTTTTCGCAATGAACGGTGTCGGTCACAAGAGTATCTTCGCGAGCAGGCCTCTTAAAGTCAATGGACGGTCTTGGTAAGGACTGACACAGCTGCTACAACAGAAATTCCCGGACGAACTTGTTGTCGGTGTGGACGATGTCGTGGAGGGAGCCGTCGAAGATCAGGCGGCCTTCTTCGAGCATGAGGAAGGTGGTGTTGGGATCGGCGTGGCCTTTAGGAAGCGGGACCATGTGCCCGAGCTCCGAATCGAAGCGGTGGGTGCAAAGGGTGAATGCGTCCTGAAGCCGGTGGGTGACGAGGATGGAGGGAGTGCGGTAGAAGTCGCGTTGCTTCATAACCAGCTCGATGATGGTGGTGGAGGTGATGGGATCGAGGCCACCGGTGGGCGAGTCGTAGAGCACCAGCTCCGGCTCCCGGATGAGGGCGCGGGCGATGGCTACGCGACGCCGCATGCCGCCTGACAAGCTGCCCGGAAAGAGCGAGAAGGTTTGGTCGAGTTCGACGAAATGTAGCGCCTCGTGGACTCGGCTGTCGATTACGTCGTCGGGAACGTTCTGTTGGATGAGCTGGTATGCAACGTTGTCGCGCACGGAAAGCGAATCGAAGAGCGCGCCTTCCTGGAAGACGATGCCGGTCCGGACGCGGAGAGGGAACAGCGCCTGCTCGCTCATGTGAGAGATTTCCTCGCCAAACAGGCGGATGCTGCCGCGGTCGGGCCGGAGAAGGCCGTTGGTGAGCTTGAGGAGGACGCTCTTTCCCACGCCAGCAGGGCCAAGCAGGATGCGTGTCTCGGCCGGGCCCACGGTAAAGCTGACATCGTCAAGAACAGGCGGGCCGTCGAAGGAGATGGAGACGTTCTGAAATGCGACTACGGGCGTGGGTTCCACTGCGGCATGGCCGGACAGCGGGGAAGCGCCGTTTGCGGGGTTAGACGCGTTCATAGACGGGACAGAAGAGAGAGCAGGATCTGGGTGAGCAGGAAGTCGGCCACGATGATGAGCACTGACGAGAAGACGACGGCCTGAATGGTGGACCGGCCCACGCCCTCTGTGCCGCCGGTGGTGCGCATGCCGTAAAAGCACCCGATGGAGGCGATGATGAAGCCGGAAAAGAGCGGCTTGACCAGCCCCTGGACGATGTCGGGGTAGCGGAGCGATTCCCAGGCGGTGGAGAAGTACTGCAGTCCATCCTGGTGGTTCATGAATACCGTGACGAAAGCGCCGCCAAGGATGCCGAAGAAGTCGGCAAGGATGGTTAGAAACAGCAGCATGGTGACGCAGGCGAAGAGGCGCGGCGTGACCAGTTTGCGCATAGGGTCAACCCCGAGCGCGCGCATGGCATCAATCTGTTCAGTGACAATCATGGAGCCAAGCTCGCTGGCCATGGAGGATGCATTGCGGCCGGAGACCATGACGCCGGTGAGCACGGGCCCCAGTTCGCGGATCATGGTGAGGCCGACGAACCGCCCGGTGAGGTTGCTGGCGCCGAAGGCCGAAAGCGTGGACGCGGACTGAAGCGCAAGCACGCCTCCGGTGAAGAAGCCGGAAAGCAGAACAATGGCGGTGGAACCGACGCCGATGATATCGCACTGCATCAGGAAGTCGACCCAATAGCGGGGGGGGCGGAAGAGATTCATGACGGCACGATGCGCAAACAGGGAGTAGTCCTGCACGGTGAGGACGATTTGTTTGGCGGTCTTCTCGATCGTGTCTATCGCCATGATTTCTTTCGGAAAGAAGGACGCGCGGGGTTGTGGGTCCGGGTTCAGTCCGCATGGACAGGATAGCGCATGAGGCAAGGCGATTGCGGCAGGCCGGAACATGGCGCGCCGGAGTGGCGTGAGGCCCAGTGAGGATTCGGGTGAGACGACGATTCGAGAGTGCTAAGGGGAACAACGTAGACTGGCGTAGAAAGCGAGCGAACGATGACGCCAGAGGCGTTCGAGAAGTTGAATGAGTTTTTCCGGGGGTTCGCACAGGGTGCGGGCTCGGTTCTGCTGCTGGACTTTGATGGAACGCTGGCGCCGTTTCGCGTGGATCGATTTACTGCGAGGCCGTGGGCCGGCGTGCCCGAACTGCTGGCGGGGATTCAGCGCGGAGGCGCTCACGGATTGCGGACCAGAATGGCGGTGGTTACCGGGCGCCCGGCGGGGGAGATTGGGCCCTTGCTCGGGCTTGAGCCGGCACTCGAAGTCTGGGGCCTGCACGGCGCGGAGCGGTTGTATCCGGATGGACGGCGGGAGCTGGAACAAGGGCCGCCAGCCACGATGGAAAAGCTTGCCGAGTTGCGGGAAAAGCTGAAGCGGGACAGCCTGGGCGGTTTGTTTGAGGATAAGGCGAATGGCGCGGTGATGCACTGGCGTGGAGCTTCGCCGCAAAAGGCAAAACATATCGAAGCCAGAACGCGTGCGCTGTTTGAACCGCTGGCGCGTATGGATGGGCTGCGGTTGCTGGAATTTGAGGCGGGGCTGGAGTTGCGTGTGGGACGCGATAAAGGTGGTGCGGTTGAGGCGATTCTTGCGGAGGCAGCGACAAGCGGGCCCGTCGCGTACCTTGGAGACGATCTTACGGACGAGGCCGCGTTTCGTGCGGTAAACGCACTGGGGTCGCGGGGGTTGAGCGCACTGGTGCGGCGGGAGTGGCGCGAGACGGACGCTCAGATCTGGCTCAGGCCCCCGGGCGAGCTCAGGGCGTTTTTGAAGAGGTGGCTTGATACCGGCTCCGCGTCTCAATAGCGAGTTGGAACTGAACCGAAATCTCTCACTCCATTCGCAGCGTCGTCATGGGGTCGACACTGGCCGCTCGCAGCGCGGGTACCCAGGCCGCTGCCAACGCCAGCAATGTCATTAACAGCGCTACCGCACCAAAGGTCACTGGGTCGAGTGGCTTTACCCCGAAAAGAAAGCTGTGCATGACTTGTCCAACGAAGAACGAAGCGACAAGCCCGGCGGCTGAGCCCGCAAGAGCCAGCAGCAGGCTCTGACGCACCACTTCCTGCACGATCTGCCAGCGTTGCGCACCCAGGGCTAGCCGGATTCCGAACTCCCGCATTCGCCAGCTCACGATATAAGCAATCAGGCTATAGACGCCGACGCCGCCGATGACGACCGCCAGCGCACCGAACGCCAGCAGCATGATTGAAAGGGAGCGCGACGCCGACTCCGATGTGGCTACTACTTCGTTCAGGGTCCGCACCCGTGTTACCGGCGCCTGGGAGTCAATCTCCGCCACCACCTCGCGCAACCCATCCGCCGCCGCCGCAGCACTCGCGCGCGTCCTCAGAAGCACATACATGGTTGGCTGCTCGTGCGTTGGCGTCATGGGAAGATACACCTCGTCGCCAAAGTCGGCAGCCAGGCTGCCCTCGTGCGTATTGCCGACAACACCGACAACGGTAGCGGCCTTGCTCCCGTCCCAAACCGTGGGTTGCGCCTCGTCACTCACATTCAGAATTTGCTTGCCCAGCGGGTCTTCATGCGGCCACAGCCGGTTCGCCATACTCTGGCTGATTATCGCTGCGCGGCTGGTTCCTGAAGTATCTCGTTCTTCTAGGAGACGCCCGCGTACCAACTGGATCCCAAGTGCGGAAATGTACCCAGGAGAAACGATCCTCCTGGTGGCACGCAGAGCCTCCTGGCGCGCAGCGCGCGGATGACCTTCGGCGTCGTATACGAAATTGCCCACGGGAGCTCTGAGCGGAAGCGAATCAGTCAGCGCAACAGGAGAGCCCGCGCGCATGCTCAAGGAGCGTCTCAAAGAACGCCTGGCAGCGCCCATGTGCGCTGCATGCGTTGGCATCCAGGGAAACTTCCGCCGTTACGACTCGATCGGTCACAAAGCCTGGATTCACCTGAGAGAGGCTCCAAAGGCTGTGCAGCATCAACCCGGCGGCCGTGATGACCACCACCGATAATGCGATCTGTCCGATGACCAGCATCATGGACACACGAAACTGTCCGGCTTTGCCCGCTACGCTGCGGCTTCCGGAGTGCAGCGCATCGCGCAGGTTAGGCGATGCCATTTTGATTGCCGGAATCAGACCGAACAGAAGGCCGGTTACGACGGAGGCAGCGGCAGCGAACAAAAACACCGGCCAATGCAGGGATATTTCATTCATTCTTGGTGTGTCGGCTGGCAATAGCGTAATCAATGCCTGGAGGCTTCCAGCGGCGACGATCAATCCCACCGCGCCGGCCAGTGCACCTAGCACAATGCTTTCCGAGAGCAGTTGCCGAACCAGACGATTTGCTGAAGCGCCCAAGGCACCGCGAATGGCAATCTCCCGTTCCCGTCCAGACGCGCGCGCCAGCATCAGATTGGCAACGTTTGCGCATGCAATCAGGAGGATCAACCCGACGGCGCCGAACAGCAGCATGAGTCGCGGGCCCATTGCACCCACCTCCGACTCCAGCAGCGGCACGACGGTCTGATTCGAGGGCCAGGTGTCGGGCATCTGCCATGGAAATAAGGGCAACAGCAGCTTTTGCATCTGGCACAGTTCGGCCTGGGCCTTCGCCGGGGTCGCGCCTTCTTTCAACCGGCCAAAGGCCCGCAGATCGAACTGTTGCCAGGGATCGAGCGCGTCGCCCGCCTTAAATGTCACCGGCGTTAAGAATTGCGTGTCTTCATAAGGAAACCGCACTCCTGCGGGCATAACGCCAATCACCCGCCGCGATATGCCATCGACACGCAGTGTCTGCCCAATGGCATCAGGGCTCGCTGCGAAATGCTCGCGCCAGTAGCCATAACTCAGTACCACAACCGGCTCGTTCGCCGTTGCTGCGTCCTCAGTTGAAAAAAAGTGTCCGGCGGCAGGAGCTAAATCGAGAGTGTTGAAGGCATTCGTCATGACCTCGGCACCAAAGACCCGGCTCGAGGAATTTCCTTCTCCAACGTTCAATTCGGCGTCAGGCCCGAACCCACTGATAGCGGAAAACAAGGTCGATTTTTCATTGATCACACGAATCCATCCCTTTGGGAAATAGGCTGCGTTGGGATCGCCATCCCCATAGCCGATTCGCATGAGCCGTGTCTGCTGGGGAAACGGTAGTGGCCGCAGCATGATGGAATCCACGAGCGTAAAGATCGCCGTGTTGGCGCCAATTCCCAGCGCCAGCGTTAGGATGGCGGTGAGAGTAAATCCGGGCGCCTTCCACAACTGCCGCAATGCATATTTGAAGTCGGCCAGCATTCGTCTCCTCATCGATTCAAAATCGTCATAGCTGAATGTTGCATGCCAGGAACCATTGTCGACGACTTGATCGCCCTCAAAATAAAAGGGTTAGGCTGGACCGCAATGCGGGTGCTGTTCGCTATCGGGAACGGGTGTTCGTAATCGGACGCATCAGGCCGGAAAGGCTACTCGCGGCCTTTTTTGCGGATCTCAATATTCAGGCGCTTGATCTTCTGGTTGAGTGTGGAAAGCGGGATGTGGAACTGCTCGGCAGCGTCGGTCTGGTTGCCGTTGCAGCGTTCCAGCTTTTCAATGATGATGCGGCGCTCAATGTCTTCGAGAATATCAAAGAGCGATGCGTTGGGATTGTGCTCGAGCAGCGCGTCCTGAAAGCTGCGGCCGGTAATGTGGCCGGGCAGCAGGTCAGAGCCGATGACAGGGCCGCTCGAAAGTACGACGCCGCGTTCGATGGAATTTTCAAGCTCGCGCACATTGCCGGGCCAGTCGTAATCCACCAGGGCGCGCAGAGCGTCCGCGGTGAGCTTGCGCGGAGGCAGATCGTTCTCCTTGGCGTAAAACTCAAGGAAGTGATTGACGAGCAGGGGAATGTCTTCGCGGCGGGCGCGAAGCGGAGGCAGATCGACCGAGATGACATTGAGACGGTAGAAGAGATCCTCGCGGAACTGGCCGTCGCGCACCGCCTGCCGCAAGTCGATGTTGGTGGCGGCAATGATGCGGACATCCACCTGAATCTCCGAAATGCCACCGAGGTGCATGAAGCGGCGGTCCTGCAGCACGCGCAGAATCTTAGCCTGGGTATCCATGCCCATGGTGGCGATTTCGTCCAGGAAAAGTGTGCCGCCGTTGGCGACTTCAAACAGGCCTTTCTTTGCGGAGACTGCGGAGGTAAACGCGCCCTTGACGTGGCCAAAGAGTGTGGACTCCAGCAATTCGCTGGGCATCGCGCCGGTGTTGATGGGAACGAAAGGCTTGTCACGGCGGGGCGAGTTGGCGTGGATGGCCTTGGCGATGAGCTCCTTGCCGGTGCCACTTTCGCCCTGAATCAGCACGGTGGAGCGGCTGGGCGCAACTTGTGCAACGAGATCGAATACGCGCAGCATGATCTCGCTCTTGCCCACGATGTTGACGAAGTTATAGCGTTGCTTGAGGGTGCGCTTGAGCTGGAGATTCTCTTCTTCGGCCTTGTGGCGGGCCACGGCGGAGCGGATATCGGCCAGCAGTTTCTCGTTGTCCCAGGGCTTTTGAACGAAGTTTTCCGCGCCGGCGCGAATGGCGTCGACGACGTTCTCCACAGTGCCATAGGCAGTGATCATGATGATAGGCAGTTCAGGATGGCGGTCCCTGATCTGGGGCAGCAGCTCCAGTCCGCTCTGGCCGGGAAGGGCCAGGTCGAGAAGCACCAGATCAAAGTTTTCCTGCCCCAGCGTGCGCAATCCCTCTTCGCCGTCGACGGCCATGCGCACCTGGTATCCCTCAAGCATGAGCAGTACTTCGAGCGACTCGCGGATTGCGGATTCGTCGTCGATGACAAGAATGCTGGCGCCCGTGCCTGCGCTGGTAAAGGCGGGGGAGGCGGTGGATGATGGAGCGGGCAACGTCAAGGGCAATTCGACCTCAGGCATGAACTGACTTCCTTATAAGGGGAAACTCGAGATGAAAAGTTGTGCCTTCCCCGACGGCGCTCTCGACATGGATCTTGCCGGCATGCTCCTGAATGATTCCGTAGGAGACTGACAGGCCAAGTCCGGTGCCGCGGCGGTCGCCTGGTTTGGGCATGGTTTTGGTGGTGAAGAAAGGATCATAAATGCGCTTCAGATGTTCCGGAGCGATGCCGGAGCCGGAGTCGTTGACGACGGCTTCCACGTGGCCGTTGGCGAGCGTGGTAACACGCAGGCGGCCGCCTCCGGGCATGGCTTCCTTGGCATTCAGAAGCAGATTAAGGAAGACTTGCTGCAGCTTTCCCTGATTGCCATGAATGGCAGGTAGTTCTTCGGCCAGGTCCAGATCTACCATGATCTGCGCCGTCTTGAACTGATGCTCAAGGAGCGAAAGCGTATCGAGTATGACCTGGTTGAGGTTGGTGTCGCGGAATTCCGTGGTGGACGTACGCGAGAAGTTGAGCAGACCGTTGGCGATTTCCGCGGCGCGGAAGCTCTGCTGGGTGATCTTTTCGAGCACCGGCCCCAGCCTGACGTCGCCCTTCATTTGCTTGGAGAGCATCTGCGCATACGAAGAGATTACGGCCAATGGGGTGTTGATTTCATGGGCCACGCCGGCGGCGAGTAGGCCAATGGAGCTGAGCTTGTCGGCCTGGGCCAGCTGGGTTTCAAGCGAGACGCGCTCGGTGATGTCGTCAACCAGGATAATGCGGCCGACGGAAATAAAATCGCGCGAGAGCAAGGGGGCAATGGCGATGTTGGCCATGCGCTGCTCACCGGCGCGGGTGGTAAGGCGGAACTTATACAGGTGATGGACGCCGGGCTCATTGCCGAATCCTGCCAGCGCCTCAATGAACTCCGCGGGAAAGACCGAACCAAGATCCTGCCCCAGTGCTTCGCCGCGGCTGAGAGCGTACATGGCTTCCATCTGCGCATTCCAGCTCTCGATGCGGCCTTCGAGGTCAAGCGCCAGAATGCCCACATTGATGGATTCGACGATGTTCTCGTTGAACTCCTTGAGCCGCTCGAATTCGCTGATCTTGCTTTGCAGACGTGCGTAAAGGCTGGCATTCTGCAGGGCTATGCCGATGTAGCTGGCCAGGGACTCAAGCAACTCAACGTCTTCGCTGGAGAGGAAGTCGCCCCCAATCGTCCGGCCCAGTCCGATGACGGCGATGGTGCGCGTGGCCATTCCATCCTGCACGCGGCAGGGTAGATAGTAGTTCAGATCGAGCAGGGCAGCCGTGCGCTGCTGGCTCGGGGGCAGATGCAGGGCGGCCTGCGCGTTTTCAAGGAAGATGTGGGAGTGGTCAGCAGCCTGGTCGAAATCAAGGAATCCCAGATCAAGGCGATGGTAAGCGGCACGTGCGTCGACGGGGAGACCGTGCGAAGCGGAGAGGCGCAGGCTCGCGGGGTTGCCGGTAGATTCCGGAGCCAGGAAGACTGCCACGCGGGCTACGAGCAGTGCGCGAGGCAGCCGTTCCACGATGGAGTCGAGCAGTGCTTCGAGATTAGTTTCCGAACTGAGACCGCGGCCAAAGTCGACCAGCGCCTTGCGGTAGTCGTAGCGATGCCGGTCGAAGGCCCGATCGACCCAACCCTGGATGCGTTTCTTCAACGGCTCAAAGATGGCCGCGAGCAGCACAATGGTGATGCCGAGGCCCCATTCGCGCACTGCTGCCGGCATGCCGTTGTGCGCCAGCACCGCGACCACCGCGATGGCGCCGTAGGAGGCGCCAAGCATCAGTCCGGTTGCCAGCGTATAGGCCACGCCGCGCTTGAAGATGAGGTCGGTGTCCATCAGCCGGTAGCGCACGATTGCCCAGGCGAAGGTGAGCGGCAGGAAGACGATCGAGAAGCCCGCCAGATCGATGAGCGCAGCGGGCATGCGGACGTCAAAGAGGAAAAGGACGGCGTAGATGGTGAAAGGGATGATGGCCAGCAATGCGCCGCGGGTGAGCCACTTGAGCTGCTGGCGCTGCAAGGGCGTGTTGGCCAGGATGTAACTGCGGACGAACAGCGCAGCCGCCAGAACGTAGAAGCAGGCGTCGTAGCCGGTCGCGGTCTGGTCCAGACGATGCTTGAGCAGGCCGGTGGCCTGGCGCGTTTCCATGGCCCAGATCCAGAGGCCGAGGAGAGCCGCGCCGGGTGCGTAGACCAGCGGCAGTAGCCAGCGGCGGCGGATGTTTTTGAGTCGCTCTTCAGGAAAGCTGAGCGCAAAGTGCAGAAACAGCGCGGGCTGGAGCGATTCGGCCAGCACATTGCACCAGTAGACCCCCCAGTCCAGTGTGTCGAGTTTCCCGGTGTATTTGAGCGAGTAAAGTGCGAACGAGGCCAGGCAAAACAGGTAGAAGTGGGTGGCGCGCGGCGCGGTCCAACGGCGGAAAAGAACATAGATGCCGATGGCGAGGTAAATGACGCCGATGATGCGTAGGCCAAGCTGCAGGCTTCTGTCTGCCGGCTCGAGAATCACCACTACGGGCGTGTCCATGGCAATGCCGTTGCGGGTGATGGTGTAGCTCGCCTTGCCGTACGGACCAGTGTCGTATTTAACTCGCTCCAGATCGGCCACGCTCTGAATGGGAGCGTAGTTGGCTTTGGGTACATAAACCTTGGGACGGATGCCAGTCCGCTCGCCGGGGGTGGCGGAGAGCGGATTAACTCCGGGGAGAGTTTCCGGTGATTCGAGGTCGGGGCGTTCGCCAGCCCCGGCACGCTGAGCAGGCGTGTCGGGGAGGACCGCAGCCCCCGTGAGCAGGTCGTGAACCTGGATGCCGGCACGCTGGCCAGGCATCTCCGGCAAGACCTTTTCAGCTTCGAGACCGCCGGGGACCTCGCGCCACCAGACGCCGTCATCCGGCTGCTGGAAATGCTGTTCCTGCTGCAGATTCAAAACCGCCAACAGGAACAGGCCGGCCGTGGCCACGGCCAGCAAGGTCGCCTGCAACCTGTTGAAGAGGCTCGATTCCATTGGGGACACTCTTACGGATCAATTGGATCCGCTTATAGCTGTTGCACGTTGGTTGCCATGCGCCCGACCGAAACGGCTTGTTGCAACCCTGACTGACAACCAGCTGAGAATACGCAAGATAGGGACGCAAAGTTCCACGAAATGTCAACCCGATGAGAACGGATTTCTAAAAACAATGCAGGAAATGGTAGACGGCATACAGAGAAAGGGATCTATCTATGAAAATAGGTAGTCCTTTGAAGGGACGAGATTTATTGCATAAAGATGCAATAAATCAGTCCCCGAACAGGGTGGTTTTCGCAGTTCAAAGCTGGCCGTAAGTGGCTTTGGGGCCGTGTTTGCGCTGATAGTGGTGTTCGGAAACGTACACCGGAATTGCGGAATCGGACGCTCCGGCAGGGTCGTGCCCAAGGCGAAGCAGAACGCTGCGGAAGGCGAGGCGGGCAATGTATTCCAGGACATCTGCATGATCGACGGCCTCGGCGACAGATTTCCCCCACGCAAATGGAGCGTGTCCGGCGACCAGGACACCGGGTACGGCAACCGGGTCGAGGTTCTCCAACCGGAAGCGGCGGACAATGATTACGCCGGTATTGCGGACGTAGGCTTCGGCGACCTCATCGGCGGTCAAGGCTTCGGTGACCGGCACAGGTCCGTGAAAATAATCAGCGTGGGTGGTACCGAGGCACGGGATGGGCCGGCCGGCCTGCGCCCAGGAGGTAGCGAACTCGGAATGGGTATGGACGATGCCGCCGAGCGAGGGAAACTCGCGGTAGAGCAGGGTGTGAGTATCGAGGTCGCTGGAGGGGCGGAGTCCGCCTTCCACGATTTTTCCATCAAGGTCGGTCACAACCAGGTCTGCGGCGGTAAGGGCTGCGTAGTCCACACCGCTGGGCTTGATGACCACCAGGGGCTGCCGGCCCGAACTGTCAATGCCCGACCGGTCAATGCCGCTGGCGTTGCCGAAGGTGTGCGGCGCGAGGCCGCGCCGGGCTATCTCCTTGTTGGCCTGGAGAACTTGTTCGCGGAGAGAGGCAAGCAGCATGGAGCAACGACTCCCAATGGAGCGGCAGGATGGAAAACGTTTGCCGGAGCCAGTATAGCAGCGGCCTGGCGCCAGGGTGGGGTCAGCCAGGAAGCGCAAATTGAAGGCGGCCTCGGCATGAGAAGGGTACGGCAGTCGGCTTTGCGGCGGTGACGGGCGGGCGGTAGGATAGAAATTAATCCAATGAATGCAAGGTTTGCAGAGGCGATTCTTATGCGGCATGTTTTCTTCGTGGCTCTCGGCGTATGCGGGTTTTGCCTGCTGCAGGCAATGCAGGCTTTTGCCAAGGATGCCGACGACTTTCCGCTGCGGGTGGTGATCTTTCGCAATAGCGAGCATGGGCGGCACCAGCGAGAAGCCAAGAGCTTTAATGAGATGCCGGACTACCTGGATGGGATAGGGCAGGCCGATCTTTTTGAAAACAGCATGCCGCAGGCCTTTGAGTTTAGCTATAGCTGCATGCCTGGGGTTCGTCCCTCGGGGGGATATGAGACTTTTCCGGCGCGCTGGAAGAAACGGGACAAGACGCTGGAGATCCTGGTGCCCGAGCCGGGCAGGCCGTGGAACAACGTGTCCTGCGTTCTGCATACGGCGATGCAACCGGGGATGGTGTTTTTCTGGAATGACGACGATGTGATGCAGGAGCCGGCTGCCAAGTTTAAAGACTGGATGGTAAAGCATCAGTTCGACCCGGAGAACGGCAAAGTCATGCCGATTGAAGCGGAACCCGCGGCCACGCCGTCCGCGACAAAGAAGTGATCTCCCTAAGCTCTGCTTGATGAATGCAGGATCAATGACAGGCTCTCTTGCGTAAGGACGCGGGCGATGGGTGGCCTCGAGCGTCGCGTATCCAACATTGCATCGCAGCGAATAAACATGAAATGCAAGCGATACGGGCGCGATTCACACCGGGGCTGTAAACTTGCGCCAAGTGGAGGCGTCTACATGAGTGATGGCAGCTGGCACCGCACTCGAAGCGATGACCATGGGCACGGCAGCTGAACTCGCCGCGCAGGATTTTACGTGCGTCGTGGAGAGGCACCGGCCTCAAATCTTCCGGTTTCTGCTGGCGTCCACGCGCGACGTTGATCTGGCGGAAACGCTGACGCAGGAGTGTTTCCTGAAGGCGCATCGGAATTGGGGTAGCTTTCGGGGCGAGTCAACCGCGATGACATGGTTGATGCGGATCGCGATCAACCTGCAGAAGGACCACTGGCGCAACCGGCGGATGCAATTCTGGCGGCAGACGCGGGTGAATTCAGTGGACCTGGACGAAGCCAGCGAGTGGCTGCCGAGCGGAGAGCGATCGGCAGAACAAAAGCTGCTGGCCAAGGAGCAGGTGAAGCGGGTGTGGGAGTCGGTGAAAGGTTTGAGCGAGCGGCAGCGGACCGTTTTCCTGCTGCGGTTTGTTGAAGAGCAGGAGTTGAGTGAGATTGCGCTGGCCACGGGATTGAGCGAGGGAACGGTCAAGGCGCACCTTTCGCGGGCACTCGGCAGAGTGCGTGCGGAACTGGGAGGTAAACGATGAGCGTGATGGACGGATGGACAAAGAGAAGGAATGGAATCGCTGAGCAAGAGGCTCTGGACAGGATGGCTGCAGGCGAGCCGCTGGACGAAGCGCTGAGCCAGGCGGTGACCAACTTCAAGTTGAGCGTCCACGCCTGGAGCGATGCGGAACTGAGCCGGCCACGCATGATGGCGCACGGAGTGCGGCACAGGAGCTGGCGGCTGGCGGCGGGTGTGGCGTTGGGGTGCGCGCTGGTTGCAGGCGGTGTCAGTGGAGGAGTTTACGAGCGGCATCAGCGGAAGGAGGCGGCAAGGATTGCTGCTGTAGCGCGGGCTGCCGAACAGCAAAGGCTGGTTGCGGCCGAAAAGGCTCGCCAGGAGGAAGAGGATCTGCTGGCCAAGGTGGACAGCGATGTATCACGGGAAACGCCGAGCGCCATGGAGCCTCTGGCTCAACTGATGGCCGAGGACGAAGTCCAGAAATAACGGAAACATACGTCACACGCAATATTTCGAACGAAAGAGTGGAGGGTAAGGGGATGGACACTTCCATGAAGGCTTTTTTTGGAAGACGGATTCTCAAGGCTGGACTGCTGGTTGCCGGTGTAATGATTGCCGGGGTTGCGTTGGCGCAGGAACCGGCGGTTGGTGGCGGACCTGGATTTGGCGATCACCGTCCGCCTTTCGAGCGGGCGCTGGGAGCGAATGGCGACCATCCACACTGGTGGAACAACCAGAAGATGATTGACAAGCTGAAGTTGACCGACGAGCAGCGCAAAGCGATGGACGCAACGTTGCTTCAGCATCGCGCGACGCTGATCGACTTGCGCGCAAGCTTGCAGAAGGCGGAGCTCAACCTGGAACCTCTGATGAGTGAGGATCAACCGAATGAGTCGCAGATTCTAGCCCAGATTGACACCGTGGCCCAAGCACGCGCTGAACTGGAAAAGGCGAATGCCCGTTTCTTGCTGGCGATTCGCAGCAAGCTGACTCCGGACCAGTGGAAGCAATTGCAGGCAGACCGCGCGAGCCACGCAATGGGGCAGCGAAACTGGGCGCGTGGACAGGGACGCGGACCGGGACCGGGTGGGCAGTTCCAGCGGCAAGGAGCGCCACCACCACCGCCGGGCGCAGGAGCTCCCGATGGACCGCAGAACCTGGTGGGCGACGGACCGGGGGCTGGGCTTCCGCAGTAAATGAGTTTAAGCACGACCGATGTTTCAGGCAGAGAGCAATGCGGTCGCAGTCTGGACCGGTGGCGGCAAGGGGCAACCCTCTTGCCGCCGATTTTTTTTTGCCACGGAACGAAACGGAAGCGTGTGTACGGGGCGTGAGAATGAAGAGATGCCAGCCGCAGGGAGCCCACCCCAGTTTGTCGAGAAGCGAGACAGGCAGGTGGAGCAAATTCAGACACCGATTGCCCTGCATGTGGACAGTGGTTGCAGTGGATTGGGACAGTGGCTGCATGGAACCGGGACAGCCCTGACGCAGAGCGCGACAGTATGATTCGGAACGCTGCAGAAGATTGTGACTAAAGTTATTTTTCCCATGTCCGATGAAGGGGGTGGATGCAAGGAAGCCTATCCGGATGGAACCGGGGCCTGGCGGACGGAAATAGACCGCAGGCAAGGGCGCCAACAAAGTCATCCAAGAAGGAGTGGTCCCATGGCCCTCGGAGTCTTGAACAATCTTTCGGCGATCTACGCGGAGAACAACCTGAACAACACGAACAGCAGCTTGCAGACTGTACTGCAGCAGTTGTCATCGGGTTCGAAGATCAACTCAGGCGCAGATGATGCCGCGGGCCTTTCTCTGGTGAATGGCCTGGCGGCCAACTCAGCTGCCCTGACGCAGTCGGGGACCAATGCGACGGAGGGGGTGGGCCTGCTGCAAGTGGCTGATGGCGCTCTCTCCCAGGTGACGAACCTGCTGGACCGCGCAATTACGCTGGCGACGGAAGCCTCGAACGGCACCCTTAACAGCACGCAGGAGGGGGCGGCGAACCAGGAGTACCAGTCGATCCTGGCCGAAGTAAACAACATCGGATCGACGACCACCTATAACCAGGACCAGGTCTTCAACGGAACCAATGTTGCAATCTATACGGGCGATTCTTCAACCGCAGGCTCATCACTCGACGAACTGAATATTCACGCGCTCTCTGAGACGAGCGTGGGCGATAGCAATGGCGTGATGGCCTACGGCGACGGAAACGGCGCAACCGGCAGCAACGTGTTTGTGGACCTGTCGAACGACGGGACCCTGGCGACAACCAGCGACAGCCTTGGCCTCTCGACCGCACAGACGAATGTCCAGTTAGCCTATTTGAAGACCGGGCTCGACGGGGCGGTAACTCCAACCACGATGACAATTACCGTTGGAAGCGGCACCAACTACGGCAACACAGTGCAAGGCTTGATGAGTGCGATTAACAACTCGGGGCTGGGGTTGACGGCGACCTTTGGCACGGCGGCTGAGGCCGGCGGTGGAGCTGTGGCGACGGCGGAAGCGGCACTGGATGGCGGCGGCAGCGGCGCCGACACGGGTATCATCATCTCCGGCGCAGGCGTGGGCACTGGCGGGAACGTCGGCGAAGTGGGAGCACTTACGGTGAACGGCCTGGCTCAGGATGCACTGGCAGGAACCCTCAACGTAACCGGAGCCGACGGAACAAGCCACACTATCACGCTTGGGCTGGCGGACTTTACAGACAACATCACCAATCTTGCTGCTACCATCAACGCCGCGGGCTATGGAATCACGGCATCGGTTAGCGGCAACACATTGACATTTACATCGGCAAGCTCCACGGCCAGCGTGAGTGGAACAAACCTTACGGACACTGTGTTAACGCAAGACAATGGCGGCCTCAATCCTGCAGCGCCCATTGTGGCGGCTACCGGCTTGGTTTTGCATGCCGCGGGTTCAGTGGGCACCTTTACCCTCAGCGGCGGGTCGGATGTGTTGACCGGCGGCACGCTCAGCGTTACCGGTACCGACGGCACCACCAAGGTCTTCACGCTGGGCACGGCAGGCACGACCGACAATCTCGCCGATCTGGAAAAGACCATCAACAACTGGGCCACCGTAACTGACCCGACCTCCGGTCTTTCGGCCGGTGTCGCCGGTGGCGTGTTGACACTTACGTCCGCCGGCGGCGGCACAAGTGTCACGAGCATTGCAGCGGGTGTCGGAGCAGGCAATGTGCCGGCGTCGGCTACACCTGCGACCACTGCCACGAATATCTCCATCGCCGGAACGCCGACGGTTGACTCCGCAAGCACAGGCAGGATCGGCGCTCTGACTTTAGGCGGAGCCGGCGAAGCCATCACGGATGTACTCAATGGCACCCTGACGATCGGCACGAATACCATCACGCTTGGAGGTTCCGGGACAACCGATACGCTTCAGGACCTGGCAAAGACGATCGATTCCGGGGCGTATGGCGTCACGGCCACATACAGCCAAACGAACAAGGACATCGTGTTTACGTCGTCAAATGCATCGCTTGGCGCTGCAGGAGCCCTGAGCTTTGCGCCGGCGGCTGGAAGCGGAGATCAAACCACGCCCAGCGGGACATTGACTTATCTTGCTGCCAACCCTGCGACCACAGCTCAAGACTATTACAGCATCGGGATCGCCAGCTCCGGCGGCATCCAGGACCAGTCCACGACCATTGGTTCAGGCACTCCCACGTACGGCGGCACGACGAACACGGGAATCACGATGGATATCAGTGCGTCCGGTGAGATTGCGACCATCAGCTACACGGATGCGGCGGGCGAGTCACTGAAAGGCACCGACCTGTTGAACCAGACCGATGCTCAGTCCGCGCTGAACGATCTGAACGTGGCCATCAGCGATGTAGCGGCGCAGGATGGGTATATCGGCGCGCAGATCAACACGCTGAACTCGATCAGCCAGGTGATGAGCACGCAACAGGAGAATGTGGTTTCGGCGCAGAACGCGGTGCAGGCGACTGACTATGCTTCAGCAACTTCGAACATGTCGAAGTACGAGATCCTCTCGCAAACCGGTATCGCGGCGCTGGCGCAGGCAAACAGCGTGCAGCAGGAAGTGACCAAGCTTTTGCAGTAAACCGCATTTGATGCGGACAGGTTTTTGAGTCAACGCAACATTGCAGCAACTTCAAGACAACCCAGGGACGGGCGGCGGCGAAGGCTAACCTTTGCCGCCCATTTTTTTATGTGAAGTATTGGTAACCACCAACCAGCAAGGAACGATCGGACTGGCGCTGAAGCAGGACGATCTTAAAATCGGGCTAACAGCTTTGTCGCGGCCGGCGCATCTTTACCGTTTATCTCCGCTTCCGACTGGCTTGCGATCTTTGCCGACGTTGAACTGCAGCCCGAAGGAAACGTTGTAGTACGGATCCGAGGTTGGCTGTTCCCGTGAAAAGTACCCACCCAGGCCTGCTTCCATGACGAATTGCGTGGTATCGGAAACGTGCGCGGCGGCGCCGATGGCCCCCAGAGGCATAAGCGTACCAGGCGGACGACTGCCAGGTGCGCTCTCAGTGGGCAGGCAGAAAAGACGGATGCAACCGTGGCTTCCCACTAGACGAATCGAGGTGTAATAGTTCCAAGTGTCCTGGGGGCGCTTATGGGTGCCAATGACGGCGGCCAGGTCGCTATTCACGGCTCGGCCGTCTCCCCCATCGGCGGCGCCTATGCCTGCTTCCAGGCGAAGTCCTCGGGTAGCTTGGTACCTTAAGGCGCCCTTGATGGCAACTTCCTGATTGCCATCGGGGTGAACAGCGATGAGGGCATCGAATCCGAGATCGGTGCGGCTGGTCATGCCACGCCGCAAACGCGTGAACCAATCCGAGGCGCCCTCGACATCGGTGATGGTGCAAGAACCGTTGAATGCCTGGGCGAAGTAGCCAACAGAAAGGCCCAGTTCAGTGTGGCCCGGCGCGGCCGTGGCAGGCCCGCCGAAGGTCGCCAGAGGGGGCAGCGCTGCTTTATCTACACAGGCCGTTGAAGTTTGCGACTGGCTCCATGAAGAAGAGGAAAGGACCGATAGGAAGATAAGAGAGATCATTATTCGCACGCCTAACGCAAGACTGGCCGAGGTGCGAATCTCTGGCCAATGTGCGGTTGCGAAAGCACGCAAAGCTAGAAAAATGCAGCCCAAAGTTACCTCCAAACTCAGCATGATCTAGAGCCAGCTTCCATCGATCAGTCGAATGGTTTTGGCAGGGAATAAAGAACTCAGACTAGCAATCATCCATGAGTTGATTGTCATTCTTTGGTCAGTCAATTGACATTGTTTGTTGGTATCGCCTAGCCTTGGACTTCGGTCGGGGCAGGTTGGTCACCTTGAAATACTTGACCGGAAACGCGGAAGAACCGATTGACCTGCGTCAAAGAGAATTGCACCACTGCCGATCAGTTACACATGCTGGACGGCCTGGGCCAGGTGGCTTAGGCTCGACTTCGCATCGCCGTAAAGCATGGTCGTGCAAGGTTTGAAGAAGAGCGGATTCTCGAGGCCCGAGAAGCCGCGTCCCTGTCCGCGCTTCAACACGATCACGCTCTTTGCGCGGTCGACTTCCAGGATTGGCATGCCGGCGATCAGCGACTTGGGATTGTCGCGCGCGTCGGGATTGACGACGTCGTTGGCGCCGATCACTACGGCCACATCGGTGGAGGGAAACTCGGGATTGATCTGCTCCATCTCGTAAAGCGCGGAGTAGGGAACATTGGCTTCGGCCAGCAGCACATTCATGTGTCCGGGCATTCTTCCCGCAACCGGGTGAATGGCGTACTTCACGGTGACGCCGCGTCCTTCCAGCAGTTCGGCCAACTCGCGTACGGCATGTTGCGCCTGCGCGGTCGCTAACCCATAGCCGGGGACGAAGACGACGCGATTGGCGAAGGCCAGTTGCATGGCTGCGTCGTCCAGCGATATCTCGCGCATCACTCCGCCCACATTTGCCGAGCCGGCCTCCGCGATGGTCGCGCCGAATCCGCCGAACAGCACGTTGGTGATGGACCGGTTCATGGCCTTGCACATCAGCACCGAAAGAATGAAGCCGGAGAAGCCGTCCAAAGTTCCGGCGATGATGAGGACGTTATTTTGCAGAACAAAGCCCGTAGCGGCCGCGGCCAAACCCGCATACGAGTTCAGCAGCGACATCACCACCGGCATGTCTGCAGAGCCGATGGGAATGACAAGCATGATGCCAAAGACAAAAGCCATGCCGAGCATGGTGTAGAACACGGCCACATTCTCAGGATGAATCCAGAACAAGACGAAACATGAAACCATAGCCAGTGCAACAGCCAGGTTGACGGCGTTCTGGCCGCGGAACTGGATGGGCTTGCCGGCGATAACGCCTTGCAGCTTTCCGGCGGCTATCAGAGAGCCGGTGGTGGTGAGCGCGCCGAGCATGACCTCGAAGCCAAGAGCGCCGCGAGTCACAACGGTCATCTCGTTTGCATGGACCAGGAACTCGCCTACACCGACCAGGGCCGCGGCCAGCGCGCCAAATGCGTGCGACAGCGCGGTTCGCTGCGGCATCGCAGTCATCGGTACGCTCACCGCCATCCATGCGCCGATGGCGGAGCCTAACGTGAGGCCTGCGATGATCCAAACCCAGGTAACAATCTGAGTGCCCACCAGCGTGCCCACAATGGCAGCCAGCATGCCGGCCTCGGCCATGAACATGCCGCGCCGCGC
>Ga0187847_10001068_pt1 | contig 26333 bp, 20 predicted proteins | sample June2016WEW_4_10_FD_132458 | JGI IMG/M metagenome (GOLD analysis project Ga0187847, IMG submission 132458) | Peatland microbial communities from SPRUCE experiment site at the Marcell Experimental Forest, Minnesota, USA - June2016WEW_4_10 | ecosystem: Environmental > Terrestrial > Soil >...
CCGTATAAATGCGTAGAACGTCGAGTTCGCCGCGTTATAAATCACCGAAGTGGCCGAGGCGGGAACCGAACCATCCGTAAGCGTTGCGCGGCTCCAAGTCGCGCCCGCATTCAGCGAGTAATAAAGACCGCGCACCGGCGAACTGCCATCCTCGTGCGGTCCGAGGCATGTGCCGCCGCTACTACCCCCTGCCGCTTCCTCGCCCAGGCACAAGCCGTTGTCTCCCGCCGTCGCCGCCACCACCAAGTTAGGATTCGCCGTGCTAAATGCGATCTTGCTGAATCCGACGCCGAGAAACGATTCGTCCGCAGGTTGTCCGATCCCGGTAATCTGCGTCCACGTGGACCCTCCATTTGTCGAAAGCAGAATTCCCAGCCCATAGTAAGAATCGGACGAATTGTTCGTCTCCCCCGTCCCAACCACAATGACGTTGCTGTTTCCCGGCTGCAAAGCCATCGCACCCACCGCCAGCGTCGGCTGATCGTCAATCAAAGGCTGCCAGACGACCGAAGCCGGGCTGGAGCTCAGACTGCCTGCGTTAGTAGATCTCCAAAGCCCGCCATAAGCTCCGCCCAGCAGCACCGTGTTCCCACTCGTATCCGCAGGATCGATCAGCAGGGAAGTAGCGCGTCCCGAAACCCAGTTGTAATTCTGTCCTCCATCTCCCGTAGCATCAGAAGCCAGCGGTGCCGGACCAAGCGGAGTCCAAGCCGAAGAGCCCGCGGCTGAAGCGGGTGCCCCACTCAAGCTTTGCTTGAGTGGGTGTGTGGGGAACGATGCACTAGGGTGGGGCGCCGCCGCCCGCGCCGCCCGCATTGCCATCTTCTGTTGGTATGCACGAAACCGCAGCCCCGCCGCGGATTCCCCGGGCACAGTCCGTCCCCGCCGGTTCCAGTTAAAACGTGAAGGGTCGCGTCGATAGATGCGATCACCACTGTCGTCTATACGACCAGATGGAGGCGCAGAAGCAAGACGAGCTGTGCCCGGATCCTGCGCGACAGCGCCGTAGAAAGCTCCAAGGATTAGGCAGAGAACGAAAAGGAGAGATCGAAGCGCATGAGAGGCCATAGCTGAAACGCCAAGTTAGTGCGCTAAAACGGGAGACGCACACTAGAGTTTCAACGATCAGAAGAAGATTTCCACGTCCTCGAAAGTCCCCCCATCCTTGGTAGCCAAGGAAACGCTACAGCAGCGAATCGTCCTCGAAGCAGCATCGCTCCTGATACGATTTCTGCGATGAACCGCGTCGCTTTATACTTCGCGTCAGGGGAGTCTCTCTATCTCGGAGTGGCCATTCTCGTGCTTGCGATGGTCGTGTCGCCGTTTCTAAAGTTCGCATGGTCTTTCCGCCTGCGAAACGTGGGTGCTTGGCTTGCATTGGCGATGATTGTGATGGCCTGTCCGCCGTTGTCGATCGGCGTTGATCTGATCCTCCTTGCAGCGTTCTTGCTATGGTTTATCGCGTCAAACCATGCCGGAGTGACACAAACATGGGTGAGACTGCAACGCAGTTCGGCAATTGTTCTGGTGATGTTGTTGCTCGTTCTTATGGCCATCGAGTTTTCTCACCGCAAGATGCCGGTGATTACGGGAAAGCCCACCGATCATCTGGTGGTCATAGGCGATTCAATCTCGTCGGGAATTGATTCCCGAGTCCCCCCATGGCCGCTCGTTCTTCAGCAAACGACTGGAGTGCTCGTTAGGAACCTAGCGAGGCCCGGCGCACAGGTGCGCGAGGGGCTGAGTATGGCAGAGAAACTGACACCCGCAGATGGCGTTGTCCTAATCGAAATAGGCGGGAATGATCTTCTGATGGGGGTGCCATCCGACGAATTTGGGAAAGCTCTTGAGACCCTCCTATCCAAGGTGACCGCACCCGGTCGCGCCGTCGTCATGTTCGAGTTGCCACTGTTGCCGAACAAGATTGCGTATGGCCAGATTCAGCGCCGCTTGGCAGCAAAATATGGCGTTTCGCTGATCCCGAAGCGATGTTTTACAAATGTCATCGGTGACTCAAGTGCTACCTCCGACGGGCTGCATCTCTCCGACTCTGGGACCCGCCGCATGGCGGCCCTAGTAGCAAGAGTCTTGTCGCCGGTGCTGAAATCGGCTAGTTCTCCCACGTAGCGCCGCCCCTCGCATCCGACATCAGCCCCACATCCGTTATAATGCGGGAGTATGTCCGTGATCAAAAATGTCGGAGCCATAGCCCAGGGCATGGGCATCACCCTGCGGGAAATGTTTAAGCCCACGATCGTAGAGAATTATCCCGACGGCGACGGCCCGACCAAAGGCGCAGTTTTTCAGGAGCGCTTCCGCGGCATGCACGTCCTGCAGCGCGACGAAAACGGATTGGAAAAATGTGTAGCCTGTTTCCTCTGTGCCGCCGCCTGTCCTTCCAACTGCATCTACATAGAAGCCGCGGAGAACACCGCTGAAACCCGCGTCTCAGGCGCCGAGCGTTACGCCCGTGTCTACAACATCGATTACAATCGATGCATATTTTGCGGCTATTGTGTGGAGGCGTGTCCGACCGACGCCATTACCCACGGCCACGGATTTGAGCTGGCGACCTTCAATGCCAGCAATCTGGTTTACCGAAAAGAACAAATGCTGGCGCCGGCCCCTACGCATATGGGAGCCAATCAGGTGTTCGCGCAATCGGAACTGGAATCGGGCGGCGTAAAGGGAAGCTAGCAAAGTTTAAGAGTTTTCCACCAAGCGCCGGTCCCGAGGGACCGGCGTTGTTGTATAGAAGCTGTTCGCTATTTGTCGTTCGCCTCGCTTGCGCTTTCGTGGATGGCCGCCCGCGCCGTGATTTGCGCCATTGAAAGGGCGAACAGCGAACGACGAACGACCAACGACTAATGACCACTTTTCTCCAACTCGTCCAACAACGCGTCGTAGTTTACGACGGCGCCATGGGCACCAACATCCAGAAACGCAACCCGACCCTCGACGATTACTGGGGCAAGGAGAATTGCAGCGAAGTTCTGGTCCTGAGCCGCCCCGACATCATTCGCGACATTCACGCCGACTTTTTCCGCGTGGGCTGCGACATCGTGGAAACGAATACCTTCGGCGGAACCGGCCTGGTCCTGGGCGAGTTCGATCTGCGCGACAAGGTACGGGAGATCAACCTCAAGGCCGCGCAACTCGCCAGAGAAGTGGCGCAACAATTCGCGACCAAAGACCGACCAAGATTCGTGGCGGGATCCATGGGCCCAACCACAAAATTGCCCTCCCTCGGCCACATCGGATGGGACGCGATGGAGGCCTCCTACGAAGAGCAGGCGCTTGCGCTGATCGAGGGCGGCGTGGATGTGATGCTCATCGAGACCTGCCAGGATCTCCTGCAAGCGAAAATTGCCACCGTAGCCGTGCTGGAAGCAATGCGTAAAACGGGCAAGCGTTTGCCCGTACAAGTTCAAGTAACACTACAAGAATCCGGAACCATGCTGCTCGGCACCGAAATCGGCGCCGCATTGACCGCGCTCGAACCCTACGACATCGACATCATCGGCCTGAACTGCGCGACCGGTCCCGCGGAGATGAACGAAGCCGTCCGCTATCTGGGTCTCAACTCCACCAAACATATTTCAGTCTTGCCCAACGCCGGACTGCCGCAGAACGTAGGCGGACACGCCGTCTACAAGCTGTCGCCGAAAGACTTGGCGGAGTATCACAAGCACTTTGTACAGGACTACGGCATAAGAATTGTAGGCGGCTGTTGCGGCACAAGCCCCGAGCATTTAAAAGCCGTAGTTGATGCGGTCTCCGGAGTCGAGCCCGCGAAGCGCGATGTGAAGCCGGTAGGCGCAGCCTCCAGCGCGTATACATCCGTCCCGCTAGATCTGGAACCGAAGCCCCTGATCGTCGCGGAAGAAATGAACACGACCACACGAGTCGATCATTTCCGCAAGTTGGTGCAGGCCAAAAAGTATGACGACATTCTGACGCTGGCGAAAAAACTGGCCAACGAAGGCTCGCACATGCTCGACCTCTGCTGCGCCATCGTAGGCGAAGACGAGAAGGGATACATCTCCGCGATTCTGGAGAAGATCGCGACCCGCGTGCCCGCGCCGATCCTGATTGACAGCACCGAAGCCGACGTCGTGGAAGAAGCTCTAAAGCGCATTCCCGGCAAAGCCATCATCAACTCCATCAATCTGGAAGATGGCGAGAAGCGCACCTCGAAAGTCTTACCCATGGCCAAGCGCTACGGCGCTGGAGTGATCGCGTTGACCATTGACGAAGAAGGCATGGCGCTAACCGCCGACAAAAAAGTTGCGATCGCGCATCGCATCTTCGACCTGGCGACGAAAAAATACGGTATCCGCCCCGTGGACTTGCTCTTCGACGCGCTGACCCTCCCGATCTCGACTGGCCAGGAAGAATACCGCTCGGCCGGCATCGAAACCCTGAGGGCGGTAAAGCGCATCCGCGAAGATCTGCCCGAAGTGAAGACCGTGCTAGGCGTAAGCAATATAAGCTTCGGCCTCGACGCCTATCCGCGACGCGTGCTGAACTCTGTATTTCTGCACGAGGCAGTTGAAAACGGCCTCGACGTAGCCATTGTCAACTACACGAAGATTTACCCGCTATACAAAATTCCCTCCGAAGAAGTGGAGCTGGCGCGCAAGCTGATTTACCAGGACCGCTCCAACGGCGATCCGCTGCAGGTGTACATGCAGCATTTCACCGGCATGAAAGGGAAGGCGCAGGCGCAAACGACCGCGCATGTGGCAACACTCTCGATCGAAGACAAGCTGAAGTACGCCATCATCAACGGCGAAAAATCCGTAGGCGATGGCCAATCGAAGCGCAGCCTGGAAGAGTTGCTCGAAGAAGCCCTTGGAGAATACAAGTACACGCCGCTGGACTTGATCAACACTGTGCTGCTAGACGGCATGAAGACGGTGGGGGACCTCTTCGGAGCGCGCAAAATGCAGTTGCCGTCCGTACTGGATTCGGCCGGAGTAATGAAGGCCGCGGTAGCCTATCTTGAGCCGAAGATGGAGAAGAAAGCCGGCTCCCAGCAGAAAGGCACGATCGTACTAGCCACGGTAAAAGGCGATGTCCACGACATCGGAAAGAACCTAGTCGACATCATCCTCTCCAACAACGGATTCAAGGTGGTGAATCTCGGAATCAAGCAGGCGGGCGACGTCATCATCCACTCTGCGCAAGAGCACAAAGCCGACGCCATCGGACTGAGCGGCTTGCTGGTGAAGTCGACGCTCGAGATGAAGTACGTGATCCAGGAACTGGAACGCCAGAAGCTGCACTATCCCGTAATCTGCGGAGGCGCGGCTCTAACCAGAAAGTATGTAGAAGACGACCTCCGTCGCGAGTATTCGAATGCCGTGTTCTATGGAGAAGATGCCTTCGCGGGTTTGCATGTGATGGAGGATCTCGCATCAGAAGACGGCAAGCGCGAAGCGCGTCTGCAGGACGGTAAAACAGTTAAGGAATATGCAAAAGCCGCAGCCGTAGACGAAGAGATCGGCCCGGTATTCTCCGAGCGTAGCGCTGTAGTGACCGATGCGCCAAACATTCCCCAGCCGCCATTCTGGGGCGTGCGAGTGGTGAAGGATTACGATCTGCGAGAGATTTTTAATTACATCAACGACACCGCTCTCTTCAAGAATCAATGGCAATTGAAGACGGCGTCGCAAGAAGACTACGCCCGGCTGGTAGAAGAAAAATACCGTCCGATCAAAAAGAAGTTGGAAGAGGATGTAATAGCGGCAGGCTGGTTCGAGCCCAAAGTAGTCTACGGATACTTCCCCGCGCAAGGCGATGGCAACGACGTAGTAGTCTACGACCCGAGTTCGTGGAGCGACGGCCGCCCTCAGCCGTCCACCACTGATTCCGCGGCGCAGCCCAAAGAACTCCTCCGCTTCACCTTCCCGCGTCAAAAAGAAGGCCGCCGCCTCTGCATCTCCGATTTCTTCGCCGCACCATCATCGGGCAAAATGGATGTCCTGGGCCTGTCCCTCGTGACGATCGGCCCCAAGGCCTCCATAGAAACGCAGCGTCTCTTCGAGGGCGGAGAATACACCCGCTATCTCTATCTCCACGGCCTAAGCGTCGAGACAGCCGAAGCGCTGGCCGAATTCCATCACAAAAAAATGCGGGAAGAGTTAGGCATAGCCGCCGAAGATTCGCCGCACATTCGCGATCTCTTCCACCAGAAGTATCGCGGCTCGCGCTATTCCTTCGGCTACCCCGCCTGTCCAAATTTGGAGGATCAGACCAAGCTCTTCGCGCTGCTCAAGCCGGAAGAAAACGTAGGTGTGCGCCTGACCTCAGGCTTCCTGCTGGAACCCGAGCAAAGCACTTCGGCGCTCGTAGTGCATCATCCGGGAGCGAAGTATTTTGTGGTGTAGTACCCCCGCAGAATATCCAATCACTGCTATGCCGGGTTTGCTTAGGAGGAACTCCTGCTCGTGATTTTTCTTGCCTCGGCAGTCGTCTGCACTTACTCTAGTTCCTATATTTTCTGAATCTCGCCGAACCAGTGGCGCGGCCCACAGTCTCGAATTCCGATATGAATTTCACCTTCAGAAGTTTCTTGGGGTCTCTCTGGTCGCGTCCCGACCAGGTGCTTGCCGAAGCCGGTGTGGCGGGCGAATTACTGGTGGCGAAAATCCGCTTGTGTCTGGCCTCTCTTCTCCTCCTTATTCCCGCAATCGACGGACTTTTCTTCCCGGTCCATCCGAAGGCGGAGGCTATCATCGGTGTCAGTCTTAGCGTCGGTACATTCCTGGTTTCGCTCCTCGTCTATTTTCTGGTCTCCCGCGAACACAATCCCTCCTGGCTGCCTTTTGCCAGTAGTAGCTACGACGTCACTTGGCTAAGTGTTGGGCTGGCCCTTTTTCTTTTCATGAATCAGCCCCACACCGCCGTGAACAGTAAAGTTATCTTCGAGGGGTACTTTCTGGCGATTGGGGCCACCTGTCTGCGCTACGACAAGCGCGTCTGCATCACCGCCGGCTTACTTGCGTTTGGGGAGTATCTCGCGATTGTCAGTTTTGCAGCCAGCCACTGGGATCTCAACAGCCCAATTTATTCGCCCTATCCCTACGGCTATTTCGCCTGGTCCGCCCAGAGCGCGCGCTTGATCATGCTGTTGACCGCTGCGGCGCTCAGCCTGGCCGTGGTTTCCCGCAGTCAGCGGCTCCTCCAACTAGCCACCAGCGACCCGTTAACAGGCTTATTCAACCGAGCCTACGTGGATGATCGCTTCGCCATCGAGCTCAGCCGCGCCCGTCGCTATGGCAAGCCCATGACCATCGCTGTGCTTGACGCGGACCGATTCAAGTCCCTGAACGACACCCATGGTCACTTGGCCGGGGATCTTGTCTTGCGGAATATCGGCGCCATCCTGCGAGATTCTTTCCGCCAAAGTGACACGGCAGGGCGCTATGGGGGAGAGGAATTCGTCGTCATCCTGCCCGAAACCGACATCGAAGCAGCCCAACGGAAACTGGAGTCCGTGCGCGAGTTAGTGGCCACTGCTCCGATCGCCATAACCACGCGTGGAGTGAAGGCCCAGGTGACGATCAGCGCCGGACTCGCCAGCTTTCCCCAGGATGGAGAAGACGCAGCCGAATTATTCGCCTTGGCCGACGAAAGAATGTTTCAAGCCAAGACCGAGGGACGCAATCGCGTCGTCGCTCGTTCTGAAGCTGTCCTCTCCTGAAGTTGTCGCCAGGTGTGCTATCCGGTAAGTTCGTGCCAATAACCCAAATTGTCATCCCGAAAACTAAGTTGTCGTCCTTAAATTAAATTGTCATCCTGAGCGAAGCGAAGGACCTATGTATCTTGTTCGCACCACAAAACTCTTCGCTTGGTCTCGGATCAAGAGTGGCCGCATCATTTCACAATCTCCGGCGCCACCCACTTTACGCCCAGCTGGTCGTACAAGAACTCCAGCATGTACGTGCCCAACGCGATGCGCTGATCCTCCGCCGAACCGATGCCGCCGTGTCCTGAATTAGAGAAGCTGATGAACAGAATCGGGTTCTTCGAAGCGTTGGCTGCCTGCAACGCTGCGGTAAATTTCCGCGAATGCCACGGATCCACTCGCGGATCATTTTCCCCGACAATGAATAGAATGCTCGGATATTTCACGCCCTCCCGCACGTGATGATAGGGCGAATAGGCGTAGAGCGCCTTGAACTGTTCCGCGTCCTTTACCGAGCCATATTCAGTGGTGTTGTACTCGCCATTCTGCGTCGTCTCTGAGCGCAGCATGTCGTAGATTCCAGCCACCGAAACCACGGCGCGAAACAGATCAGGCCGTTGCGTGAGCACCGCGCCCATCAGCAGGCCGCCGTTGCTCCCGCCCTGGATGCCCAACTTCGCGGGATTCGTATATCCCCCTTTGATCAGGTACTCAGCGGATGCTATGAAGTCATCGAACACGTTCTGCTTGTGAGTCAGCATGCCGCCCCGGTGCCACTCCTCGCCGAACTCACCGCCGCCGCGCAGGTTCGCGATCGCGATCACGCCACCGGACGCAAGCCATGGAAGAATCCCCGGATCGAACCCCGGCGTGCTACTGATATCGAATCCACCATAGCCAGTGAGGATCGCCGGGTGCTGTCCATCGAGTTTGATCCCCTTGCGCCGGAATATATTCACCGGAACCTTCGTCCCATCCTTCGAGATGGCGAACTCCCGCACCACTTCGACATCAGACATGCTGACGGGAGACGTCTCGCGCATGGCGGTGACAGTGGCCTTCTTCGAAGCCGGATCGTAACGGAACCATGCCGTCGGATCGAGGTAGCTGGTATTGCCGAAAAGAATTTCATCCCCTTTGAGCGGCAGAATCTGCGTGATCGTTGAAACCGGCTCGGCCGGAACCGTGCCCAGATCGCGCCCCTCGTGATCAAAGATACGAATCTCACTGGGGCCGCCGACAAGTTCTGTTACATAGAGCCGCGTAGCAGTAGCCGCGAAACTGGGCTGCTGTCCAGCGAGTGAGGCCCGGAAATCCTGAATGATCGCCTTGCTTTCCGGCACAATCGTCTTGGCATTCTTCAACTCCGGCGCGGAGAGCGCTACCCGCAGCAACTTCCCCCGGGGTGCATGGTCGCGCGAAAGCATATATAGCGCATCGCTGCCAAAAGCAACGGCTTTGATGCCGTCCTCAAAATGCGTGATCTGCGTCCATTTGCCGTCGTGACTTCGCAGGAAGTGTTCATAATCGCCGCCGTCACCGTTTTGCACCATCGCCAGCAGATATTTGCCGTCCGCGCTCGTACTGAACACGACCTCCGCAATGCGCGGAAAATCCTTGCCCATCACGTAAGTGTCTTCGTTCAGCGGCATACCCAATTTGTGAAAGTAAACTTGGACATAAAAATTCAAGTCTTCTGCCGCGCGTTCGCCTTCGCGCGGATACCGGGTGTAATAGAAACCGCTGCCGTCAGGTTCCCAAGCCACACTGCCGCCGCCGATAGCGGTGACGTGCGGTATGACATCAGCAAGAGCATGGCCGGTGGCCACGTCATACACATGCACCGTCCCCGATTCCGTTCCGCCCTGTGCCAGCGACACCGCGACCTTGCTGCCGTCATTCGACGGCACGTAGAACTGGATCGCCGTGGAATTCGTGGCATCCACCTGCGTCGGGTCCAGCACGACATGTTTCGACGCCAAATCGTCCGGCGAGCGCAGAGTTACCAGCATGTCCTGCTGTTTCTTCGGCTGCGAATTCATCGCAAACAGAACGCCGCCGCGCAGCTCCAGATCGTAGAAACTTGGCGAACTAGCGTCCTCCAGTTTTTTTATAAATTGTTGGATCTCGCCGTGGATCGGCAAAGCATCCAGAATCGCGCGAGCGTGTGTATCTTCCGCTTGCGTCCACGCCACCACGTCGGGACTCTTGGCGTCTTCCAGCCAGCGATAGTCATCCGTGACCTTAACGCCATGGTATTCATCCACCACCGGACGCTTGGGCGTCGCCGGCAGCGGAGGCGCGGCTACTTGCCCTCCGGCCGCAGCCAGGGTAAAAAAAAGAACAACAGGCACAAGTGTGCGACGGTACGACATGATTTCCCCTCCGAAAGACCGTTTCATTCTATAAATTCAACCGCTTCAACCTGCGTAGCAGCGCCAAGTATAGCCAAGTCTTCCGTAATCGGCGTTGCGCCATTACTTCTACGGTAGGGGAGCGGCGCGAGTTCCATGGTGCCGAGGAAAGAGTGTCGCAGAAAAGGTTGATCGTACCAATCCGATTTCCCGATATAGGAGTCCAAGGCCCGGGTGCCCCACACATTCGAGCTCCTTGCGAATGCGTGGGGTGTCTTCATCCGGTTCGAAGCCGGCCGCTCCATTCCGCCCTTCTCCGTGGAGTCCAAACCCGACCCGCCGCATCCAATCTGGGAATGGAGGCAACTATGTATGTTGTTCTAGGAGCAAGCGGCAATACTGGTCACATTGTGGCGGAGAATCTTCTTGCCCGCGGGCAGAAGGTTCGTGTCGTCGGCAGAGACGAGTCTCATCTCAAAACTCTCGCAGCCCAAGGCGCGCAGATATTTATTGGCGATGTAACCAACGCAGCCTCTCTGAGCCTCGCCTTTCACAAAGCAGACGCTGCCTACGTCATGATCCCACCCAATCCCACCAGCAACGATTTCCGCGGTTATCAGGAAACCGTCAGCGATGCCATCTCCACCGCCGCCAAAAATGTGGGCCTCAAAAATATTGTTTCGCTCAGTAGTTTCGGGGCCGACAAAGAAACTGGTACCGGACCGGTGGCTGGCCTTTACCGCCTCGAACAAAAGCTTAACCAACTCGAGAGTTCGAATGTGCTCCATCTCCGTGCCGGCTATTTTATGGAAAACACGTTGCCCCAGGCCGTCGCCATTCGCATGACCGGCTCTGTCATGGGACCGCTCACTCCCGATCTCAAGCTTCCGCTCATTGCCTCCCGCGACATCGGAGCCGCCGCCGCCGAAGCCCTCTTACGTCTGGATTTCAGCGGAAAGCAGATTCAGGAGTTGCAAGGGCAGCGCGATCTCGATTACACCCAGGTTGCGGCCATCATCGGTAAAGCCATCGGCAAGCCCGCCCTTGGATACATGCAAGTGCCCGATGATCAGTTTCGTGCCGCGTTAATACAGATGGGAATGTCCGAGAATTTCGCGGGATTAATGCTCGAGATGACGACCGCCCTGAACCAAGGACACATGCGCGCTCTACAACCACGCGGTCCTGGCAACACGACCCCAACCTCATTCGAAACCTTTGTCGCCGATTCCTTCGTCCCGGCGTATCAGCAACAAGCCGCAGCCTAATCCCCGTGGGGCGGACATAGCTGTTCGCCCCATTGTTTTTCTCTAGCCTTTCCTTCGTGAGCCTTCGTGCCCTTTGTGGTGGATGTTTTCGGTAGAATGAGCCCCCCTCCCGCGAGGTCCATTGGATCGGAGAGTTCGACTATACTGATCCGTTTTCATCGCCAAAGGAGAGAGAACATGCTGCGTAACACTTCGCTCATCGCATGCCTGGCGCTCGTCGCAATCGCCGTCGCCTGCTCGAATGCACCCACTTCCACTGCTCCACCACCGGACACGCGCGCCGCCGATGTCCAGGCAGTGAAAGACGTCGAGGCCGCCTGGGTTAAAGACGCCGCCACCAAAGATCCCGACAAGTGGGCCAGCTACTTTACAGAAGATGGCTCCGGGCTCTACCCCGGCGCCCCAATCCTGAACGGGAAGGCTGCCATTCGCGCGGCCATGGTGCCGATTCTTGCTGACCCCAATTTTTCCCTGATTTTCCAGTCCACGCGGTCAATGGCTTCCAAAGGTGGCGACATGGTCTATTCCCAGGGTACCTACACCATGACAATGACCGATCCGAAGACCAAGAAGACCATGACCGACAAGGGAAAATATCTGACTGTCTATACCAAGCAACCCGACGGAAGCTGGAAGGCCGTCTCCGATACTTTCAATTCCGATTCGCCAATGTAGGTCCTTCCGAACGAGCTGCTTAGGAAAAACGATGCCCCACGTCTCGTGTTGTTCGAGACGTGGGTGTCCACACTACGTCGGTTTTTCAAGAGAATGGGATGTTAAATGCTCAGGCCGAGCAGGCGGTCTTACCTGCCGAGCGCAACTCGCTCCTTCTTGTAGGACAGCAACCGTCAGGAGTTTTCTTCGGCGTATTCCGGTTGCACACGAGAGCGGGAGTGCATCCGAACAATGAACAATCCCACCAGAACCGCGCTCACCAGCATGATCACCCTTATATAGAGCCCGGCGTGGAACGCCTGGTCGCCAGCAGCCGTTCGGACGAGGCCCGACGTGGCGCTGACGGTGCAGAACGCAAAATAAAACTTCTCCATCCATCCGCGGGAAATTATCAGCAGCCACAGAAGAATGGAGGAAACGATGGCAAAGATTCCGCACAGAATCCACGTGCCGCGCGATACCGTCGACGCTACCCAGATCCCGTCCACCGGATTAGCCGCCACCATCTGCCGCACCGCAATCAACAGGAAGATCACGGAATGCACCAGCGCGACCACGGCGCGCTTGCGGTTGGTGAGAATGGAAAATCCACTCATACTGAACTCACTCTACCGCAAACGGCGTACATTAGGCTGTGATCTAGATCACGCCCAGCCTGAACCTTTCGTTACACTAACCTGCGATCGTTTCCCTTTGACAGGCGGTTTCTGGCCGGGGAGAATGACGAATATTCATGCGGGTCGGGTAACCATAAATCCACAACTTTAGTGCACGCTTTGGAGAGGAAAAACTATGAACAAAACGATTATTGTTGCCGTTCTTTCTGTATGTCTGTCGTTCGTTGCCGGGATCGCCGTTGCCGATCGCGTGCATGACTGGCACGATCTGGAAGCAGTTCATGGCCACGTGCAAGAAGCGATCCACGAACTGGACCACGCCCGCGAAGCCAACCACTATGACATGGCCGGGCACGGCGCAAAGGCGGAGCATCATCTGCATGAAGCAGAGCGTGAGCTGCACGAAGCGGTCGAAGCAATTCGCGCAGAGCACTAAGAACTGGTATCAATCAGCCCTCAGCTAGAGCACATAAGGAAAACTGGGTCAGGCGCGGAAAACGCTTCCGCGCCTTTTTCTTGCTCCCAAATCCTCGGCTGCGAACCTCCCCGCTCTGCCGACGCCCCAAGCAACGCAAGTGGAAGCAATTTCTCCCGCTCACAAGAGTCCCTCAGGCGTCAAACGAAATGGGTGACTCCTCGGTGAGAGCTCCGCCCCCGAGCGCATATTGCTGTAGTTGCTGTTGCAGGGTTGTATAGGCCTGTTGCGCACCCGTCAGGTTGCTTGAAGTCAGGCTCTGCCCGATCTGGTTGATGTCCCGAAGCAAGCCATTCTGCCAACCCGATGCTCCACTTCCGCCGTACGTGCCCGTGCGATAGCGGAGGTTATTGGAGGCATGGTTCTTGAGATCTTGCTGAACGGTTGAGAAATCCTTTTGCGCGGCCGAAAGGTTGCCGGACTGGAGATCGGAGGCGAGTTGGTTGAACGCCTTGGTGATAGGGCTGGTCGTGTTGTTGAAAGTGGTGCCGAGTTGGGACGGGTTGGACGCGTTGCTTTGAATCCCCGAGATGGACATGAATAGACCTCGATGTAAAGTTGGCGAAGCGTTCCGCACAGAATTCGTCAGCGGAGTACATATGCTAGCCGCCAGCGGAGTTCCAAGTGGAACCGCTCGGGTTGTTGCACGCTCCATTCCATTCGCGCCGGTAAAAGTGCACCACGACAGCCGAGTAGTTCCCAGCGATTGCGAGCCATGACTCCCGCCCAGATGTCGCGCAGCGAGCGCGGTGGGCAAAGCCTGCCGGGACGTCAGAGGCAATCGTTGCCGGGTGTTAGGCATCGGCGGAATCAACTGGGACCGTATCCACCCAGTTCTTGAAACCGCCCTCGGAATTAGTAAACTTGTCCCCATGGCCCGAAATTTCAAAGACTTATCGGAGCGCGAAATCCTGGCCCTCGCAATTGCCCTCGAAGAAGAAGATGGCCGCGTGTATGCCGATTTTGCCGATGGTCTGCGCGAGACCTATCCCGCCACCGCGAAGCTGTTCGACGATATGGGCGCGGAAGAATCGGGGCACCGGTCGTCGCTCATCGCAACCTATCGCGAGCGCTTCGGTGAACATATACCGCTCGTCCGGCGTCAGGATGTTAAGGGTTTTGTGCAGCGCAAGCCGATGTGGTTGGCGCGTCCTCTGAAAATTGAGAACGTGCGCAAGCAAGCCGAGATCATGGAACTGGAGACGCGCCAGTTTTATCAGAAGGCGATCACGCAAGTCACGGACGCTGGGATCCGTAAACTGCTCGGCGATCTGGAGGAGGTCGAACGCAAGCATCAGGTGGCGGCGGAGGCGATGCAGGAGAGCATTCCTCAGTCGGTCAAGAAGACGGAAGACGAAGCTCAGCGCCGCTTGTTCGTGTTGCAGATCGTGCAGCCCGGCCTCGCTGGCTTGATGGATGGATCGGTATCCACGCTGGCGCCCGTGTTTGCCGCGGCCTTCGCCACGAAAAATAGCCATGACGCATTTCTGGTGGGCCTCGCGGCATCGATTGGCGCCGGAATTTCCATGGCATTTGCGGAGGCGCTCTCGGACGATGGATCGATGACCGGGCGTGGGCGTCCTGTTCTGCGCGGCGCAGTCACTGGATTGATGACGGCAGCAGGCGGGATCGGGCACACGCTTCCGTTCTTGTTGCCGAATTTTCACGTTGCGTTTATCGCGGCGGTGATTATTGTGGCCGTGGAGTTGGCCACGATTGCGTGGATCAGAAATCGCTACATGGATACCCCGCTGCTGTCAGCCGCCTTTCAAGTGGTAGTCGGAGGAGTTCTCGTGTTTGCCGTGGGAATTTGGATTGGAAGCTCGTGAGGCAATTGAACAAGAATTTGAATACTACAGATCGTTAAAAACACTGCGTCCCAACGCTCTTGCTGGTGATCTATTTCTCATGGAAGCCACGGTTCGTCCGCCAGCATGGAAGACCTTGTTGGCCTTCTCCATTATTTACTTCGTCTGGGGCTCAACCTTCCTGGCCATCCGCGTCGGTGTGCGCGAGGTGCCGCCGCTGGTTCTTGCCAGCATGCGTTTTTTTGTAGCAGGGCTCGTGCTCTTCGGATGGATGCGCCTGAAAGGTACGTCATCTCCGTCGCACCGCGAGTGGCTTGCAGCGTCGCTCCTCGCCGTTTGCATCTTTGTAGTCGACTACGGCCTATTGTTCTGGGCCGAACAGCGCGTCCCCTCGGGAATCGCCGCCGTGATGCTGGCGACCATTCCGGTGTTCATGGCGCTTTCGGAAATCTTCTTTCTCCGCACGCAGCGCCTTACCTTCCGGCTGTCACTGGCTCTTTTAGTGGGGATCGCCGGTGTGTCTGTTCTGGTCAGCCGCTCGTTAAGCCAAAGCTTCAACGAAGCTCCTATCGATCGTGCGGGAGCCATAGCCCTCGTAATCGCCGCCATGAGTTGGTCGATCGCTTCGGCTCTCACCCGCAAGCTGCCGCTGCCCGCGTCGAAAGTCATGAGCTCGGGAGCCCAGATGCTGGCCGGAGGAATTCTGCTCGCGCTCACCGCGGCAATCTTCGGCGAGTTCCGCGGATTTCACATTCAGGCTGTCTCTCGCGGCGCTTGGTTCGCGCTGGCCTATTTGATAGTAGCCGGCTCCATCATCGGTTTCACGGCCTACGTTTGGCTCATCCATCATGAATCGCCAACCAAAGTCGGCACCTACGCCTATGTCAATCCCGTAGTGGCCGTGATCGTCGGATATTTCCTGGGAGGCGAGACCGTCGGTCCGAGAACTTTGCTCGGAACCCTGCTAGTGCTCGTCAGCGTGATTGTGATTACCACCGCCCGCGCCCCGAAGCCCGCCGCCACGCCCCTGGCCGAACCGCTGCAGCAAGCGACGGAACCGTAGTTCATTTTGCCGGCGTCAGGATGCGCTCAATTTGCTGAATATGGTTGATGTCGTGTCCGGCCACCATGCGGACAACGTGCTCAATCGATTCCTGTCCACGCTCGGAGTGCTGGCCGAAATGCTTCCACTGTCCCGGTGAAAGAGACTTAAGAAGCGCAAGATTTGCTTCGCGCACCACCCGCTGCAGTTCGATGGACTTTCGCGGATCGCGTTTCTCATAGTGTCCGCTAACGACCCACGCGTTTTGATCATAGGCTTGGACAGATGTTCCAGGATCTCCCAGGATGGAGCGGATTCGCCAGCCGATTACGATTTCAACGTCGCCAAGATGAGCGAGGATTTCGGCAACGGACCATTTTTCGGGTGCGGGCCGCTTGCGCAGCTTCGCCGGCGGGATGCCTTCGATAAGACGAGCTAGTTTCTTCGGTGTTGTAGCTAGGATTTTGATCGGATCCTGCCCCTCCACGTTGCCCAGGATGCGCTGTGTATATTGCTGAACGGTTTCGGACATTGGGTATCTCCTCCTGTGCTGACCTCGGATCGGCCGCGCACAAAACTCGACGTTGACTCCGCGGGTGGCGCAGCGCCTCAGAATTGTATGACAGGAAAAAGCGACTCGTCTTGTGGAGCGCGAGTTCTTACGCCGAGGCGATCAGCTTTGTCGCCTCGGCCGTGCGCGCCCGCAGGTTTTCGAGTGCGCCACCCAGGTCTCCACAATTAGCTTGCATCTCCGGTTGCTGGCCGACAACCAGGGCAAACCGGTCCACGCCTTCCGTCAGGCGAGTGGCTAAGTCGATGAGGACGACGAGAGAATCGGCATGCAGTTTCCACACCGATCGGGAATTTTGCGAGCGCTTGAATTCCTCAATCTCGGTAGTCATTCGCGCGGTTACCGCGACAATGCGCAGCAGCATACGCGCCGCATCAGCCCTCGCGCCCGTTTGTTCAAGATAGTCGGCGGTATAAGCCTGAACCTCAGCGGGGCTGAGTACCAGGTTGAAATAACGCATGGGAACGATCTGCCGGAACTTTGGATCTGCAACGCGCACGAAGACGCGGATCGATTCTTCCACTCTTCGCAATTTTGCTTCCTCCGCCGACAGTGCCTGCGGTGTGATGGAGGCGGGAACATACTTGGGAGCCAGCGCCGGAGCAGCGGCCGCCCCGCCAGCCCCCACAGTGTGCGCAAAGGGCTTGGAGCCCGAAAGGGCGCGTGGAATCGGCGGTCGTCGTTCCAACTCCTTCTTGAGTCGCGATACGCGCCGGAATTTTTCCAGCGCCACGCCGTAGTCAGCTTTCAACAATGCTTCCTGATTCAGTGCCCCGACATGCTCCACCGTGACTTCGACTCCATCGACCGTACTGAGGATGCTCCCCCCGAGTTCCTCCAGACGGTTGGCGAAAGCCTTGATCTCTTGTGCGGCCGCAGCGAACAGGGAATGAAAGCGGTCGCCGAATGCGGCATTGTAGGGCGCAAGCGTCGCCAGCACTCCTGGGTGATAAATGGATTCCCCGAGTTTGCCTTTCAACTCCCGCACCCGCTGGATGATCCCAGAGTCCATCAGTGCGCTGAAATCCTGAAAGCGATTGGCCTGGTCGAGCAGGGCGCTGAATTCGCGCAGCAGTTGCACATCGCCTTCCGAAAGCACGGGTACATCCGACTCCGACAGAATCTCCAACAGTGCAATTTCAAACGGAGAAAGAGGAATCGACCCATCCAGCCCGTAGCCGCGCCGTTCCCACTGACCGGCTACACGAGGATGGCGAAACAGGAAGGTCGCGACCAGATCTGTTTTGTCGCGGTTGGAACCGGAATCGTCGCGGTGCCGCGCGAAGTAGCGCAGCAGCGCTTCGGCAACCTCCGGATCAAGGCCCGGTTGCACCCCGAGTCGCAGCATGGCGGGAGTGATCGCCATGTCCAGCAACTGAATCCACCGGTGCATTTTATCGAGGGTCGCGCGCACATCGTCGGCGTGGCTGATTACATCCGGCGCAAGTTCAGCCGGCGCGGGCAGTTCTCCGCCTAGTTGCTCACCGAGCAGGCGCTGGTAGAAGCTTTGCACGGTGGCCAACAGCGCCAGTTCCCACTTGGGATCCTCAAGCAAAGTCAGCTCCTTCGAGATCGCACACTACTGTTTCTAATGGGGGTACCTTTTAGTAAAACCGAAAGGCGACTGCAACGCAATTGGTTACCTGGTTACGGAAGTGGGTGCACTCTTACCCGCCAGTAGAAACAAAGGCCTTCCGCGATCTCAACCCGCTATTGAAACACCACAGTTTTATTTCCGTAGAGCAGAATACGGTTTTCCACATGCCAGCGCACGGCGCGCGACAAGACGATTTTTTCAATGTCGCGCCCCTTTTGCACCAGATCCTCCACGGTGTCGCGGTGGTGTATGCGGACTACATCCTGGTCGATGATGGGGCCATCGTCCAGCACTTGAGTAACGTAGTGAGCGGTGGCGCCAATCAATTTGACGCCGCGTTGGAACGCCCGGTGGTAGGGTTTGGAGCCGACGAACGCGGGCAGAAACGAGTGGTGAATGTTGATCAGGTTCTCGGATCCGACCGCAGCGATGAACTCGCCAGAAAGCACTTGCATGTAGCGAGCCAAGACCACCAGACTGCACTTGTGTTCGCGAAGGAGCTCAATTTGCCGCTCTTCCGCCTCCACCTTGTTTTCTTTTGTCACCGGTATGACGTAATAAGGCACCCGGTAGAAGTCGGCGATCCGCTGATTATCGGGATGGTTGGAAACAATCAGCGGAATCTCGCACGGTAGCTCGCCGCTTTGATGCCGGTAAAGCAGGTCTTGCAGGCAATGGTCATACTTGGAAACGAAAATGGCAATGCGCGGCCGATCATTGGAATGGGCCAGCCGCCAATCCATCCGGAAGTCACGGGCAATCGGGGCAAAGCGCTCGGAAAATTGCGCGAGGTCGAAAGCAAAATCCGCCGTGTCAAACTCGACGCGCGTAAGAAAGAGATTCGATTCTTCGTCCCCGTGCTCGTCGTTGCACAGAATATTTCCGTTGTGCCGAAAGATGAAATCGGCAATCGCGGCCACGACCCCTTTGCGGTCAGGGCAGGAGACAAGAAGAATAGAGGAGCCGTGCATAAGAGACATCAAATAAGGTCGCTGTTTCCTGTGTACCTCCGCGTCCTCCGTGGTTCAAGACTTTTCTTTCTCGCAATACGACACGGAGGTAACAAGACGAAGCCAGCCCAGAAGCTATTTCTTCAGCGCCTTAGCAATCTCGCGCGCCGCGTTGGCGCCGGATCCCCCGGTGAGCCCGTTTCCGGGATGCGTTCCATTCCCGCATAAATACAGTCGTTCGATCGGCGTAGCATAGCGAGCCCAGTCCAGCAGCGGACGCATGGTGAAGAACTGATCGAGCGCCAGTTCGCCGTGGAAAATATGGCCACCGGTGAGCCCGTACGTCTCTTCGAGATCCTTGGGCGTAATGATCTGGTGACGCAGAATGGTCCGTGGCAGGTTCGGCGCATACTGCGCGATCGTTTTCACCACGGTTTCTCCGAGCGCTTTGCGCTGATTTTCCCAGTCGTCGTTTTTCAACTTGTACGGTGCGTACTGCATGTAGATCGACATCACATGCTGTCCACTCGGAGCAAGCGAAAGATCCGAAAGAGATGGAAACGTAATTTCAAGATACGGCTGGCGCGAAAAATTGCCGTATTTCGATTCGTCGAAGGCGCGCTCCAGATAGTCGATTTCCGGGCTGATCTGTATGCGTCCACGATAGAAGTCCAAGTTGCCGTTACCCTTCCCTTTGAGCGCCGCAAATTCCGGGAGCGCGGAGAGTGCAAGATTGACTTTCGCAACAGTCCCCAGGCAGCGGTAATTTCTGATCTTTTGCAGAAAGTCCGGTGAAAGATGCGCAGGGTCGACCAAACCCATCAGCGTGCGCTTGGGGTCGGCGTTCGATACGACAGCACGCCCGGAAATCTCTTCCCCGGAAGTGAGCACGACGCCCGTGGCCACGCCGTCTTTCACCCGAATCTCGGCGACGTCGGCGCCAGTGCGAATTTCGGCCCCTGCCTGTTGTGCCGCGGCCGCCATCGACACAGTGACCGCGCCCACCCCTCCGGCAGGGAACTGTACGCTACCGGCAGGAGATGCATTGGGAGTTAAGTCAGCAGCGGCGCGTAGCAACAGCACCAGAGCGCTCCCCGCCGACCACGGTCCCAGAAAAGTTCCGAAGATGCCGCGGGCCGCGATCGTAGCCCGTAGCGGCTCGGTATCAAAAAACTCAGCCACCAGATCGGCAACGGCCATCGGTCCCCAGCGCAGGACGCGATACAAATCCTTCTTTCCAAGATTTCGAATCGACCGCCCCGTCTTCAACATTGCCCAGAGATCGCCACTGCTCGGGCTGTCAATGTTCGGAGGCGTCAGCAGGAGCGCCTCGCCGATCACCTTGCCGATTTTGCCAAGCGCCGTGCCAAAGTCCGCGTACGAGGCAGCGTCTTTCTGCGACCACTGCGCGATTTCCTGCGCCGTTTTCTTAGCGTCAGAGTAGAGAACCAGCGCCCGCCCATCCGGCAAAAGTGAGACTGTATTTACCTCCGGAGTCGTAATCTTCAATCCGTGCCGCTCCAACTGCATGTCGCGAACGATATCGGCGCGCAGCGGCCCGGTATTATGCGCGAGCGTGGAGCAGCGGAATCCGGGATACAACTCTTCGGTGATAGCCGCACCGCCCACCTGAGCGCGGCGTTCAAGCACCAAAGGTTTGAATCCAGCCTTTGCCAGGTAGAACGCGGCGACCAGACCGTTGTGTCCGCCTCCGACGATGATCACATCGCGCGTTTCAGCCATGCGTCTCGGCGAACATCAGGCCGCCTTCCCGTCTTTTAGAATTTCCAGCGCCGCCAAGCGCCCGGGCGCGCCCATAATCCCGCCGCCAGGATGCGTGGCCGATCCGCACATATACAAATTCTTGATGGGCGAGCGGAATTGCGCCCATCCCGCAACCGGGCGCAGGAAAAACAATTGCTCCAGCGAAAGCTCGCCTTGAAAGATGTTGCCCTCGCTCAATCCCCAGGTGCGTTCCAGATCGAGCGGCGTCACCACCTGCCGATGCAGAATGATGTCTTTGATGTTCGGCGCGTATTCGGCGATCGTGTTCACCACAGCGTCGCCGAATTTCTCTTTTTCCGTATCCCAATCAAGCCCCGCCGCCAGCTTGTAAGGAGCGTATTGCACGAAGCACGAAAGAATATGCTTGCCCGGCGGCGCGAGCGATGTATCCGTGAGCGTCGGAATCACCATGTCCATATAAGGGTGCGAAGACCAGTGCCCATACTTCGCTTCGTCGTAAGCCTTCTCCATGTAATCAACGCTCGGAGAAATCGACATAGCGCCGCGCAGATGAGCGCCCACTCCGGGCATGCACGTGAAATTCGGCAGCCCGTCGAGCGCCATATTGACCTTGCCGGAAGACCCTCGGAACTTGTAGCGCTTCACGCCCTCCATAAATTCATCGGGCAGATTGCCGGGCTCGATCATCTTCGTAAACGTGAGCCGAGGATCGACGCTCGATGACACAACGTCCGCATAAATCTCGTCGCCGTCCGCCAGCACAACGCCGGTGGCGCGTCCGTTCTTCACGATGATCCGGGCAATCGGAGCTTCCGTGCGAATTTCGGCCCCAGCCTCCCGTGCGGCATCAGCAATCGCGTTTGAAATTGCGCCCGTGCCCCCGCGTGCGAATCCCCACGCACGGAAAGCACCGTCAATCTCACCCATGTAATGGTGCAGCAAAACGTACGCGGTGCCGGGTGAGCGCACGCCGAGAAAGGTACCGATAATTCCCGAGGCTGACATGGTTGCCTTCAGCACGTCGGTCTCGAACCACTGATCGAGAAAATCGACGGCGCTCATGGTCATGAGCTGCACCTGGTTGTATTTGTCCTCGCTCGACATGCCCTGGAAGCGGCGTCCGATGAACAGCAGCTTCATCAGTTCCCGTGGATTCAGCGTCGACGGGTCCGGCGGAATCATCCCCAGGATCGGCTTCACGAAGCGGCACATCGCCTGCATCGCCTTCCCGAACTCATCGTAGGCTTCGGCGTCCACGCGCGAGTGGCGGGCAATTTCGCGATGGGTCTTGCCGTGATCGTTCACCCTCCACAGGTGATCGCCGTTCGGCATGGGAGTGAAAGTGCCGTCCAGTGGCAGAATCTCGAGCCCGTGCCGGGGAAGATCGAGATCGCGAATAATCTCGGGCCGCAACAGCGAGACCACATACGAGCAAACCGAAAACCTGAACCCGGGAAAAACCTCTTCCGTGCAAGCCGCACCGCCGAGTACGTGACGCCGCTCAAGCACCAGCACTTTCTTTCCCGCCTTCGCGAGATACGCGGCATTGGTGAGCCCGTTATGGCCTCCGCCAATCACGATCACGTCATATTTCGTCTTACGTGCAACATCAGCCATGTTCGACTCGGAAAAGTTGTTCTTGAAAAATTGCCCAGAGCGTCCCGAAACTTCAGCAGAAAATGACTCGTCATTCTATCGAGAAAGCATAGTTTTGTCTTTATTTACGCGTGGTTGCTGACCCGCAGTCAATTTCGTTTCCGTACTTGTAGCAGCAGCGCCGTCTGCATATAATCCGGCGTCAGTGATCTTCCTTAGTGAACCTTAGTGTCCTTGGTGGTAATTAGCTTTTTCTCACCACGAAGCGCACAAAGATACGCGAAGAGAACCACGCGAGGTAGCCTTGCCCATTGGAACCGCATTTCACGAGAGAACTTTCGCACTCTGCCACAGCCTCAATTACCGCGAGTGGTCGGGATACTATACGGTTAGCGTCTACGAAGTGCACCACGAACATGAATACAACGCGATCCGCAACGCCTGCGCCCTGATTGATATCTCGCCGCTCTACAAATATCTGGTCACAGGTAAAGATGCGACCAAACTGGTGAACCGCGTGATCACGCGCGACATCAACAAAGTCGCCGTGGGACAGGTCATCTACGCCTGTTGGTGCGATGAAGAAGGCAAGGTCATCGACGACGGCACGATCACCCGCCTAGAAGAAAATAAGTATCGCTGGACGGCCGCCGATCCCAGCCTGCGCTGGTTCCGGCAGAACGCTCTGAATATGGACGTTCAGATCGAGGACATCTCCGAGCAAACCGCGGCCCTGGCCCTGCAGGGCCCGGCCTCCGCGAAGCTTCTGAAGTCGGTTGCCGAAGCCGACGTAGCCAACCTGAAATATTTCCGCAAGACCAGCGGCAAAATCGCCGGCGTGCCGGTCGACATTTCGCGCACCGGCTACACGGGCGATCTCGGTTACGAAGTATGGATACCGTGGGATCAGGCTGTCAAAGTCTGGGACGCGCTGATGGACAAGGGCAAGCAGTTCGATATTCACGCCGCCGGAATGCTGGCGCTCGATGTAGCACGCGTCGAAGCAGGATTGCTGCTAATCGAGGTCGATTACGTCAGCTCAAAGAAAGCATTGATCCCATCGCAGAAGTACTCGCCATACGAGTTGGGTTTCGGCAAGATGGTGCATCTCGAGAAAGAAAACTTCATCGGCAAGCGCGCACTCGCAAGAGACAACCAGCAGGGCGTAGCGCGGCAGTTGGTAGGACTCGAAGTGGATTGGGTAGAAGTGGAAGCGCAGTTCGACAAGTTCGGACTCTCTCCGGCCGCACCCAGCCAGGCATCGCGCGTAGCCGTACCCGTTTATGACAACTCCAGCGACAAACACGTGGGCAAGGCCACAACGACCGCATTCTCTCCGCTGCTGAAGAAGTTAATCGCGCTAGCCAGCGTGAGCACCGAGTATTCCAAGCCCGGCACTAAGCTACAAATGGAGTTGACCATAGAAGCGCAACGCATGAAAACAACGGCAACTGTCGTGCCACTGCCGTTCTTCAATCCAAAGCGGAAGACGGCAGTGCCCGTGTAGGAGATGCTCTCCATCTGCGGCACGCTGCTAGCTGCTGTGCGAGAAGCGGATGAATCCGGTTCGACCACTTTCTATTTGCTCGTGCTACTGCGTGAAAGCGTCATAAACCCTTAGAAATTGCAGCGGCTGATAGCTCAGAAATTGCGGTTGCGTGTGCACTTCGTTGCCGTTGATGTCCAGAACGTTATACGCAGCGCCCAGTTCGACCGCCTCACTATTCAGTTGCCAATATTCGAGATCTTTCCATTTGCCTGTATGCAGCCGCGCGGCCAGCGTCTCAAAGGCGGTAATTGTCTCCGCCGGCGTGAACTCGCAGTGGCCCGCGCGGTGCACGAAGATTTCTTTCAACAGCGCGTTGTCCCCGGCCTCGTGGACAACCGTCGCATATGCTTTCTCGTCTTCCACCGGAACCAGTCCGTCACCGGTGGTGTGCATCGTCAACACGGGCACCGTAATCTGGCCGTTGAAGATGATGTTATCGCTCAAGTAAGTCAATGCGCCCGGATCCGCCGCAATACGCTGGGTGGTGCTCAGCTTTATCAGATCCGCCTCCAAATTCAGTCCGGCAGCGGCGTATAGCGCTTGGACCTCGGCATAATCGCGCGAGTGTTGCAGTTGCTTCCCATAGTTCACTCCGGTGTTAAACGAAGGATTGCCGCCGGCTCGCGCTTCCAGATCAGCGCGGAAATAGAACGGGAATAGAAAATCAGAACTCTCCCACAGATACTGATTGGCTTCCTGAGTCGTATAGTCGGTCTGCGCCGGTTCCGGTGAGGAAGGATCAAACCAGCCGGGAATATCCGCCAGCGCCGCTACCAACGCGATCCGCGCTTGTCCCTGTGGGGTACCCTGGGCTGCGCTGAGGAAACTTACCGCATTGTCATAGTTCTGCGTTGGGTTAGTGATGCCGACCACTTGCAGCGTATTGTCTGCAAGCAGTGCGTTGAAGGCAAATGCAACGTCCAGTGTCTCATTCCAGAAGCCCACACCGCCGGCTACAACTCCGCACATAGGAAGCGCGGCATTAAATAGACTTGGATACTGCTGTACCAACGCGGCTGTGATCAGGCCGCCCATAGACTCTCCCCAGGCGATGGTCTGGGTTGGCGTGCCGACCAGGCTTTGAAAAGCATTAAGGGTTGCGATCTGATCCGGTAGAGCCTGCTGAACTGCCCAACCCGTCGTCGCATAAGACGAACCCGCCAGCGCATAGCCCTGCGAAAACACGTAGGCGCCGGTGTCGGGATCGCCATAGTCGTACGCGGGGTTTTGTCCGCCAGGGAAAACGTATCCGTGACTGAAAAGAAGCAGACTGCCGTTCCAGTTCGCCGGGACGTCGATTACATAGGTAGCGCCGTCCGGCAAGGTGCCGGTGATGTGCTGTTGCGCTGCTGCGCTTCCGCAGAGCAAGGCACTCGAAATAAGAATCACCACGAGCACGGAGCGCCACGTGTCCCCAATGGTATGCGACATTGGATCTCCTACTGCGAAAACGCGTCGTAAACCCGCAGAAATTCCGCGGGCTTAAACGTCAGGAATTCCGGGGATGTGGCCACTACCTGCCCGTTAATATCGAGAACGTTGTACGTCGGGCCGAGCGCCGTCGCCTCCTTGTTAAGGTCTTTCGAAGTGAGATCCTTCCACTTCCCGCTCGACAACCGAAGTTCCAGCGTTTGCAGTGCGGTAATGGTTTCCGCCGGCGTGAATTCGCAGTGTCCCGCGCGGTGAACAAAAGTTTGTTTCAGCTCCGCACTGTCCCCCGCCTCGCCCACAACCTTTGCATACGCGTTCTCTTCTTCCACTGGCACCAATCCATCGCCGACCGTGTGCATCGTCAGCACGGGAAACGGCAACTGTCCGTTGTAGATGATGTAATCCGTCAGGTAAGTGAGAGCCCCCGGGTCTGCGGAAATTCGCGAAGCAGACGCCAGCGTCGCCAAGTCCGAATTCAGGCTCAGCCCCGCCGCTTTATATAGCGCTTTCACTTCCGCGTAATCGACCGAGTTCTTCAGCTGCGTTTCGTAATCCACGCCGTTGTTGAACGAAGGATTCCCCCCGGCCCGTGCTTCAAGCTCGGCGCGATAGGCGAACGAAAATCCAAAGTCAACATTTTCCAGCCATTGAAACTGGTTAGCTTGTTGGTCGGTGTAGTCCTTCTTCGGGGGCTCCTGAGAAGCGGGATCATACCAGCCCGGCACATCGGCCAGAGCCGCAACCAAAGCAATGCGCGCCTGACCTTGGGCGGTGGCTTGGGCCGCGATGAGAAACTCTTCCGCGTTCGTATAATTCTGGGCGGGGTTGGTGATGTCGACCACTTGCAGGGCCCCGCCTGCGATTAGCGTGTTGAAAGCGAATGAGGCGTCGAGTGCCTCATTCCAGGTTCCCACCCCGCCCCCCACGACACCGCACATGGGAAGCGCCGCGTTGAAGCTAC